>Ga0209977_10001351_pt1 | contig 10743 bp, 11 predicted proteins | sample SumtaG_2_FD_183113 | JGI IMG/M metagenome (GOLD analysis project Ga0209977, IMG submission 183113) | Deep subsurface microbial communities from Indian Ocean to uncover new lineages of life (NeLLi) - Sumatra_00607 metaG (SPAdes) (version 2) | ecosystem: Environmental > Aquatic > Marine > Oceanic... | reverse complement strand
AACTCAGAGAAATGCAATGCTTGCAAGATGTGCGAGATCAATTGCCCGGATTTTGTAATCTACGTGGTCAAAGAGGCAGCCTCAAGCGGCTAGCCTTGGAGTGAGACTAAAAGAGCTGCATTTTAGAAGGAAGCAATGAAGGAAAGAATCATAGGTATTTTTGACTCAGAGCTGGGGGGCTTAGCAGTTGCAAGGGAAGTCTTAAGGGAAATGCCCCAAGAGGATATAATTTACTTTGCGGACTTTGCACATCTTCCATATGGGTCAAGACCGAGTGAAGAAGTTGAGGAATTTACCCTTAAGGCTGTTGACTTCTTAATAAGTAAGGGCGTGAAAGCTATCTTAATCGCCTGTAATACTGCCTCGGTTGCCGGAAGGGAGGAAGCTCAGAAAAAAGCTTCTGAGATTCCTGTCATTGGGATGATTGAACCAGCCGTCAAGGCGACCCTGGCACATGGCAATATTCAAAAGGTTGGGGTTATCGGGAATTGGAACAATAAAGAGTAAAACTTATGAGAAAACATTCCAAGCGGCGGGAACAAAGGCAAGAATTTTTGGCAATGCTTGTCCTGATCTTCTCCGACTTGCAGAGCAAGGCCAGATAACGGATACCAACATAATTGGGGAACTGGCAAGAGAGTGTGTCTATCCCCTAGAAAAAGAGGGGATTGATATTCTGGTACTCGGTTGCACAGACCTCACCTCCATAAAAGATCAGCTCCGGAAGGTATTGGCGCCTCATATCAAAATAATCGATCCGGCTAAGGAAGTAGCGCGAACAGCTGATGAAGCTTTGCAAATGAAGGGATGGGGACGTTTGGGAAAAAGAGAAGGAAGGTTTAGTTTTTATGAAAGTGGGGAGGGCCCAGAGCAAATTAAGGAATTTGCTAAGAGAGTGTTCGGTATTAACATTGAATCGATAAACCAGGTGAACCCTAAAATAGCTTCTAGCTAAAGTTGATGGATTAGCAATGTAAAGGAGTAGCGAAAGGGGATCAGCATCGCCTTGGATTTATTATCAATAAGAGTCCTGCGATACCCGATAGAACTTAAGCTATCTTACATGGTGGCGAGAGCCCTCTCCCTCTTCTGAAGCAAACTGCCCATGTCCTAGAGAAGGCAGGAGCCGATTTCATTGTTATGCGAAAAGGGCGACATCCATGTTATAGAAAAACTATTTCATTTCTAACGCAAATACCACTGATTTAATATCAAGGTAAACTCTCATTTAACCAACTATCATCAAACTAGTACTCTATCTCCGTGACTTTTAGGCTTTGAAGTAACAATAAAAACTAAGTCAATATTCGAGTTGTTAGTCAACTTATGAGGAAATTTCGGTGGCACCTCAATTCCTTTATGTCCCTTCAAAAGATAGGTTTTGGTACCTATTTCGATGGTAGCTTCACCTGATAAAATAAAAAAGAATTGCCAGGCTTTTTTATGGTAGTGTTTTACCTCTGAAGCACCTGGTGGAACCCTTTCTTGGATAATACTCAATTCATCAGATTTAACCAGACGCCACCCATCACAGTTAGTTCCCCAAGCATAATGCTCTGCATTGTTTTTGTTTACTTTTTCAAAGTCATACATGATTGTTCTTCTCAAATCTAAAATCATGACATAAGGTATAGTATTAGCAGATAGCAAACTGACATTATTATAGGTGAGCCCTGAGAGGCCCAAGATATTTCATTATTCAGGATGAACTGTCATTGAATGATAAATCCAGCATAACCGACCACGTAACTGTAATCTCCGCTGACATCCCCTGATGTGGCATAGGCTACCAAATTTGCCTTGGTTGCACCCAGTTCCTTAGCTGCTATCAGGGTTATTGTGGTTGGAATTACGCCGCACATAGATATGTTATTCTCATCAACTGTCTCTAAAAGGCCAGCGGGATCCAAAGAACGGACCCTTTCTATTGCTAATTGATCTTTTTGTTTGGCGCTTTCCTGTGATTCATAGTGAGTCATATCCGTACTGGCTATAATGACAACAGGCCTATCGAATTTCTTTATAGCCCTGGCTATGGCTGTACCCATTTCTTCACATGTCTTAAAGTCAGCTCTGCCAAGAACAATAGGAACAAATTCAACATCAGACTTGATGTATTGAATGAAGGGTAATTGCACCTCAATAGAATGTTCTTGTATATGAGCCTGATTATCAGCGTGTAACCACCTGGATTCTTCAATCAGAAGATTGGCCAGTTTTTCATTTATGGTAATATCACCCCATGGCATGTTCCAAACACCCTGTGTCATAACAGCAAACGGTGCCCCAAGACCATGGTGGTTGGGGCCCATAACTATTACTTCCTTGGTAATATCGGCTACGGCATAGACAGCCCCAGCAACATTGCCTGAGTACATGTAACCGGCATGAGGAGATACCAAGGCCAATACCTTTTCCTTTTTTTGACCGCCTTCAACGGATTCAATCCTGCTGGAAATATCTTTTTTAAGATCCTCTTCCCTTCCTGGATAAAATTGATTTGCTACTGCTGGTTGACGTATCATTTTGATCACCTCGCTATAGGTTATTAGTTACTCATTACTAAATACCACTAACTCAAACACATCACCATTAATCGCACAGGTTATGTCGCATCTACTCAAAATTTGAGGGAGTGGCATGGGTGTCTTTTTTTGTTATGCCCTTCAAATCCCGTTAAACGGGACAACTAAGCTGAGTTATATTTAAGGCCTGCCCTGGCGCGAACTTTCTGGTATATTATATGATCGTTTTATTATTTCTCAGACTCATTTTAAATACCACTGCATTGCTAGCCAGGTCTGGGCCAGGGGCATAAGCAAAAAAAGATACCCATGCCCAAAGAACAAGCAGTTTGAAATTCACCAGATTTCGAGCAAATTACATTATGTCGTTAATATCCATAAAGGGATAAATGCATCTTTTGTTAGGCCTATCCTGTCCCGTGAAATGGGATAGCCTATTTAAAGGGGGTCGGCCGAACAAAATGTCAGCGTTTGTCTGTGTGCGTCAGCGGTTAATTTATTTCAACCGCGAGCTTTTTTCCTTATGAATTGACCACTGGTCCCTGTAAAGCCTTACAGTCAAGAAATCAGGGCTAACCTTAAAGTATTCAAGGCTATTATTGCACTCCTGCTCTGAAGGGTAGGGATATCACCACCCATTTTCCAGTCATAGCTACCATTGACATTTTCACCAGAAACTACAACATGAGCATTTACATCATAACCCTTTTTGGCTGCCTTTAGTGTTCCTAAAAGAGCTAAGCCAATTGAACTATTTCCCTTACTTTTTATTTTTTTAGCCAGACACTCAGCTGTCTCCTTGTTAATTTCAAGAGCAGGGGCTTTCTTATCCAAAAAGGAGAGGATTTGTTCTTTTTTCCCTATCACAATACTTTCATGAAGCGGGGATGATAGTGATCTTTGCAACCTCCATGTTAGCTCCCCTCCTGAAAAGGTCTCTAAAACAGATAAGGTATATCCTTTTTTATTGAGAAGGTTTGTAACGACCCCATGGAGGGTATCTTCGTTGACCCCATATATATTAATCCCTAAGCGCGATCTAATTTCTCGCTCGATTGGCTTTATAAGAGCCTCAGCCTCTTTTTTGTTTTTTGCCCAGGCTGTTATCATGATACTTATATCACCTGGTGAAGCCAGAATACCAATAGTTGGATTAGTATTCTCATTAATGAGATCTTTTATTTGAATATCGACCTTGCTTTCACCTATACCTGTTACCTTGAGGATTCTGGAGGTAATTAATTCCTGATCAAGCTGAAAACGTTTCTTCAGGTAAGGAACAACCTTTTTGTTAAGGAGATATTTTAGCTCTTTTGGTACTCCAGGAAGGGCAATAATTACCTTTGATCCTTTTTCTATAATAAACCCTGGAGCTGTTCCTACTTCATTGGGAATAGGGATGGCCCCATCAGGTATAAAAGCCTGCTTTCTGTTGTTTTCTGGCATGCTATAACCAATGCGTTTAAATAAGGATTCAATCTGATCCATTAATTCTTCTTTAAATTTGAGTGGAACACCTACCAGATCAGCTATCACCTCTCTTGTCAGGTCATCTTCTGTGGGCCCAATGCCACCTGTAGTGATAACCAGATCGGTTCTCTTCCATGCCTGGGAAAGAACATCCTTTATTTGGGTATAGGTGTCTCCTACGGTAGTGTGAAAAGATACATTAAGCCCGATAAGATTAAGCTTGCGAGCAAGATAGGGTGCATTGGTGTCTATTATCTGTCCATGTAAAAGTTCACTACCGATGGTTACTATTTCACAATTCATGGTGCCATTCTCTAATTTTTCTTTGTAACCTTTTACCCTAAATAAAAAATTCCACTCCACCTCGCATAGCCCAAAATTTCAGGGTTTACTCCTCGAAGGCCCAACCCCGCTAAAACCTAGTGAACGGTTACCTGTGTTTTACATTGAGGCAAACCGAGGGTCTACCGATGTACCAGCTATTTTTCTTTTATAATATCTGTCTCGTTTTCATTTTCCTCTCGATCTTACTACTTTTTATTCAGCAATTCAAGAGGGGTGGAGAGAAGAAATTATCTTGACAAAAAGAAGTACTATATATAAAAGCAAATCTTAATTATTAACAGTAGCTAGTGCCTGAACAAAAAGTTATGTTCAGGCAAAATCCGAATATCGAAATCCTAAATACTAAACAAATTTGAATATCAAATGACAAAATGACCCAAACTAACATATTGGAAATCCAATGTTTTTTTCATTGGAACATTTTTAATTTTGACATTGTTTCGGATTTCGTGCTTCGTATTTCGAATTTTTATCGAAAACGTATGGTTTTCGGTAAAGCACTAGTTATAATAGTAGGCTGTATATTTTAAGGTATAAATGAAAATCGATTTGACAAATATCCCATCAGGGAGTAAAGAGATAAGCTTCTCACTTAAACCAGATTGGTGGAAGACGGATTTCAATGAGGATCGGATTGTTGGGTTTGAGAGTCCTCTTTCTACCTGGTTTAAAATATATCCAGCCGGAGAAAAGATTGTAGTAGATGGTTTTTTATCTGTCAGATTGTTTTTGAGATGTGACAGATGTCTTGAAACTTACACTCAAGATTTATCAGCAGATTTTAGGATATATTTGTCAATGTTCCCATTTAAAGGAGAAGCAGACGTTGAACTATTAGAAGACGATCTTAGTCTCGATTTCATTGATGGTAATTTTTTAGACTCAGATCAGATAATAAAAGAACAGCTTATTCTTAATTTACCTATGAAGACTCTTTGTACTAAAGAGTGCAAAGGGCTTTGCCCTATATGTGGATGTAATTTGAATACAGCAATGTGCTCATGTCAATCAAGATATGAAACATTTGGTAATGTCCATTGATATTTGTCCGTTGGGAGGAGTTGTGAATAATGGCCAATGACAAATGACCAGTGGCAAAATTGAGGAAATTTTTTTATGCCTGTACCAAAGAAGAAAACGTCGAGATCAAGAAGGGATATGAGGAGGTCCCATCATCACCTGAAAATGGCCAATATCTCATTTTGCCCTCAATGCCATGAACCTCTCCTTCCACATCATGTATGCATGAATTGTGGTACCTATAAAGGTAAAAAAGTAATCGAAAAAGAAGAGGGTTGATCTGAATATAGCTGTAGATGCAATGGGAGGAGACCATGCCCCCAGAGTAAACGTTCAGGGAGCTCTTTGGGCACAGTCTGAATTAGGGGTGAATCTTACCCTAGTAGGAGATGAACACCTCATCTGTAAAGAGTTACCTAGAGATGGAAAGCTAGATAATGGTATCAAGATTCACCACTGTTCCCAGATGGTGGCTATGGATGAATCACCTCTCAAGGTATTACGACAAAAGAAAGATGCCTCTATTATGGTAGCATTTGACCTTGTTAAAAGAGGCAAGGTTGATGCTGTTGTAAGTGCTGGAAATTCTGGGGCAACTATAGGGGCTGCTGTTCTTACTCTTGGAAGGGTAAAAGGTGTGGAAAGGCCGGCTTTGGCTGGTATTTTCCCTGGGGCAAATGGAAATGTTGTCTTGCTTGATGTTGGTGCTAATGTTGACACCAAGCCCAAGCAACTATTAGAATTCGGAATTATGGGTGATATTTTTGCCCGCTCACTCCTTAATATGGATGATCCAAAGATAGGGATATTGAATATCGGAGAAGAGGGAAGTAAAGGCAATGAACAGGTCAGAATTGCCCATGAATTGTTTAAAAAGGCCCCATTTAATTTTGTTGGAAATGTTGAGGGAAGGGATATTTTTTCCGGAGATGTTCAGGTAATCGTTAGCGATGGATTTGTAGGTAATGTAGCACTTAAATTAAGTGAAGGAATGGCCGAGGCTATAGGTTTTATGTTTGAAAGAGAGATGTACAGGAGTTTAATTTCTAGGCTTGGTTTCTGGCTTAGCAGAAGGGCATTTATTAATTTTAAAAGAAATCTTGATTATGCAGAGCATGGCGGAGCCCTTCTTTTAGGGATAAAAGGTGTTGGAATTATATGTCACGGCGCCTCAAGTCCTAAGGCTATTAAGAATGCAATTCGAATAGCTATTAATTTTGTCAATAACCATGTTCAAGAGCACTTGGAGGAAGGATTGGCTACATTTCAAACCAAAGGACTCTAATTGAACATCTCGGAAATTTTTACAACTTAGTGTAGAGAGCTTTTAGTAGTAGTTGATTTGTGCCATCCATATGGAGTGTTGTAGTACTGGAATAGTGGATAAGAAGAATGGAAGAGTTATTTATTTTCCTGTAAACACATTACTCAAGTACTCCATTACTCCAATACTAACTCTGGGGCGGAGGCCTAGTGAGGACCGAAGCAGAGCTAAGTTCATTTATGCCGCGTAAATAAAAAAGGAAGAGAAGTGTCTGAATCAAAAAGGACAGTAGTTATAACTGGGGGTTCTAAAGGGATTGGCCGGGCAATTTGCCTTAGATTTGCTCGAGAGGGTGCAAGAATTATATTTATGCACTATGACCCTGATGACCTTGCAGCAAATGAGACATTAGGACTTCTTGATAAAGTGAATGTAGAGACAAAGGCAGAGAAACTAGATGTCTCTTCCTTTAGTGCTGTTGAGGAATTTTTTCAGGAAGTGGTAAGAGAGTTTCAAAGGGTGGATGTATTGGTTAATAATGCCGGGATAACAAGGGACGCATTTCTGATGAGAATGTCTGAAGATCAATGGGATCAGACACTTCAGGTTAATCTGAAAAGTGTTTTTAATTGTACTAAGGCAGTAATGAGGTCAATGATAAAGGAGCGAAGTGGCAGAATTATAAGTATTTCATCTGTTGTTGGACAGATTGGAAATATTGGCCAGTCTAACTATGCGGCTTCTAAGGCGGGTATAATGGGTTTCACTAAGACTGTTGCAAGGGAGTTGGCAGGCAGAGGTATTACTGTTAATGTAGTAGTACCAGGTTTTATTAATACAGAGATGACACAAAGGCTTCCTGTTAAGGCAAAGGAAGCTTTTTTAGCCCAGATTCCTATGGGTAGGATTGGAGAGCCTGATGAGATAGCAGAAACGGTTTATTGGTTGGCTTCTGAAGGCGCATCATATATTACAGGACAGGTTATTCATGTAAATGGTGGTCTTTATATGTAAGGATATTTAACCAACAATTTATGGAGGTGAATACGTATGTCGGTTCATGAAAAGATAAAAAAGCTTATCTGTGAGCAGTTGGAGGTTAATGAGGAAGATGTGGTACCAGAGGCATCATTTGTGGATGATCTTGGTGCAGACTCCCTTGATCAGGTAGAATTGATTATGGCCATGGAAGAGGAATTTGATATCTCTATTTCTGACGAGGAGGCTGAAAAGATCACTACTGTTCGGGATGCTATCGAATATATTGAAAAGAATACAGGGTAAAATACCATTTAAATAGTTTAGGAGAATACTAAGATGGCAAGGAGAGTTGTCGTTACAGGGTTAGGAATGGTTACGCCACTTGGTATTGGTGTGGAAGAAAATTGGGAGGCTATCTCAAAGGGTAAATCTGGTGTAGGATATATTACTAAATTTGATACATCTTCATTTGCTTCCAAGATTGCTGGTGAGGTTAAAGATTTTAGGTCAGAGGACTTTCTTTCCCCAAAGGATGCTAGACACCTCGATATCTTCATTCACTATGCCATAGCCTCAGCTCGAATGGCCATCGAAGATTCAAAGCTCAAGATAACGCCAGAAAATAGTTATAGGATAGGGTGTGTGACTGGTTCTGGCATTGGTGGATTGAGCACCATCGAGTTTTATCATAGTGTTCTTTTAGAAAAAGGGCCAAGAAGGATAAGCCCCTTTTTTATTCCAGGCATAATTGCCAATATGGCACCAGGCCAGATTGCTATCGAGATTGGGGCCAGGGGTCCAAATACCGCAATAGTAACAGCATGTGCAGCTAGCTCACATGCCATTGGTGAGTCATTCAAGCTGATTCAGCGGGGAGCAGCTGATGCGATGATAACTGGCGGGACAGAAGCCTGTATAACCCCATTGGCCTTAGGGGGTTTTACCTCAATGAAGTCCCTTTCAACGAGAAATGAAGAACCAGAGAAGGCATCAAGGCCCTTTGATAACCAAAGGGATGGCTTTATAATCTCAGAGGGTGGAGGTATGATAATTTTAGAAGAATTAAATCATGCACTTGATAGGGCTGCAGATATCTATGCGGAAATAATTGGTTATGGAATGTCTTCTGATGCCTATCATTTCACTGCTCCCGACCCTGAAGGAATAGGGGCAAGCCTCTGCATTGAGGCCGCACTGAAGGATGCAGGACTACATCCTGCCGATATTGATTATATAAATGCACATGGAACGAGTACAAAATTGAATGATATCTCGGAGACAAAGGCTATAAAATCCATTTTCGGGGATTATGCATTCAAGGTTCCTGTAAGTTCCACTAAATCGATGACAGGGCATATCTTAGGTGGTGCCGGTGTTGTAGAGGCAATATACTCCATTTTAGCTATAAGGAATGGCCTTATTCCCCCAACTATCAATTATGAGTTTCCAGATCCTGAATGCGATCTTGACTATGTCCCAAACAAGGCCAGAAAGGATATGGTGAGAATCGTCCTATCTAATTCTTTTGGTTTTGGTGGCACTAATAGCTCACTAATCTTCAAAGAATATACAACCTAACCTGGTCAGGCTGGAACCAAACAGAGTTGAAAAGTCAGATTACAGGTAGCATATTCAACATTGAAATCCGAAATCCCTGGCCCAGACCCCTGGCCCAGACCTGGCTTTGATAGCTTGATACACTTACTGATCAAATAGAGCTGCTTTGTTATGTTACTATATATGCCGGACAATTCGCGCCAGGGCAGGCTGGTTTACAAGGATTGAGTTATATAGCTTTCAATTCCGAAGTAATGCACCGACAGGATAATGTTCCTGGCTATTCGCGCCTCCCGATCCCGTCTCGGTCTCGGGACGGGGAGGGCGGACCTAAGTACGAAATACGAAATGGTTCGACTGGCCCTTCGGCCATGAGCTCTGGGCCGAACGGCTCACCATCCTGAGCGAAGTCGGCGGACAATGTCAAAATTAAAAATGTTCCAATGAAAAAAACATTGGATTTCCAATATGTTAGTTTGGGTCATTTTGTCATTTGATATTCGGATTTGGTCCGAAAATAGAATTAATTTTCATCCTTTGTGGTGCCCAGAATGGGCATGAGTGTTTGTTTAGAATTTCGACCTGCCCGCAATGCCTTTGAGTTAATGTATAAAAATAACTGAAAGCAAAATTATACTGGCGATTGTCACTTTAATGCCAATTCTAATGCATGGCAGGCGGGTATTCGAATTTCGAGTTTATTTTCTGTTAGAAAAACACGAACTTATTATTAAGGTAATTTGCTGTATCGTAATTAATGACGAATTATTACCGCTAAGCTAATATGGATATAATTATTGGATCTGATCACGCCGGATTTGATTTAAAAGAGGAAATAAGAAAATTTTTATCCGAAAAAGGTTACTATAGTGTCAAAGATATAGGGACATTCAATCATGTCCCAGTTGACTACCCGATTATCGCCAGGGAGGTAGCCAAGAACATTACCGAAAAGAAGTTTACCAGGGGGATATTACTATGTGGTTCAGGGATTGGTATGTCTATTACTGCTAACCGGTTTCGAAATGTCCGGGCTGCCCTTTGTCACAATCTTTATACAGTCGAGCTTAGCAGGAAGCATAATGATGCCAATATACTTGTCCTTGGAGCTAGAGTCCTCGGTTCTTCTCTGGCCTTAGAGATGGTAGATCTTTTTTTACATACTGATTTTGAGGGAGGCCGACATCAAAGGCGGTTGGAGGAGATCGATACTTGAAACTCGAAACCTGAAACTTGTTACTCATTATTTTGGCACTTCGGCTTTCTATTTAAATTTATTGCATTTATCCAGTAACCAGTATCGAGTATAAGGTACTAAATGAGCCTGAATAAGATTGACTCTCAGATTGCTAAGGCAATTGAGGCAGAAACAGAGAGACAAAGGGATAATCTTGTGATGATTGCCTCGGAGAATTATACGAGCCAAGTTGTGATGGATATTCAGGGAAGCATATTGACAAATAAGTATGCCGAAGGCTATCCAGGGGGTCAGCATCCTTCGCCGTTTCCTTTTGCTGATTTTGTTACAGCTACAACACACAAGACCCTCCGGGGTCCAAGAGAGAGAGGGGGGGGGGGTTG
>Ga0209977_10001350_pt1 | contig 10750 bp, 14 predicted proteins | sample SumtaG_2_FD_183113 | JGI IMG/M metagenome (GOLD analysis project Ga0209977, IMG submission 183113) | Deep subsurface microbial communities from Indian Ocean to uncover new lineages of life (NeLLi) - Sumatra_00607 metaG (SPAdes) (version 2) | ecosystem: Environmental > Aquatic > Marine > Oceanic... | reverse complement strand
ATGAAAGAATTACAGAATCAAGGTCAAACAGTAATATTTGTTTCAGAAAACAAGAATCCAATGGGACTTATCACAATAGGAGATAAATTGAAAAAGGAGGCTCATGAGGCAATAGAACTGCTTCATAAAGAAGGTTTTGAAACTCTAATAATATCAGGAGATAATACACGCGTAACAAGAACTATTGCGAAAAAATTAGGCATTAAGGAAGTATTAGCGGAAGTATTACCCCAAGAGAAAGCTTTAAAAATAAGAGAACTGCAAATGAGAGGAGAACGAGTGGCAATGATTGGAGATGGGATAAATGATGCACCCGCACTCATGCAGGCTGATATTGGAATCGCAATCGGTGCAGGTACAGATATTGCAATCGAATCTGCTGATATAATCTTGGTAACCGATGATTTAAAAAGGATTTTAGATGCATATAATATAGGAAAGTCAAGTTACTATAAAACTTTGCAAAACATAATACTTGCGTTTGGTTTTAATGCAATAGGAATCGGAACAGGAATAACTGGAATTGTACATCCTATTTGGGCTATGATCGCAATGGCTTTAAGCGTTTCAACGGTTTTAATTAATTCCTTCGGTGGTAAAACTTATATTAAGGCTTACAGATCAAAAAGGATGCAGAGTATTGAGCATAAATAAGAAAAAATTTTACATTAGAGTGAAATTAATATTTAAATTATTATTTATCTTGAATGTTATTAAGTTTGAACTCCATAATCATATTGATTACTTCATCTAGGTTGTAAATTATTCTTTAGTAATTTATTTTTTAGAATAGTAATATTTAAATATATATTTTTATGTATATATTCTAAAGTATTATAATAAAAAAAATTAACTGAGGTTATTGAATGAGTTTGACGGTATTACAAACATATGAATATCATATGATGGATTGGTGGTTTAATGTATTTGGTCCATATGGATGGATTTTTATGATCGTTGGAACGGTTATGTGCGTAGGCTTGAGTGTTTTAATTGCTTACTATGTACATAAAGATGCGCTGAGGAGGGGAATCAAAAATTCTGAAATTTGGTTGTTAATCGGATTAGTACTAAATCTGTTAGGATTAGTTTTATATTTACTAGTCAGAAATAGTTATAATCAAGAGACAGAATTCAAAAGCAAAGAAAAATTTTAGATTAAAATACAAAAGACGAGGATTAAATTATGCTTTTTGATGAAATGGGACACATGATGGATTGGTTTACTCCTAATGGAGCAATAATATTTCTTGGAGTTATTTCTTTTATAGTAATTGTATTAATATTATTGTTCGTACTTAATCGACGAAAGAACCGTGAAGAATACTTAGAAGATACAATTGATACTATAACTCCTTCCGGAAAACATGAGGAATTTAAACCATCTGAAACAACTAAATATTGTCCAGAATGTGGTTCAACATTAGATGCTCGTAATTCTAAATTTTGTCCTTTATGTGGAACAAGACTATAGTTTCAACATAAAGTGAATACTTTTTTTTCTTAAGATTTTTAAATAATAACAGATAGGTCAAAAATTATTAAGTATGATTTTTTACATCTGTGCATTTTTAAATGCATTTACACAGTGCTTACAGCAAAAATTTAAAGTTTTGCTACCAATTTTTTCCGTATGGTAATTATCGTAAAGTTTAACACCACAACCGGCGCAGATTTCTAGTCTTGACTGGATTGCAACATCTATTAAGTTGTTAAATCTTGAGAAGATTCTATCTACGAATTCATGGCCTTGAGATGTGAGTTGATAACCTTTCGAGCGTTTCGATGTTTTAGACTTTGTAACATCCTCTACATATCCTTGAGATTTTAAGCTTTTTAAGAAATCATATACGTATGTTGGACTAGCAGTTTTTCCCAAATCCTTTTCTAATCTTTTAAGAATAAAATACCCTGTAACTGTACTATTTGATTTTAATAACACTAACATATAAAATTTGGTTAGATTTTGAATTTTAATTTCAGAGTTTTCAGCCATAATGGAATTACCTATCTTTTTTTTTAAATATAATTCAAATTTATTATTGATCTTTAGAATATAGAAATAATATTTAAATATATACTTTTTAGTATATATATTAAAGTAATATTTTTATTATATTAAAAAATCAAAAAACATTTACAAAAAAGCATAAATATGGAAGTTAAGGATTTTAGCAAAAATTTTGGCTTTGATATTTTAGAAATTATAAACACAAGATATAATAGAAATAAATTAGATAAAAAAGTAAAGTTATTATTATAAAATAAACCAAGAGTTAGGTGAAAAAAATGGTAAAAGATCCTGTATGTGGAATGAACGTGGATAAAGATAAAGCTATTTCAGCAGTAGTTGATGGAAAAACTTATTACTTTTGCATGGAAACTTGTTTGAAGACTTTTTTAGATCCAGAGGGAGAATTAAAGCGAATGAAAAGAAGAGTTTCCGTGGCTCTATCAGGTGTAGTGTTCTTTGCACTTTTTAGAGCATCATTGGCGATAATTCCTGCTTTCCTTACCTTGTACCTATCTTTTACAGTGGAAATGTACGTATTATTATTAATAATAAGTACTCCTGTGATATGGATTGGGGGGTGGTCTTTCTATAAAGGTGCAATTAAAGCTCTCAAAAATAGGACTATAAATATGGATGTTTTGATAACTTTTGGAGTTCTAACGGCATATTTTTATAGCACATTAGTTACAATTCTACCGTTTATTGAAGGTGCACTTGGAATTCCAATAGGAACACTCATCTTCCCTACCAGTATGAGATGGGCTTTTTTTGATACGGCAGCTATTATAGTCGCTTTTATTTTATTAGGAAAATACTTAGAAGAAGGTATAAAAAGGAAGAGCTCGTCAGCAATTAGAAAATTACTTGACATGAAACCCAAAATGGCAAATGTTATAAGAGATGATAAGGAATTTAAAATTCCTGCAGAAAAAATAGTAGTTGGTGATATTATTGTCGTTAAACCAGGCGAAACAATTGCTACTGATGGAATCGTTATCTCAGGTCATTCAGCTGTTGATGAAAAGTTAATTAGTGGAGAAAGTATTCCGGTTGAAAAGAGTGCTGGCGCTAAGGTAACAGGTGCCACTCTAAATAAAACTGGGACTTTTAAATTTAAGGCTACAGAAGTTGGTGAAAACACGACTCTAATGAAAATTGTAAAAATGGTCGAAGAAGCACAGAAATCTTCTGCTCCTATTCAAAAAATAGCGGATAAAATAGCTTCTTATTTCGTACCTGCTGTTTTATCAGTTGCATTATTCTCTTTCGTGTTTTGGTTGTTCTTTTTCGATTTGATGGCAGAGCCAACATTAAGATTTCCTGTAGTTGCTTTCTATGTAGTGATTTCAGTTATGATTATTGCTTGTCCTTGTACATTAGGAATTGCGACACCTGCTGCGTTGATGGTAGGTGTAGGAAAAGCTGCGGAATATGGGATAATAATTCGAGGCGGAGAATTTCTACAAGAAATTAAAAATGTTGATACTATCGTTTTTGATAAAACTGGAACTGTTACTAAAGGTGAACCACGGGTTACCGATATCGTGAGAATTGATTCACTTACTGAAGATGAAATTTTGAACTTTGCTGCAAGTTCAGAGAAAAATTCTGAACATCCTTTAGCTGAAGCAATTTTACTAGCTGCAAAAGAGAAAAACTTGAGTATTATAGAACCTGATAATTTTGAAGCTATTCCAGGCCATGGTGTTAAAGTAACAGAATCAAGTAATCAAATCCTTTTAGGAAATAGAAAACTTTTAAAAAAATTTAATATCAGCTATGAAGCAAATGAAAATCAAATCGAAAAATTAGAGAACGAAGGAAAAACAGTAGTTTTATTATCAGTGAATAATAAATTTACAGGAATTATCGCGATAGCCGATATCATAAAGGAACATTCAAAAGAGACGATAACAGAATTAAGAGAATTGGGAATAGAAACAATTCTTCTTACAGGTGATAATAGAGTAACTGCCAATGCAGTAGGTAAATTTATTGGAATTGACAAAATAATTGCTGAAGTTCTTCCTGAGGAAAAGGAAAATGTTATAAAAGAACTCCAAAGAGAAGGTAAAGTTGTTGCGATGGTCGGTGATGGGATTAACGACGCTCCTTCATTAGCTCGAGCCAATGTGGGAATTGCTATTGGTAGTGGGGCTGATGTAGCGAAAGAGACAGGTGGTCTCATTTTAATGCGGAATGATATTCGAGATGTTGTAAATGGAATTAAAATTAGCAAGAAAACTATGAAGGTCATTTATCAGAATTTCTTTTGGGCCTTTTTTTACAATACTGCTATGATTCCATTAGCAGCTACAGGTTTTATACACCCAATCTTAGCAGCAGCTGCAATGTCTCTGAGTTCGCTGACAGTCGTATTGAATTCAGCTAGATTAAAGCTTTTTAAAATAAAAGGTGAAAGAATTATCGATGATGAAGTAATTATGGAGAAACTAGAAAAACCCGCTTTAAAGTGCAAGGAATGTGGTAAGAAAATCGATGTTCCAGAACATTGTGGTCAACCAATGCATCCAGAAATAGTTGAAGGGAAAGAAATGTTAGTATGCTGGATGGGTGCAGATTGTGGAAAACAAATTTATCCTGAGCACCATGGAATTGCTATGGAATATTTAACATAATTTTTTTTTTAAATTTATAATTTAACAATTTAATAGTGATAAAATATTTTTTGATAAGAGGTTATTAAATACGAAACTAATATTTTCTGAAAATGCTGAAAAATATCTTGAAAAAAAAATAGTGGGCATTTCCGCTAGATTGAATCTTGTTTTACATGTAAAAGATAAATATATGAATTGTTATACGATTATTGAACCCGATATTACCTTTGAGACAGACGAAAATTATTTAGAAGGTATCAGTAAAATCTCAGAATGGAATAAAAAAATTAATATTTATTTAGATCCCGCTATAAAACCATTAATTAAAGAAAAAGAAGAACTATTTATAGATACGAAAGGCAAAATATTTAAAAAATTAATAGTGAAAAATGCAGATTCTAAGACAAAATATGGTTGTAGAGTTGTTTATGGAAAAGACATCTCTACTAGCGGTGTAACATTATATTAACAATTTCAAATTTAAACAAAAACTAAATATTAACAAAATAGAAGGTTGATAAAAAAATGGGAAAATTAAAATGTGCTGAATGTGGATTGGAGCAAGAATTACCAATGCATTGTGGGAAACCGATGCATCAAGAAGGAGATCAGCTAGTCTGTTGGATGGGTGCATCTTGCGGAGCTCAATCAATCCCCGAACATCACGGTAAAATCATGGAACTTGTTGAATAAATTAAGTTCAAATAAGGAGGCATAAAAAAATGGAAACATTTAGATGTAGCGGCTGTGGAAAAATAATGGAAACCATTCCACAATGTTGTAGTCAAGATATGGTTTTTAATGAAGACAAAAATCAGCTTGAGTGCTATATGGGTGATAACTGTGGATATTTAAGCCTAGCTGAACTTAAATGCGATGAGTGTTGTAAAAAACTAAATCAATAATTTTTTTTAATTTATCTTTATGAAGAATAGTTATAAGAAAAAAATGTCAAACATCCATCCTGTATTAAAACTTTATGATAAGCAGGCAGATTCTTACGATGTCTGGAATTCTATGATGGAAAGAATATTTTCTAAAGGTAGAAAAATATTTGCCAGACTAAAGGGTGAAATTCTCGAAGTTGGGGCTGGTACTGGTTTAAATTTACCATATTATGGGTCCCTTGCTCAAGTAACAGTTCTTGATTGGAGTCCTAGGATGCTATTTCTAGCTAAATTAAGAGCTAGAAACTTGAATTTGAAATTCATTAAAAGTTTTGTTATAGGTGATATTCAGGAGCTTAACAAAAATTTTTCAGAGGCATCCTTTGATTATATAACATCTACATGCACTTTTTGTTCTGTTCCTGATCCTATTAGAGGACTCAAGGAATTATCTAAATTATTAAAACCCTCAGGGCGCCTAGTGCAGATAGAACATGGAATTAGTTATTTTAAACCTATCAATTTAATCTTGGGACTCTTTGACACACTAATGGCTAAATGGCGTGGTTTTCATTTAACGAGAAATATAATACTAAATCTTGAAAAATCTGGTTTTAAAGTTCTTTACGAGATACCTCTAGACCGTTTTGGAATTGTTCGGTTTATTGTTTCAGAATTAAAATCTTAAGTAATTGTTTTTAATAAATATTAGGATAAAGTATGAATGAATTCTGTGTATATATAGCTAGAAATGCTATAATTTATAATCGGTGTTGGTCTTTTAGTATATCTGCCTTTTTTACAATATATAAGAACTGAACCATAAAATCAAAAATAACTTTTAGATTTAAGTCAGAGTAATTATAAAATTAGGGAACATGGTATGATAGAAGATTTTTGGGTTTTGAATACTAATAGTCTATTGTTATACAGTAGAAACTTTACTGAACTTGAAAAACCTGATGATTTACTAGCAGGTTTTTTCACTGCAATAAGGGTTTTTATTGAAGAAACGACTCAAGGGGAAATTAAGAGTATTATTATGAAAAAGAAAAAATTTAGTTACATTTTAGGTGAGGATATTATCATCGTTATTCTCACTGATAAAACTGACAATGAAATCTTAATTCATAATTTTTTAAAAAATATAAGTAAGAAGTTTTTATCACAATATGGTAAAATAATAAAACATTTTATTGGAGATACTATACAATTCGAAAACTTCTATGAAATTCTGGAGAAAGAGATAGAATCTTCTGAGTTCTTAGTCAGATGTAAATCATGCAGCAAAGTTATTGTTAATGAATTTAGGATAATAGAGCACGATAATGAGAAAATTTATTTTTGTTGTCCCATGTATGAGAAAATATATTGTGATTTGAACGATACTGATAATATAGAAAATTAAAATCAATCAAAGATTTTTGTAAAATTTATTTTAAAACAGCAATAGGACATGCACTATATTTGTTATCAAAAGCTTTTATTAAAAAGAAGTTAAGATACATTTTATAATAATAACCTTTAAATACATACTTTTATATATATACTCAAAAGTAATATAGTTATTAGTTATTCTTTAGCATTCGATTGAGAAAAAGGTGGTATTATGAGATTTTGCCCTACTTGTAATAATATCTTAATTCCAAGAAAAAAAAGGTTAATTTGTAGAGTTTGTGGGGAAAAATTTGAGGTGGATTCCAAATTAGATGATTTTATGTTAGTAAGAGTCATACAACATGATGATAGAGATGATGCTCCAATAATAGTAAGAGAAGGATTAAAAAAGGATATAATAACAGTCCAAGAAAGAAAAGCTTTTGAGGAATTTTTTCATACAATTTAACATGAACCTCAGTATTATTCCATCAATCATAAGGAAAAATTGAAACAGCTTGAGATTTGAATTGTAAAATAGAAGGATGTATACTAGATTTTTAAAATTAACTTCTTAAAAATGTTGGTAATTAATGTTAGTATTAAAGATGTTTGTGTTCTTCTAGATATTGAATCATTTTTTTAATAAATACTTGTCCTATTTTCAATAAATTATTAGCTTCATCCTTATTTACCGATGTAATATATTCATAATCTCCTTCAAATCTTTTATCCATTGCATTTCTTAAATGATTACTCATATCTTTGGGAAAAATATTTGTTTTAATAAAATGTTGCCCAAAACCAGAAATTACCCCACGATGAGATTTAAATTTTAGATTTTTGGTTAGGAGAATTGCTTCAACTATATAAAACATCGCATAATAAGTTCTAGAAACAGAACTATCATAATCTCCGTGATCTAACAATAATTTGGCAGTTGAAATAAACTTTTTTGATTTTTTGACTAAGGGTTTTAAATCGATTTTGTTCAAATTATAATCTCTTCCTCATGAATATTTATTAATAAGGGCGTTTTACAAGATTCATAATCTTTTTCTGAAACTGGGTGAAGAGAGAGTAAAATATTATATTTTAAATCAATTTCTCCCGCAATAGCCGTCATTTTATCTATTTCTTTGAAAGGTCTAATATTTCCTTTGAGGACTATTGCTAAATCTACATCAGAATCTTCTGTTTGTTCACCTCTCGCATAAGAACCATAGAGTATAATCTTCGAAAGTTTATCTCCATATAATTTTTTAAGGTTTGTTTTAAATTCTTCGAGAATTTCTATTATTTCAACTGTTTCTTGCATTTAAATTCAAATGTTTAAGCGTAATTGTTTTAAATTGTGAAAAAGAAAGTGTTATGGATATTTAAATTTATTCACAAATGAATTTTTCATAATTGAACCTCAGAATTATTCTATCAATCTCAAGGAAAAATTGAAGCAGCTTGAGGTTTAAATTTTAAAGTAAAAGAATGTATATTAGGTTTTTAAAATTAAGATCGATGGATTTAATTCAAATAATATCAATAGCTTTTAAAAGCTATTAAAAAAAAATTAATTTTTACTTTTTAATTTTAAGAAATCTAGCATTTATGGCAACAATGACCGTACTCAAAGACATGAAAATAGCTCCAATTGCAGGAGTAATTAAAATTCCAAGCGAATATAAAGCACCAGCTGCGAGTGGAATTGCAAAAACATTATACCCCGTTGCCCAAATAAGATTTTGAATCATTTTTTTATATGTTGCTTTACCAAAACCGATGAGTGAGGCAACATCTTGGGGATTGCTATTTACAAGTATAATGTCAGCAGTTTCAGCTGCAACATCAGTGCCAGATCCAATTGCAATTCCTACATCTGCTTGAGCTAAGGCTGGAGCATCGTTAATTCCATCACCAGTCATTGCTACAAATTCACCTTTAGATTGTAATTCTTTAACTTTTTCTAATTTCTCATGAGGTAATACTTCGGCATAAAACCCATCAAGATTTAATTTATCTGAGACTACTTTAGCAGTTGTTTTATTGTCTCCCGTTAGCATCCAACAATTTATACCCATGGATTTTAATTTTCTAATAGCTTCGAATGATTCTTCACGGATTTGATCAGAAAGACTGATAGATCCAATAAGTGTATCATCATTAATCACCAAGAATACTATAGTATCAATTGGTCCCCTTTTTAAATCTTTTGGTATAGAGATGTTTAATTCACTTAAGTAATTAGGACTTATAACCCTCACATGTTCTCCGTTTATTATTCCCTCAACACCCTTTCCTTTGATCGCCTTGAAATCTCGAGGCTGTTGGATTGCAAGGTTCATCTTTTTAGCGTGGGTAACAATTCCTTTAGCAATTGGATGTTCTGAATTTTGCTCTAAAGAAGCCGCAATTTGAATAATTTTCTGTTCATCATAATCCCCATTAAATGATTGGATTGCATTCACCCCAAAAGCTCCTTCTGTCAAGGTACCTGTTTTATCGAAAACAATAGTTGAAATTTTTCTAGATGCTTCGAAAGCAGTTCTATTTCTTATTAGTAATCCACTCTTTGCTGAGAGTGCAGTAGACATTGCAACTACCAGAGGTATCGCTAATCCAAGAGCGTGTGGACAAGTAATTACCATAACCGTTGCCATTCTCTCAATTGAAAAATTAAATGACTCTCCAATAGACAACCAGGCAAATAATGTAGTGAATCCAACAGTCAAGGCTATAACAGTGAGCCAAAAAGCTGCTCTATCGGCAAGTCGTTGAGTCTTTGATTTGGTAGCCTGAGCTTGTCTTACTAAATCAATTACTTTTGATAAATATGAATCTTCACCGGTGCTTTCTACTTGAATTTCAAGTGAGCCATCCCCATTAACAGAACCTCCGATAACACTATCTCCTTTTTCCTTTTCTACAGGTGCAGACTCTCCAGTGAGCATGGACTCGTCAATATAACTCGAACCTTTTAAAATAATCCCATCAGAGGGTATTTTTTCACCAGGTCTAATTAAAACATTATCTTCTTTTCTTAATTCACTAAGATTTATCTCAATGATTTCTCCGTTCTTAATTAAATGAGCTGTTGAAGGCATTAGTTCCACTAATTTTTCCAATGCTCTAGACGCTCCTAAAATAGATCTCATTTCAATCCAGTGTCCCAAGAGCATGATATCGATTAAAGTAGCTAATTCCCAAAAAAATGGATTTCCCTCCAATCCTAAAACCGTAGCAGCACTATAAAAGTATGCCACAGAAATGGCTACTGCTATCAGTGTCATCATCCCAGGAGCTCTCTTTCTCAACTCTTTTACAAAACCTTTTAGGAATGGCCATCCTCCATAAAAGAAAATAAAGGATGCCATAATCAATAATGCATAATCTAAACCAGGAAAGGCGATACTCACTCCTAACCATCCTTGTACAGTGGGAGATAATATAAGTATTGGAATAGTAACAATTAATGAGACATAAAATCTTCGCCGGAAATCTTTTATCATCATTCTATGGTGAGTAGATTGATCCATATGTCCTGCTTTATTCGAATCATGAGTATCGTGAGAATTTATATTATTCACATTTTTATCTGATAATACAGCAGGTAGATTTTGTTTTGTTTCTTTAACTATCTTATTATTTTTCATCTTTTACCATCGATTCTTTTTCTATCTAATACTCTTTATTATGTTTTAAAAATCTTTTATTTATAATTTAAATAGAATCAGTATCTAAGGAAGTAATTTTTTTCTATTAATTTTTATTCTTTTCTGAGCCGACATTATTCTCACCTTTTTGATACACCGTTGTTAATTTTCTTTACGCTTCGAGAAATAAATCGACTAAAGCGT
>Ga0209977_10001349_pt1 | contig 10753 bp, 7 predicted proteins | sample SumtaG_2_FD_183113 | JGI IMG/M metagenome (GOLD analysis project Ga0209977, IMG submission 183113) | Deep subsurface microbial communities from Indian Ocean to uncover new lineages of life (NeLLi) - Sumatra_00607 metaG (SPAdes) (version 2) | ecosystem: Environmental > Aquatic > Marine > Oceanic... | reverse complement strand
CAACACACCAACAATATTGTACACTAGTATAGGGCTTAGTAAACCACCAGCTACTGAAGCCGAACAATGGATTGCTACAAGCTCAGATGACATGGTTACTTGGCAAAAATACGAAAATAATCCTGTTTTGACCCAAGAAATTCATAAGAAATTAGATTTAAGAGATTGGCGCGATCCTTTTGTATGGAAAGAAAGTAACGAATGATACGCTGTTTTAGGAGGACACTTAATTTCTCCAAGAAGACCTATAGTTTTACTTTATAAATCGTCGGACTTCTACACTTGGGAATTTATTGGTCCATTATGTATCGAAGATAGGAAGAAGGGTAAGAACTGGGAATGTCCAAATTTCTTTCCAATCAAGGATAAATATATACTTATTGTATCCCCTCATAATAAAGTTATCTACGCTGTAGGAGACTACAATAATAATTCCTTTACTCCAAATCATTGGTACGCTTTAGATCACGGTCGTTTGTTCTACGCAACCAATGTAATGAAGGACCCACATGATAGAATAATCTTATGGGCATGGATTCGTGCTACAGGCATTAAAGGATGGAACGGTTGTTTGTCCTTACCACGGATATTGAGTTTAGGTCCAGATAACAAGTTAAGATACGCCCCATTACCTGAGCTCGAAAAGTTGAGGAAAAAGCATTATAAATTTAGCAATATCGTGATTTCTCAAAAATCTAAGGAGATTTTAAAAAATCTTCGAAGTAAACATTTAGAAATCGCAATAGAGTTTGAATTACTTGATGCAGAGTCTTTTGGAATTAAACTGTTTAATTCTAATTCCAAATCTATAGACCAAGCTCAATCAATCGGATATGACCAATCAAGTAATGTATTATGGTCTGGCAAAGATAAAGTTAATTTCATTCTTGAAAATAATCGTGAGAAATTGAACTTGCATATATTTATTGACAATTCGATTATCGAAGTTTTTGCAAACCATCGTGAATGTATTTCGGGTCAAATCATTTCCAAACGCAACTTACCGTTTGCTATTGATCTATTTACAACAGGAGGAAAAGTGAAAGTGAATTCTCTCGATATTTGGGAATTAAACTCAATTTGGAAATAATAAAATACAAACTTATTTTCTTAATATAAAAATTTAGTAATAATAAGTATCAGTTTTGACGAAAAGCACACAAATATTTTTAATAAACGATTATAAAAGGAATATTGTTAGATGTAGCTTTCTTGGGCTTCAAGCTCGTCATATTCGATCTCTCGTAACCTCATTCTCACTTCTAGAGGTGAGTACATATGTTTTAATAGACTAATTATTGTTTCATGTATGGATTTAAGATTATCGGTCGCGCATTGAAAATATATATTATTCTCTAAAAGATTAATTTTAAAAATCTCTTCTAAGCCTGATAAAGACTCTCTTATTTTTTTATATTCCTCATCAAATACATCGTCAATATGTCTTTCATTTACTTTTACAGCCATTTTTCATCAAATCTATTTTTTTTTATGTTTCTATGATAGAAATATGATTTTTAATATTTAAATCATGACTTTTCTCGCACATTTTCGATCATTATGGGAATTATTTCGGAAATTTTAAGTAACGAAAACGGAAATTGCATTATCAATATCGTTATTCTTTTTTGATAAATAATGTTGAAATACAATAAAAGCATAAATCATCTATAATTAAAAAAGTCATTTATATAACTTTTCTATGATTTTTAAGTTTCTTTTTGACTAAAATCCAACAATTTTGTTAAGTAATGGTTCTATTTAGTAATTTTTCAATCGATATAAGTTAGCGCTTTAATCTTGCTTTTTCACGCTAAATTTGCTGATAACAATTTTTTTATTTGAACTAAGACATGGTCTTTATAGGATGTATCATACATCTTTTGTAATAAATTTCTAACGATTAAATTTACTTATCGATATAATGAAATGTAAAGAGAAAAAAAAAAGCAAGTTATCAGAAACTTTCTTAGTTATTAAGAGTTTTGGTTCATTTTTTCTTAGACATCACCCAGAATGCGAGAATTTCAAGGGACACGCAATAAAGTTTCGCAAATATGAGTTTTGCATTGGGTGTTTTATTGGATATCCTACTTCGTTCATAACGATAATAATTCTTGGAGTTTTTAAACTAAACGAATCAATTCCTTCAAATTATTTAATAATTTTTGGCATTCTGTTTATGTCAACCTTTTTTCTAAGTTTTACAGGAGTAACGAAAATTAAAATTATAAAAATTATTCAAAAAATATTTATCGGATTTGGTTCAGCTTTGATATTTTGGGGGATTTTCTCTCTGAATTTTTCAGTATTTACAAATTTTATAATCTTTCTTTTAGTTTTTAGTACTCTCATCACTGTTTTAAACATTTACCACGCATATGGGTTATATAATACTTGTAAAAAATGTGAGTCTCAATTTAAATGGGGTCAGTGTTCTGGTTTTGAAGCTATTAGAAATAAATTAAAAAAATACAACCTCCCAAATCTTATAGGGGACATTGAATTTCCTTCAAAAAGCAAGAAACAAAAATAAAGAAGAGAAGAAAAACTGATATCTCCTTATCTATAGGTATAACGTTTAATGTAAGAGTTACTATTGAAATAAAAAATTAAACGGGTAATTATTTTAACAAAAGGTCCCAATCTAAATGTTTTTCAACTAGTTCTAAGACTAAATCAATTTCCTCCTTTTGAATTCCTGGCTTCAATCTCTCAAGATTTCTCATTGTCGTATACGTATCAGAGGGGCTTAGGATTATTGGAATATTTTTTTCATTGGCTACTGTTATCACTTTCGCATCGGGTTGTATAAAACCAGTTAAAATAAGCACGGACACATTCTCATTTAGCGCCGTTAACGCAAGATCTGTGCGATCTCCACCTGTAATTACAGCTGCTTTTTTAACTTGCCTTAAATATTTAAGAGCAGCTTGGGCATTCATGGCTCCGATGATAATAGTCTCAACAGTATTATTCAAGCCTGCTGACGCTATTTCGTTGATAAATTCACCGCCTATTGCCTCCATCACTTCGTTCACACGGGGAGAAAATAATTCAATGCTCCTTTCTATTATACCAAATACCGGTAAGTTATACTTAGCAATGTGGTCTTTTTGAAGCTCTCTGATTCTTGCTATGTATTCAAAGTCAATTTTATTAAAAATAATTCCAGATATCCTAATGTTCCTGAATTCAAAGTAATTTTTCGTAAAAAATATATTATCTATACAATTATCTGAAGATTCGGGAGAGACATAGATTAAGTCATTTATGCCTAAAGCTTTTGCGATACTGACATCATCGATTCCTACCCTCACAAATTTTCGAATTGAAGGTGCTCCTTCTACAATTACGTAATCAATGTCTTTAACGATTTTTTCGTATGTCGCCTTAATCTTTTCTATGTACTCTGTTTTTTTATTAGAATCAATTAAATCAATATAGTATGAATCAGGAATAGAAACTGGGCAAACCAAATCATAAGGGGTTCGATTCTTATAGACATTTTGTAAAATGAACCCAACATCTTTGTCCGCCTTGGAACTATACGCTCCTCTTGGGCACCCAATCGGTTTAAAGTACGCAAATCTTTTCCCTTCTTTCTGCAATTTTTGAATAAAACCAATGGAAAGAAAGCTCTTTCCAGCTCTTTCTCTTAAAGAGACCAAATAAAATGCTTTTACCACTTTACTCACTTCTTTTTTAACTTTTTTTTATTATTATTTTAGATTTAATCATATTAATTGTAATCCCGTTTCACGGTTATCTTAATGTCTACTGCCGAATATCCCTTTACAAACGAAAGAAGTGGATTAATATCTAATTCAACAATTTCCGGAAAATCGTTTACAAGTTGGGATAATCTTAATAAAACTTCTATTATCGCATCAATATCAGAAGAGGGTTCTCCTCTAACTCCTTGCAATAAACTATAAATTTTAGTGTTTTCGATTAACTCTTTAGCACTTTCCTTAGTAAACTTACATGCCAACGCAAAATTTACGTCTTTCATGAAATTAGTATAGATTCCTCCTGTCCCAAACATCAACAGAGGTCCAAATTGTGGATCATTTGACATTCCGATAATAATTTCATTTACTTTTAGTTCTTTTTTAAAATCTATCATTTCTTGGACCTCAACTCCATAAATGCGGGCGTTTTGGGGTCCAAATTTCTTAGCATTTTCAATGATTTGTACGTACGCTTCGAAAGCGTCTTGTTCGGTTTCAATATTTAAGAAAATTCCCCCTACATCGGTTTTATGTATAATGTTGGGGCTAACTATTTTTAAAACGGATTTTCCCATTTCACGCTGTAATTTTCGCGCTTGTGCTGGTGTTTTTGCCAATCTAGATTGCGGCGAAATAATTCCGTAAATATCAAAAATTTCGCTCGTTTCATGGCTTAATAGAACTGTTCTTCCATCATCTCTGACTTTTTTGAATATTTCTGCTACCTTCTCCCGTTCTACTTTAAATTTAGTTTCTTCTAAATCTTCTACACTTTTTCTATTAAGAAAGCCACTATATCTTACCAAACCTCTAAGAGATTGAGCAGCTCTTCCGGGAAATCGATAGCAGGGTATGTGATGCTGTTTTAAATATTTGGTAGCTTCTACCATAGAGACTCCACCTATGAGCGCGCACACAATCGGTTTATCAGATAAAGATTTCGAGGTTATATCATAAATTAGCTTTGCAACTTCAGCTGGTTTAGTTTGAGCTTGCGGGCTCATAATAATTAGAGCACCATGGGTCGTAATATCTTCTTCTGCGATAGAGCCTTGGACTGTCTCGTGATTTAATCCAAAAATCGTTTTAATAGTAAATTCATAACGTTTAGGCGTTGCATCTCCTATTATATCTATAGGATTAAATATTGCCGCCTCAGCGGGTAAATTCTCTCGTAACAAGTGTAAAATTGGTTCAGAAAATTGAGCAAATTTTATCCCTTCTCTTTCAAATGAATCCGTTGCTACAATTCCTGGTCCACCGGCATTAGTGACAATAGCAAAAGAGTTCATTTTTGGTATAGGTTGATATAAAAAGATTTCTCCATAATCAAAAAGTTCAGCAATTGAATTTGCCCTTAAAACTCCACATTTTTCGAAAGCTAAATCGTAAGCTATATCAGATCCTGCCAAAGCTCCAGTATGGCTTGAAGCAGCTCGAGCACCTGCAACACTAACTCCAGATTTTAATATAATGATTGGTTTTTTACGTGCAGCTTTAGGAACAACTCGAAGAAATTTTTCTCCGTCTTCAATGCTTTCTAAATAGCACAGAATTACTTTTGTATTTTGATCGTTAGCGAGGTATTCAATAAAATCAACCTCGTCCATATCCGCTTTATTACCCAAGCTTACATTACAAGAAAATCCGAACGCCTGATCCATGGAATAATCCATCATTCCCGTTAACATGGCTCCCGACTGAGAAATCATCGCGATATGCCCTTTTTTAGGAGTATTGGCTGCAAACGAGCCATTGTAATTTACCCCAATAAAGCCTAAGCAATTTGGTCCAATAATTCTCATGCCATACTTATTTGCAACTTTAATTAGCTCTTGTTCACGAGTTATTCCTTCGCCTCCGATCTCTTTAAAACCGGCGGTAATAATAACTAAACCCTTTATTCCTTTTTTTCCACATTCTTCTGTGATGGAATTAACAAACTTACTAGGAATAACCAATAATGCGATGTCAATATTCTCTGGTACGTCTAAAACGCTCTTATAAGCCTTATATCCCAATATTTCTTTATTTTTTGGATTAATAGGAAAAATTTTTCCAGAATACTTTGATTCAATGATATTCCTCAAAACATTATAACCTACTTTGTCAAGCGTAGCACTGGCTCCTATAACTGCAATGCTTTTAGGATTGAAAAAATATGAAATGTTATGATTCTTCGACATTATGAAGGCGATACTAAGATTGAACTATTATAAGATTGTATTGTTACTTTAAATTTCAATCTTATTAAATTTTTATATATTTCTCCCTTTCTTAATACAGCTATACATATTATTACTCAATTTGCAGTTTTTATTTTATTTCAGAAACAATTATTGTCATTTCATACTATGAAAATTGACATTTTTATTTTTAATCTTTGACAGAATTATTTCATATCCTATTTAAGATTTGACACTTTCTCCATTTATTTGTCCAATCTTAAGTGTCCATTTTACTTTTTTAATTTTGACAAAAAGTGTTGTCAATTATTATCTTGATTCATGAATTATGAGACTTTAACGGAATTTAAGAGAACCCATTTCATTTAGCTTCATGACTCTACGATTAAGCTTGAGAATAAGCAAAATTCAGAAGAATAGATGGTTGGAAAGTGTTGTTATACTATGTCAAAAATGGCGACAATACCACCAAATCGCCTTTTATCATTTTTTGTCAAGTTAAAGAGGGGTTTTTTTGTCAATTATTAATGAGATCCGTTAATTGGGAGGTTATAAGCTATACCCTCATGGAGGAAAGGTGCGGAGCCCATGTCATCAGACATTTATTGCGATATTTCACTTTTTTAATGCATCTTATTTATGCTTTAATGTTTTAAATTTATAAGCGATTAAATTATTGATTTCTTAGATGAGTATGATAAATAATCGAAAAGAGAAGCAAAAAAAGCCCTGCCACCGCCATTTGACACCGTTGGAAGTTATCACAATAGCGGAAGCCGTTCAGAGAGGTGAGAAGGTCGTAACGCTATCCAAGCAATTTGGTGTTTCCCGTCAAACCATTTATAATGCGGTGCAAACCGTAAGGGAAAGGCGAATTCAGTCACCTAACAATAACTCAATGCAATCGATTCCTTCTAAAAGAAAGAGAACTACAAGAATTGCTCCTGAAATCTGCCAGCAATTGATTGAGTTAAAGCGAAAATATCCTTTCTGGGGTGTCGAATATTTGCGCACTCGATGGATTCAAATGGGAAATGCTCCCATCGCTAAGTCAACTATATATAAAATTTTTAAGAGTACAGATCTTTTACCCGCAAAAAGCCAAGATTCGGCAAGATATCAACGATTTGAAATGATGCGTCCCGGTCAATTATATCAGATGGATATCCAGGGCAAGATTTATTTGACCGGAATCGGATGGGTTCACGGGTTCGCAGTTCTAGATGACTTTTCCCGGTTCATACCCGCAATGATTTATTATCCTGACATGCGGTTATCGAATGGAATCTTAACGCTTAACGCGGCAATTCTTCAATATGGCATCCCCGATGCGATATATGTGGATAATGGGACCCAATTTAAATCTCGAGGGGAACGAATGAATAATTTCGAGCTGTTTTGCCAGGCCTATGGAATCAAAGTTATCAATTCAACTCCTTATCGCCCCCAAGGGAAGGGTAAAATTGAACGCTTTTATGAAACAGTAGAAAATCAATTTATCGCAGAAATAAAACCGAAAATCCAGGAATGCCCCGGCTATTCGCTGAATCAATTAAATCAGGATTTAGCCGCGTATTTGACGACCCAATATCACAGTCGCATCCACGGAGGAACTCATGAAATACCCGTGGAGCGTTTTGGGCAAGGAACCTTACGATCCCCTGATCCTCCTATCGCTGTTCAGCAATTTTTAGAGCGCACCCAAACTCGTATCGTTAATAAATTTCGGGAGATTTCTTATCAAGGTTATAAAATTCAAGTGGATCTCCTTCCGAGATCCAAGGTAGTGGTAGTAGACATGCTTGAGACAATTCGTATAGAATATCAAGAACGGGTAATTCGAGAAATAAATAAAACTCAACTAACAAAAGTTGAAAAGATTAAGCGCCAAAATGGAGCATTTCAATTGAGCTCATCTAAAAAGTCTAGTGAATCCGTTGATAATTTAGAAAATACCGAGAAGCCTCTTGAACTACATGGAAGAAGACAACATAAGCCGGATGAAGAAGGCTATTATCATCGGAAAATCAGTGGTGTTGGGAGTTTTAAGATCAATAATTTAACGTACTATTTTGATCAGAATAGGGCGGGACAAGAAATCTTAATACAAATAACGGAAAATATCTTACGTGTGTATGATCTTAAGAAGGTATTATTAGGCACGCTGGATACACGATTAGGTAAGAAATACAGTTAAATGTCTAATAATTGACAGGAAGAATATTTAAGAATGGAAATTTTTATAGGATCCATGTCAAATCTTATATAGAAAAATGTCTAATTTTAGGTAATACATAACAATTATTAAGTTCACTATAAAATAAAATAAAAAAATAAGAAAAAAATAATAAAAATAAAAATAAAAAAGAATTTATTTGATTAATTTAAAGCGTTTTTTAAAGAGAATTACAGAAACTACGCACATTATTCCTATTACGAAATAGAGATTATAGCCTGGAATTTCATCTGGAATATCAGCACTAGTCATCGCAAAATTTGGACTTTCATCATAGGTTGCAGGATTCAAAACATCGCTAATTCTTATCTGATAGTCAATCCCATCCTCGAGATCCGTTGGTATGCCCCAATTATAAGTCCCATCATTAGCTGTGCTTGCAACAATTTCCATTTCAAACACACCACCCTTATAGAGTTCGATTTTTACGTCTGAAATGGTGCCTGTCGAGGTCCAAGTGATGGATTGAGTAGTTTCAGTTTCCCATACAGTAAGGCTATCAGGAGTAGTGACGGTAAGTGAATCAATAATAGAAGTGAATATCTCAAAATTATCGCTAAAATCGTTAGTGGCGGGGTTCGCTACATCACTGATTTTTATCTGATATTGAGTAGAATCTACAAGTGTTGTAGGTATTAACCAAGAAAATTCACCATCGTTAGTTGTGTTTGCTACGATTTCCATTTCAAACACACCACCCTTATAGAGTTCGATTTTTACGTCTGAAATGGTACCTGTCGAGGTCCAAGTGATGGATTGAGTAGATCCAGTTTCCCATTCACTAGAAGAATCAGGGGCAGTAACGTCATAGGTATCAACATCAAGTAATATCGTATCAGTTCCACTATCGTTATAATTAACATCGTTTCCAAGAAGAGTATTTCCTCCAACCCTATTATTGTTACATATAGAATCTGCAATATGAATACCATGCCCAATCCCAGCACCTATGTTATTGTTATTATTAGATGTATTTTCTATTATAGTGTTATTATCTGAATCGCCAGACAGAAAGATTCCACCAAAAACATTCGCATCGTTAAGATCGTTGTCGTTGCATGTATTTCCCGTTATAGTGTTATTATCTGAATAATACAACCATATTCCATTAGTACCGTTAGCATTGCACGCGTTTCCAGAAATGGTGTTATTATGAGAAGTTCTAATGTATATTCCTTCTTCATCGTTGCTATAACATATATTTCCCGTTACGTTATTATTATTTGACGAAGAATACAAATAAATTCCAACATAAGTATTATCACGACATATATTTCCATTTATAGCGTTATGTGACGAACCAACCAAATAAATACCATCTCTTGAATTGTTATAAGAAAGATTCTCGTTTATTGTGTTGTAATTTGAAATGGATAAATAAATACCACGATTGTCGTTGCTATAAGCTGTATTTCCAATTATTGCATTGTTTGATGTGGCATCTAAATAAATTCCACGAAAAACACCTTGTACCCAACAATTTTTAACGATACAATTATCTGAACCTAAATATATGCCAAGTCCATTACTCCCATCTCCCATTACTGTAACATTATCTACGATTACTTGATTATCAGAAACTTCTGTTACGTCTATAACTCTTGTCATAGTCCAAGTTAAATCAGTAGCGTCAATCTTAAAATTCCTTAACACACAACTTTCTGCTGAAGTTACGTAAAATGCTTTCCAATCGCCACCAACATCTATTATTGTTTTATCTCCATAGCCTTCGATAATATAACTTCCGCCACCGTTTACGTTAAGTGCAGCAGTTAATAATATTGTACCAGCGTAAAATCTTATTATTCCAAATCCAGTTCCAATAGCCGTAATAGCGGTATTAAATTCATTTTCAGTCGTTACGTTATAAGTGTTTGCGGCTCTTGCTTCGTCGTCAGAATAACCTCCTCCAGCGATTTGATCATCTACGTATTTCATATTCGCTACTTCGTAATCTGCGTCTGGTGCTGAACTTGGAGTAATCGGAAAAGCACCGAACGTCCATTCGCCTGGTATTGATTCAGCTGCAGATTTATCTACTAAATTACTATGAAGAATAGATATATCCGCTATGGTGTAGATTTCTGTACCTTGACTTGAATTAGGAGTTTTTAAATTAGGTTGATTATCGGTTTTTAGTTTTCCTTGATAATTTGTGAAGATAATCATAGAAAATCCTAAAAGAAAACCTAAGGTAACTAGAGCTATCTTCTTTTTTGTTATATTATTCATTTTAACTTCCCCTATAAGGTATAGACATGCATGGTTAATCATGTATTAATAAGATAAGATTATTATCTTATATTTAACATTTATGTCTAACTATTAGTGAAAAATGTAAGCTAACCGAAGACTTGTAAAATACAATCTTAAAAGAGATTGTAGAACTAGCACCAATAACTGCAATGCTTTTAGGGTTGAAAAAATAAGAAATATCGGAAGTATCGTTCATTTTTGCATTGACGCTAAATGATTTTAAGTTTAATTAAATAAGTGTTTTATAGCTATTAATTTTAAAGTTTTTACATTTGATGGTTTAATATAAGGTTTCTAAACTATTTTTTAATAAATATTTTTAGCAATAATGTACTAAAACA
>Ga0209977_10001348_pt1 | contig 10754 bp, 7 predicted proteins | sample SumtaG_2_FD_183113 | JGI IMG/M metagenome (GOLD analysis project Ga0209977, IMG submission 183113) | Deep subsurface microbial communities from Indian Ocean to uncover new lineages of life (NeLLi) - Sumatra_00607 metaG (SPAdes) (version 2) | ecosystem: Environmental > Aquatic > Marine > Oceanic... | reverse complement strand
TCAAGTCCTAAGTCGTTACACGCACGATTTAGCTCGCCAATGTCGTCTAAGTTGTAAATGCTACAATTTGCTCCTAAAGCCCAGACAGATTCGTATTCTAAAACGCCAACTGGATCTTTACCGCCCGTTTTTGTCCACACTTCAGAGCATTGAATAACGCAACCTGGACTACAGAAATGAGGACGAACGCCGCCTCTCTTTTTTATTTCTTCCGCCTTTTTCTCACCTGAAATGTTTTCAGATCTATCGTCTTGACCAGATGAGAAGTTTTTCTGGGGCAACCCTCCTGCCTCGTTAATGATATTAACTAAAACACTCGTACCATAAGTGTTTAGCGCGCCCCCAGGTTTTGTCACGTCGTGAGAAGTAAGTGCGTCCATTAACTTTTTCGCCCCTTGTTTGAAAACTTCAGGGTTTTTAATTTCAACGCCTGGTGCTCCAGCATCGTCAACAACTATAAACTTCAATCCTTTTGACGCCATAACGGCTCCAAGTCCGCCTCTTCCCGCGTATCTACTAGGTAAACCTTCAGGATCGTTAAAACAAACCCCAGAAGCCGTCCCTAACATTTCTGCAGCGATTCCACAACTACTGATGCTTACATTTGCTCCAAATTCCTTATAAAGGTCTTTATAGACTTGATAAAGTCCTTTTCCAGACCACTTATTTGCATTTATAAATTCAATGCCATCGTTAGTAATTTTTAGAAGGTAATAGTCGCTTCCTTCGTGCTTTCCTTCTAATATTATTGCAGCGATTTGTAATCGAGCTAACCTCTGAGCGAAAGTTGTACCTGCGTTTGCTTCCTTAATTCCTCCCGTTAAGGGTGATTTTGCCCCTACTGATAATCTTCCTGATGTAGGCGCTGAAGTTCCTGTAACAATACCGGGTGCAAATACAAGTTTATTGTTTGGACCCAAAGGATGGCAAAGAGGGGGTACCTCGTTTGCTACAATCGTCGAAGTAAGCGAACGACCTCCAAGAGCCATGTAATCTTGAGGAAAATCCTCAAATTTGGCTTCAAGTTTATTCATATTTACTCTTAATATTCTTTTTGGCATAAATTTCACCTTAATTTTTAGGCAATTTATAATTGTGAATAGTGATTATATAAATTTACGTTATGTAAATAAAGTAATATCGTAGTTAACGATTTGTGGTTTGATTTGTCATTAAATATTTAAAAAATAAAAAAGCAGGCCCGAGGGGATATGTTCAAGAAACGCGAAGCGCATATTATATTGAACCCCCGATCTTCTGCTTTCTCCATGCACATTATGTAGGAGGCAGCTGCGATATCCATGCTTCGCCACGAGCCTTTATATATAAAAGATTCTAGGAATATATTCCATATATGTTTTTTGATTCTTAATAAATCATATTTTAAAAATCCATCTAGGACCATGTTATTATTTTGGTTTTTATTTTTCTTAAAAATGTGACCATAAAGAATAAGAATCCAAGAAGAAATAAACTTTACAATGATGGAGAAAGAAAGGAATGTGGAAAATGTCATGAGATCAAGTCTCATGAATATTTTAGAAAAAGACAAGGGCGTTTGAGGTCCATTTGCGAAGATTGCAGACAAAAAATGCATGCAATTAATAACTTTAAGAAACAAATTAAAATAATTACCTTACTATTTGATAAAAGATGTCACAATTGCCATAGTGGCCTTCAAATTTTACCTGCGTTGGAATTTCATCACTTGAATCCGTACTCCAAAAAGTATTCATGGAGAGACTTAAGAGGGAGAAATATAGATGAGATAATTAGAATTATTAAAAACGAGAATCTTCAAGTTTTATGTAGAAACTGTCATAGTTGTGAAGAAATGACTAATTATGATAAATTTAAGGAGATTATCCTATCAGAGATATTATCAATTAATAATGTTGGAGAAATTGATACCATAGTTTATGAAGAGATCAAAAGTAATATTAAATATCGATCTGAATGTCTTAAAGGAGCTCAACATAGAGCAAGAATTAAATATAGAATTAAGAAATGGATCAAAAAGAGGATAATTATTGAAATCTTATATAATGGTGCTTGCATTGGTTGTCGAAACATAAGAATTAATGACAAGTTACCTGCTTTAGAGTTTCATCATCGAAACCCAAAGATAAAAGAATTTAAATGGGAAGTTCTATCTAAACTTCCTATAAATAATATAATTACTATTTTAAAGAATGAAGATTGTATTTGTTTGTGCAAAAATTGCCATTCCTTAATTCATTCAATAAATTTTGAACAATTTTTTGATGAAATCTTTGAAAAGGAGAATGCATTAATGATAGATTTAGTGGAAGAAAGCTATTTGAAACTACAAGAAAACATTAATAACTTTTCCTTTAAAGAAAAACTATAAATAAAAAATTAGAGATAATAGTGGGATATTTATATCCACATTACGATGAATAAATAAATCAAAAGGTTTTAATTCTGAACTTTAATTTTAATTATTATTAGTATAGATTTTTTTGAAATATTATTTTTAGTGTTATATAAAATGGAAAGAAGAAATTACCCACAAAATAGGCCACAAAGACCTATTGATTATTTAAAGAATTCTGTGAATAAGATCATCTTAATTAAAGTTAAGAGGAATCGTTTATTTCGAGGTAAATTGGCAGGATTTGACGAACATCTTAACCTGTATCTAGAAGGAACAACTCAACTTTTTGAATACATAGATGAGGATGGTTCTCTCCACGAGGAGCACGAAACGCTTGGAGACATCGTTGTACGTGGTGATAATGTAATATTCGTTAATCTCGCCAACCCAGACATTTAAAAACTCTCTAAAATAAATCCTCTCGTTCTTGGAAATCCTTTCATGATATTAAATCTCATTTAGATCAAATAAAAACTTATTAGATCGCAATTCTTTAGTAAATAGATAGGAATTGAAATTTGATTTTTAAATTAAAAAGCAATTTTAAGAGAGGTCTTTAAAAATTGATTGAAGCTGAGAGTATTAAACCCGAAAAGACGTTATTGATAAGCCCAAATTTGGGACACCCTCTGTTTTTAGATATAGATCGTAAATTCAAGCAAAAGGAATTTGAAGTTAACTTATTATTTGTGAGCAATATAAAAAATACCGATAATTTCGAGAGGTTCATTAAGCATGGGTTAAACTTTATCCCCATTCTTGAATACAAGTGGAAATTGAAAGCACATTTCGAAAAAGAGAAAGAAGAACGATTGGAAAGAAAAAAGAAAAGAAGAATTTGGGATAAAATTAAAAGCATATTTACTCGGAAAAAAAAGAAGGAAGAAGAATTACCACCCGTTTTGGAGCTTACAGATTCTACGGGAAAAAAGTTTGATATTGTGCAAGCCGAAAAAATCGAAGCATTAAGGCCGCGAGCATTTAGAGGGGATTTAATAAAAGGGACTCTTTTAAAGGTAGAACCCGTAAAAACCTGCGAAATTGATAACATTAAATATGACAGTTATTATAGTCCTCGAAATTACTTAATTAAATATAATATTTATTCGGGTTTAGATGAATTTTACAAGGCGACAATTCATTTCAAGTTATCGAAAGAAGTATTGGAATTTTTAGAGAGTTTTAATTTTGTAATGTTTGATCTTTGGCAAGAAATGCCCAATAAGGAAATTCGCGTTTCTTATCATTCAATCGTCGTTTCAAAAAATAAATGGAGCGATTTTAAATTCTTTCACGCGACAGATTTACACTTGGCAGAACGGAACGATAGAATTTATGAAATCGTTAAGAAATGGAATGTTTTAGTGAGAAAATCAGATCTTGGCGAACTTCTTGCCCAAGGTGCGAAGGCAGTTTCATTTTTTCAACGTTTACTAATAAAAAAACCAAAAGATAAAATTCCAATTAAAAGTACTGAACCACTTCGTAAACGATTTGTAAACCCTAACAATAACTTTAGAAAGTTCATTAAGCTCGTTAACAAGAAAGTAAATAAGAACGATTTAGATTTTGTCGTATTGACAGGAGATTTAATAGATTTTGCGATTCTCTCCAAAATACCCCAGGCAAAAAGAAAAACACTAGATTTTAACTATAAGGATAGTAATTGGCGCATATTCAAAGAGATCTTGCTAAATTTTCCTCAAGAGAAAAGAAGAGGGATGGTTTCTGGAGAAGAAATACTTTGTCCTATATTTACTATTCCCGGAAACCACGATTATCGACCTTTTCACTACGACCTTCGGTGGGGTAATTTATATAGAAAAATAGGTTTATTACAAAGCGAAGTAATCGCTTTGAACGAAGAGCTAATGGCAAACCCAATTAGTTCAATAACTAAGACCTTCAGCGCTTTGAAAGCATATTTGATAGAAATTAACTCTTCATTAGATTATTATATCAAGTTAGGAAATAATAATTTTATTTTCTTAAATACTGGCTCAGATTCTTTTAAAAAATTAATGGATTTTCTCAGTGGTCATCCATCGGTTACTGGAATCTCAGAAAAGCATATTAAATATTTAGAAAATATAATTAATCATAAGATAGAACCAGAAAACAATACCTACCTTATGCTTCATGGACCACCAATTAATCCAAAAAAAAAGATTAGCGCACTTAAACGGTATGCAATGTCAAAACCATCAAAAGAATTAATAACGAAAATCGATGAATTTAAAGAATCCTTAATTCAAAAGTTAGGTAAAAAACTTTCCTTAGCTCGAATTGATAACAAATTTGACGTGCAATATGGCGCAATCTCAACAAACTGGGAGAAACTTCTTAAATTTTGTTTAGATTTCTGTATTCTTACGCTTTCAGGACATACGCACCAATTAAAAGAATTTAGATTGAGCGACCCACAAGATTTAAAGACTAAAGTCGGCGACACACACACATCGCCTTTTATTTTAAAAAAATTAGAAAATCCTGCGGCGATATATTATGATATTTATTCTGAACAATATAATAATCCAGAAGATATTGAAAATAACGCTCCTTTTGTCGTTCAAACACCTGCACTGGGCTTAGGGAGCTATAAAAACCCTAAATCAGAAAGCGCTTTTCGAGAAATCGTTATTAAAAATGGGAGACTCGCTTCTTTTAAAGTTAAGTACTTAAAACGTCAATTTAAACAACTTTGATTGAATTTAATAAAGAGTAGTTAATCAATTAAGCTAGTTCCTAATTCAAATGCGCGTATATATCTTGAAGGGTCTTCATGAAATTCTCTTAAAATCGTTAACATTAGCTTTTCATAAAATATGTCTCGAAATTCTTTTACCCCCACTCCTAATGCTATTATAGTGCTGTAATTTGGGGAGTTAAAGTAATTAATTGAGAGCTCGTTGAAATCGAGCGCAAATACCTTTCTAGCCAATTGATCTAAAATATCAATAATTTGAGCAATCGAAGGATATATGATTTTCTTTTTCGAATTCTGGATGCTTTGCTTTAAATCTATTTGATGAGTATTTAAAATCACCACAGTTTTTTCTGAAATGTATTTTAAATTTTTTAAGGTTTCAAGGGGTTCAAGTCCTAAAACTAAATGTGCGTCTCTTATAGGAATTTTCGAGGAATTAAGATCTTCTATAGTATAATTCTGATCGAGGGAATATATCCTACTATCAATAAGATACCGAACAAATGCTATCTTCGATCGTTTCTTTTGTGATTCATAATCTAAGGTTGACCCAACAGCCTTTTCAATTAAAATACTTTTATCTCCATACTCCTTTAAGATGTTACGTAAAAGCGAAACTTCTCGTTTATCTACTCCGGTTACCAGGATGTTATACATATCTCCAATTAGCAATCACTTTATTGTTTAATAATTCTAATTCTAAAAAATTCTCATCATTAATTATTCTTATTTATTAACGAAAAATACTCGGTATTGGAAAATGAAAAAGGAAAGAAAATAAAATAAGGTTTATATAAGTTTAATGATGAACTGGTCGACCCTTTTTGTGTATTGCCAAACCAAAAACATCTTCCATTCCTTCTAAAACCATCTCGCTGATGGTTGGGTGCGAATGTATTGTTTCTGCGACATCGTGAACTGTTAAACCATGTTGCATGGCTAAAGCGATTTCTGAAATCAATTCTGGTGCTTCAGTTCCAATACAAGATGCTCCAATAATTTTATGTGTTTGCTTATCCGCCAAAATTAAAATAAAGCCTTCTTCTTCACCCATACATTTCGCTTTTCCTAGCGACATATACGGGAATCGTCCCATCACTAATTGGTATCCCAAATCTTTAGCTTGCTTTCTACGGATACCGACGGAGCCAATATTTGGGCTTGTAAAAATGGTTGCTGGAACAACCCTATAATCTGTGGTTCTTTCTTCAATAGGAAATCCACCTAAGCTAGCTAAAGTGTTTGCGACGGCAACGTCCCCTTCGTGACTAGCAACATGGGCAAGCATAAGTCCGCCTGTCACGTCACCAATGGCATAGATCCCTTTTACGGAAGTCTCTAAAGTCTTGAGATCTACTTTTATTGATCCTCTAGCAGTTTCGATTCCAAGTTCTTCTAATCCTAAGTTGCCCGATTCTTTTGCTCGACCAATAGATACTAAGCAATAATCAGCTTCAAAGTAAGACTTTTCGGCAGATTCTAATTGGTCTCTAGGAACAGCTGCTGAACAAGTTGTGGCTTTCACGCCCGTTCCAGTATTATCAACTGATAAAACATTTTGAGAGACCTGAATTTCGATTCCTAAAGAATTTAATTTCTTTTGTAGCTCTTTCACGATCATAGGCTCTTCTGTTGCGATCGGAGAGGGAAGATATTCTAACATGATAACCTTACTTCCAAAAGCAGAAAATATATTAGCAAATTCGCAGCCTATTACTCCAGCTCCAATAATAAGCAATTTTTTTGGAACAATTTTGAAATCTGGGGATAATATATCGTCGCTAGTTAAAATTCTATCGTGATCAATATTAAACGCGGGAATCAGTGCAGGAGAGGAGCCTGTAGCGATTATAACTCTTTTTGCTTTAATAACTTTTTTTTCTTCTCCTTCTATTGAGATTTCAAAACCATCGTTAGCATTTCCACTTAATATTTTTCCATGCCCCATAAAAACATCGTTCTTCCACGCCTTTTCTAATGCAGCAATTCCGCCAGTTAATTCTGAAACAATTTTATTTTTACGCTCTACAGCTTTGCTAAAATCTAACTTTATATCACAAGTTACTCCAAGTTCTTCTCCATTTTCTCTTATTCGTTGTATAAGTTCTGCAGATGCATATAAAGCTTTAGTAGGGATACAACCCACATTTAAACAAGTCCCTCCAAGACTCCTTTTCTCTATTAAGGCGACCTTAGCACCATATTGAGCTGCTCTAATAGCAGAATGATAACCACCAGGTCCCGATCCAATAACCGCTATATCATATAATTTAGTTTCCGACATCCTTTTTATCAACTTCTTAAATATAAAGTTATAAAACTATATTTTAATTGATATAAATTGTACAAACAATATTAAATTTAATAAATTATTTTGTCCAATTTAATAAATAATAATTCAAATAGCAGTGTTTAAAGTTGTTCGTTAAAAATTTATCGCAATTAATAACTCCTAAAAACCTAGACAAAATTACATTAGAGTTAAGAAAAGTAGGACTTGAAGCTTTGGAAATTGCAATTAATTCAGTTGAGCCAAGTAAACTAATCCAGAATAATGTTAAAATTATTGATGGTAAATTAAATATTCAGAAGGATAAATTCGATCTCAATAAATTTAGCAATATCTTTATAATTGGAGGCGGAAAAGCTTCTGCTCAAATGAGTTTAGCACTCGAAAAAATTTTGAAAAAACAACCTAAGATAAAATATGAAGGATTTATCAACATTCCAGAAGGTCAAAAAATAAGAGACTACAGTACTTCGAGCAAAATAAGGATGAATCGCGCTTCCCATCCTATTCCAAACGAAAAGGGTTTAACTGGCACGAAGGAAATGGTGAAAATTGTTGAAAATGCCACCAAAAACGATTTAATTATTTGCGTAATTTCAGGTGGAGGTTCCGCCTTATTGCCTTTGCCTAAACAAGGTATAACTCTCGAGGATTTACAAAAAGTCAATTCGTTATTATTAGCCTCGGGAGCGTCAATTCACGAAATAAATATTATCCGAAAACATCTATCGGACTTTAAAGGCGGAAATTTAGCAAAAAAGGTACATAATACTAGTAAAGTAACTTTAATAACGCTAATTATCTCGGATGTAGTAGGAAATAATTTGGATTCAATTGCCTCTGGTCCTACAGTTCCAGACTTGACAACTTTTAACCAAGCTTATGATGTGTTAAAAAAGTATAATTTAAGCGATAAGATTCCTTCTTCGATAAAAAAAATAATTGAAAAAGGTTTGAGCAACTCGAGATTGGAAAACCCTAAGGAACACGATGTTTGTTTTGCTAATGTTTACAACTATTTAATCGGAAGCATCGATTTAGCTGTTGAAGAAGTATCAGCAAATTTGAAAGATTTTAATTTTAGCATCGACTATTTTACAAACGAAATTGTAGGTGAGGCGGTAGATTTTGGAAAGGAATTACACGAATTAATTTCAATAAAATTGAAGCCATATACCAAAAAACCGGGTAAACATAAACTAGCTCTAATTGGGACCGGTGAATTGACAGTTACAATAAAAGGAAAAGGAGTTGGTGGAAGAAACCAAGAAATGTTATTAAGTTTTCTTGACAATGTAAAAAATAAGGAAATTGATTACAAATTCTTAATTATCGGAGCCAATCTCGATGGGATTGAGGGCAATAGTAAGGCAATGGGAGCACTTATTGATAATGTTTCACTTAATCAAATAAATTACGAAAAAATTAAAACTAAGAGCTATTTAGAAAACAACGACTCCAATAGCTTTTTTAAACTATTAAAAAGCGAGATTATTACGGGACCTACCGGTATTAATGTTAACGATTTACTTCTTATTTTGATAGAATTTCATATTTAACGCTCAAATCCACAAAAAATCAAAAATTAATATTATAAAAGTTATAGGTTTATTGATAAGTATGGAATCAAATTTAATAATAACATGTCCGGTTTGTGGATATACTTTTAGAAACCGCGATTCCTTCGCAAAAAAAAGGAATGTTATTTGCCCAATGTGTGGATTTAAGTTTAAAGAACCAAGTTTTTTCCCTAAAAGAATAAACGAGTTTTCAGTTTAATGCATTAAATGACTTTTTATTAAATTTATGTCTTAGTTAAAAAATCTTTTTTAACTATCGTGAGTATATTTATTCAATAAAAAATATACATTTATTAATCCATAGATATTTATGGAATTATTTAACAGAAACATAAAAATTATGGTAATCTAACATGGCACGTAAAAAAGATAAAAAAACGCGAGCAGCACCTAGAACCAGCACTGGCTGGGCTGCTGAAGAAGCTGCTGAAGAAAAAATAGCTGAAGGTTTAAAAAGATCTGACCTAGACGATGGAAAAGTTACATTAATTGATAGAGATCTTTCTACTCCCGTGATTGAAACGTACGATGCAGATACTGGTGAATTAGAGGGTTCAATTTTACTTAAAGATGGCAATCGCGAAGGATTGCCTGGTTTAGTAAAAATTATTGAAAATGTTGATGTAGAATTAGATCACGACGCAAATATCGAATCTATGAACTTTAAGGGCAAATTAAGCGTGGAAAATCAATCTAAGAAGGACCGTATATGGGATATCGATTTAACGCTAAAAAATATTGAGAGCACAACTCTTAAATCAAATGAAATTAAGATACGAGAACTAGGAACAGACAAAAATACCAATACTTATGAGGAAGACTTTGTAATTAAAGGTGAAATCAAGAATCTTCTCTTAGTTAAAGAATACGTTAATACACTTCCTGAAGCCGATAATGTTCTAAATATTAGAGACATTGAAAGTGATCTCTTGAAGGTAAAAGGTAAGACTAGTAAAGCTGGAACTAAAGTTAAAGAAAGAAGTACTGCTGTTGAAGAAGAGGAAGAAGAAGAAGAGGAAGTAGAAGAGGAAGATTCTATGGAAGATGGTGGTACTACTGCAGATGATTTTTCATTACAAGCTTTTGGTATTTCAATCGATAAAGAAAATACAGTGACTTTTGCGATCGCAATGAGGAGCTTGTTCGAAAAACCCATAAAAAATGTAAGAGTAACGAAAAATATTCCTGGTGATTTTAGCAATCCAGTTATAAAAGATACATCAGTAGGACGGGCAGATGTTGAAGGTAAAAAAATTGTCTGGAACATTGAGAAATTAATGCCCGAAACAACGGTTTTATTGAAATTTACTTGTGGTATATTGGTAACTGATATTACAAAGAGAAAAACAGGCACGCTTGAGGTAACATACGAAGCTTCATCGTCCTTCGCAGAAGGATTAGATATCGATAAATACGATGCGTACACTCGAAATAAATTTTATGTAGATACGCTAGAAAGAGATGAGGAACCCGGAATGTGGGATTGTAAACTCGTATTTGAGAACCCCTCTGAATTTGTAATTCAATTATTTAACGCAGATGTGTATTCTCCAGACGACGAATCGACAAAGTATGTCGACATCGATCCTAAAGACGTTCCGTTGTTACCGGCTGGCGCCCAATGGCACTCTAGAAAATGGAGATATGAATCAGAAGAATATCCTGCTTTTAGAAAGAAACTTGAATTTCGGGTGATGCCTGATTTCCAAACTATTGTAAATGGAACCATTGCAATTTCAGATGTAATCTTAGAAATAGCAAGTATAACTGGAGATATGG
>Ga0209977_10001347_pt1 | contig 10773 bp, 5 predicted proteins | sample SumtaG_2_FD_183113 | JGI IMG/M metagenome (GOLD analysis project Ga0209977, IMG submission 183113) | Deep subsurface microbial communities from Indian Ocean to uncover new lineages of life (NeLLi) - Sumatra_00607 metaG (SPAdes) (version 2) | ecosystem: Environmental > Aquatic > Marine > Oceanic... | reverse complement strand
TCGATTATGCGTAGGCTATTTTTCTTTGTATGTAGCAAGCATCTATAATAATATCAGTGATAACGCTATCTGAAAAAGTAATAAAAAGGGGGGACCTACCCGCTTATCCGCTTAGAGAGGATGGCACCAGGCAGCGTTGCGGGCTATGGTTCCTGGTCCCCCCACTTCTGGTAAGCCAACAATTAATTTAGGGATTATGGATCGATAATCTATGATAAGCTGAAGGCGATGAAGATCAATCTGGCTATGCCAGCTGATAATGTAAAAAAGGGGGTGGATCGGGAGCTATACCAGCTGCACCAGTTTGATGTAGTCCATTCCGCCTGCGCTGTGTAGTTTTACGTTCAGAGTCGTACCGGAGCTGAATAGAGATTTTTCAATATATATTTCAACTGTTTTTGGTTGGCCGCTTTCAATTGGAAGTTTACCTCCAACAGGGATGGTAGAATCGTCTTTTGGCATATCTGTAGCTATTTTTCCTACGCCTAATCCATCAGTACCAATGACAAATGCGTAGAAAGCTGTTTCAACAGGTATTTCGTTTACAAAGACTCTTATCAGGGTCGATGTTGCGGAGCCGGTGTTCTTAAGCTCGAGGTGTATAATCCAGGATCCCACGTTTACTGGGGCTCCTGTGGGTATGATTGTTGCATATGCGCTCTGTATCTCGACCTTCTCGAAGCTCGTATACTGTCCTGCGATGCTGCTCATCCAGTAGGAGACGGCGACGGCCACGGTGATGGTGACGGCGACGAGGATGACGGTGGCGATTACGGGGCTGACTGCTCTCCTTTTTCTAAGTATCTTGTTCTGCGATTTCATTTCAAGTTAAGCATATTAAGGATTAATAAACTGTTTATGGAGATTAAATCATATCATATTAAGACGTATCATCAGTCCATATACTCGCGCACGCGCGAAAAACGTTATCTGATAAATTAATAAAAAAGGGGGGATATGCGGGTCTAGCCCGCGATTCTCTTGCTTATCTGCATTAGAGATACTATTGCTGCGAGAGCTGCGATCAGTGAAGCACCTATGGCGCCGTAGACCAGTCCGGTCAGCCCGCTGGTTTGCTGCCGATTGGCATCAGCTGCTTCCGCTGCGTCGTTAGCCGCGTCTACGGATTGCTGAGCCAAAACCAGGGCGTCGAGGGCAGCTTGTAGGCCTGCGTCAGCGGCGTCCTTGGCTCTGTCAGCGGAGGACTTTGCGTCATTAGCTGCATCCAGTGCGTCAGTTGCTATTTCGCCTACGTCAGTCACCGCGGTGGCCGCTGCGTTAGCGGCGGTCTTTGCGTCAGCAGCAGCGGCAGCCGCAGTAGCGGCGGCAGTAGCGGCTTCAGCAGCGGCGTCGCTGACAGCTTCAACTGATTCTGCGAGGTTGGTGGTTGAAGTTACTATTTCGGTGAGGCCTTCTGATAGAGCTTCGATCTGCTCTCCAAGTATATCTGTTGATGATCTACCGACAGTGAATGTTCCATTGATGAGTTGATTATCTGCATCCTTGTAGAACGCCCAGGTCCATGTGTCTAGGGGTGCGTCTGGTGAAAGTAGCATGGGGTTTTCGCCGGATGTCTGCTTGTAGTATGGTACTGTGTACAGGGATTCAACCTTGACCCAAGCTGCCGATGCAATTGGTTCGGTTACCCAGTAGAGGTTGTCAGCGGGGTCCCAGATCTTGAGGTAAGAATCGGGGTATATGAAGTCGTTCTGGACATCGAAGGACACGGTGTCCCCGATATCGAACGATTCCTTTCTTGGTTTGACGTCTACCCGTTCCTCGGCTACGCTGAAGGCTATCTGCGCGAAGAGATCATTATCATCGGTGACGTTTATCGTGTAGTCTCCGATGCTTAGGGTCTCATCGTCAAGTACAAACCAATAGGCGGTGAAATTCCCGTCCTCATCAGTTACAGCTGCAACAGGAGTAGTTTTACCCTGCAAGACGTCCATATCAATCGGATCCCAGTCCTCTGTTGCGTTGTACAGAACGAAGTCGAGTTCAATACCTGCTTCGGCTGTGAAGTAGCTGCCCTCGATGGTTAGATTATAATCGTTGGGCGCAGCAGCCGGATCGAGTTCCAGCACTGTTGTTGCGACTACATTGAAGTCGACTGTAACAGTGATATCCCTGTCTATGTCCATGACGGTTACGGTGTACGTGCCAACATCGACGGATGGAACAAAGAAACTATCGCTTACGGTTCCAAAGTCGACTGTGTCAGTCTCGTCAGTCGGTAATATATCTATATCACCGAATGTCGCGTTCCAGTCCTCATCCGTTGTGAACCCTGTTCCAGTTAGGTAAATCTTTGTTCCTGACGCTCCATAACTCGGGTTTAGGATCACTATCATAATGCCTACATTGAAGTCCTCGGTAGTCTCGATGCCGTATGCTTCGGCTTCCTGTCTTGCTATCAATGTATAGAGGCCGGATTGTACAGCTGGAACGATGAAGGTCCCGCTGAACTCTCCATCAGAGTCTGTCTCAAAGTCATCTACAGCAATATCGTTAGTAGGTGAAGTGCCACCTTCGGGTAACAGTACTAAATCGACTTTCTCTTCATCTATGGCTGTGAAGTTGTAGCCTTCGATGCTTACCGTCGAGCCCTGGACGCCAAAGGCAGGATCTATGGTTATACTAGTTGTGCCCGTGACTTCAAAGTCTGCTTCAACAGTCTTAGTTAAAGTAGCACCTGTATATTCAACTGTTACCTCAATTTCTTCATAGTCATCTATGTCATCTACGGATGGAATAACGATCTCGACTGTAAATTCGCCATCATCAACTTCAAAGTCATCGATAACATAGCATTCTAAAGGATCACCATCGCCTATTAGTTCAACAGAGGTCAGACTGGGTATGTCAGCAATTATATCACCGTCAAAGCCTTCTCCGCTTACCTCTATGATGCTCCCTGAAGATCCACTGACAAGATCAACCGTTATGCTAGCTCCAACGGTGAAATCAGCTGTAACACTGATACCATACTCGTCCGTCACCTTAACAGGATAATCTGTTTGAGTAGTAGCTTCGACTTCAAATTCATATTCAAAGTAGCCTAATTCATCGGTTGTGGCTTTACCAGTATCTGTAGGAGCAAGTGTGCCAAACACAAAGTTTACATCAGACTCCGCTGAGAAGCCGTAGCCTTTGATAGTGATATCATCACCATCTAGTCCTGAGGATGGAGAGAACTTTAGTCTCGGCAGAACGAATACGGTGCCATCCCATCTCAAGCTTATGCCTGTGCTAGTGTCCTTGGCCCATATGTAGTGGTTACCGAAGACATCGGAGGGTACGTCAACATCACATTCGTAGGTACCGTCTGCTCCTGCCGTGATAGTGTCCATGACGTTTGCGGCTGTCACATAGTCCCAGTATATGTTAACAGGTGTACCGGATGTCACACCTCCACCTGAGACGGTAAGTTCCACGTCATACTTTGAGCCCTTCCGCTCCAGAGGATAGGTGACATCATTTATCTTAATGTCGTCAACGTAGATCTCCGAGCTGTCTGGTGGGTATGTTAGCTCCACACGGAAGTGTTTAACTGTGGTTCCGCTGAAAGCAGCTATTATCTGATCCCAAGTCATAAGGTCATCAGGGGATTCACCCATCTCTGAGCTACCCCATGGTCCTGTGAGGGGCGCCCAGAAGACTCTCCAAGCCGCACCAGAGACATCAATTCCTGCTCCAGAGTGAGTTCCATATTGCTCCCAAGTTTCAGTGTCAGAATCTGTCACTAGAGGTCCTGCATCCTCTGGCTGGGTGGAAATGATAACTCGCGTAGCAGTCGCAGGCACAGTTATAGAGGTACCTTTTCCATTTACAAATGCAATCGCTTCGGATAGCGGCATTAGTAACTCGATGTCAAGCAATGGCAAGTCTTGGTCTGAGGCTCCGGCTACATAACACGAGAAATCGTCTAGATCCTCGAAGTCCATCTCTATAGGTAGTGTTAACAGTCCGTAGCCTACGCCTGGTGAAGTCAGCTTGACTGAATCTTCTCCGTTGCGCGCTTCGGTTATATCCCAAGCCGCTGTGCCACCAGATGCTAGAAGTGTGTAGAAGCCAGTAGGAACATCGACCGTAGTGGCACCGCTTACGGATACTGGTCCCATGTCTGCCATCACAGGTACGAAGGGTATCATGACCGTCAGGAATGTCGCGATTACTATGATTGTTAGTATAGCTCTCTTGCTTGTTTTACTCATTTTTTTCCTTTTCCTTTGCTCTCTTTCAGGCAGCCATATCCTGCCTCCGTGGTTAGCTCACGACCCCGACGGTTTCTTGGCCTCGGGGCTTTTCCTCAGTATTATCTCGATGGTGGAGACGTTCCTGGTGCCTCCCTCATCTCCCTGCATCTGCTCGGTTCCTATGCTGATCTCGCTGGTTAGATCCGATAGAAACCTGGTCCTGGTGACCTCGGCTGCGTCCACGGCGGACGAGATGGCCCGTCCCCGTGCCCTGAGGATCACCTTCTCGGGATTTCTGCCGAAGGCGGTCATAATCGCCGTTACGTAGGCGAGGATCGGCTTGCTTCCGACGTATACGATGCTTTCGCTCATTGATGTTCCCCTTAACTCTTATCGCCGTTGAACGGCGTTGAACGCCTTTCTATGCCTGATTCCCCTCTGATGTGGTTTTTGGTATACTTTAAATATTTAAATCTATGTCTACTGCGTAGATACGTTTGTATACATTTTACATATTAGTGATATGGACGTAGACTTCATGACTGAAAAACCGGGTAAACGGAAACGCTGGAAGACCACGGTCATCTCCGGCAGGATAAGCCCCCAGATGTATCAGGCGGTTCTGGAGATAGTAAACTCAGGCAGCTACGTTGACGTCACCGATTATCTGAGGGACATGATAAGGAAGGATCTTGATGCGAGGGGAGTCACCCTCGAGAAGGATATCATATAGGCCCCTTCTCTCCGGAAATCTTCATCTCTAAGTCGTGCGCGCGCGCGCGCCAAAAATAGATGGCTACGATGCCGACGATGATTATGATCACAGCCATGATGAACTCCGGAGTTCTCCAGAACGGAACCGGCTCAGCTATTACATTGAATGTGCCTTCAAGGCCGTCGATGATGACATCGTAATCTCCAGCATTCCCCGGGGTTATCGTATGCGATATAGTCCTAGATTCGTGGCCTTCCAGTTCTACATCTTCCATTATCATCGTGTCGCCTATCTGCACGAATGGCACGAAGACATAGGATCGACTGTCGGCATTTGTGATGACGAAGCTTATGGTCACTTCATCCCCCAGCTCGATCTCCTCCGGCGTTATGTTCAGGTCTGAGACCTCGAACTCAGGCTCGGGTGGAGTCTTCACCGTGAAGTTGCCAGTGAGCCCGTCGACCTCAAAGGTGTAGGAGCCTGCGCCTCTCGTCACGTCGAATATGATCGGGGTGCTCTCTCCTTCTCCCAGCTTCACCGTTCTCCAGTCAACGTCCAAGCCGTCTATCTTGAGATCGACGGTATGGGTGCCTTCCTGCTCTCCGATGTTCGTGACATTGGCGGTTATCCTGAAGGTACAGTCGTCGATATCGCCCCAGAGTTCAGCCATTTCTGGTGTGATGGAGAGGTCGGATATGACGAACTCGGCTGGTATCAGTGGGGGCTCTGGGGGCCATGTGCCTACCTTGAAGCTTGCGGTCATCCCATGAACGGTGACGTTGAAGTCTCCAACATCGTCCATGGTTATGGTGAAGAATACTGTCTTGAATTCGTATGCTTCTAGGTCGACCCAGGTTGTCATGGTGACGTCGTAAGGTGGCCAGGTGGGTGGAGGGTCGTTGACGTTCTCTATGTGTATGTCGACTCCGTAGGTTTGGGATTGACTACCGTAGTTTTCAATGTCGAAGTTTATGGTTACTTCATCCCCTAGTTCGAGCTCATCCGGCGTTATGATTAGGTTGGATATTATGGGCGGAAGCGGTGGAGTGATTATGGCGTGCGTACCCGCGATCACTATCGGGCTGCCGGAGGCTTCCTCCGCGGTCATGTAGGCCCAGACCACGTTCCTCTCGGTGTCGACGCCGGTGTCCGAGCATCTCCGCCAGGTTCCGTTGAACCAGTAGTACATGCCCAGCGAGGATTCTTCTAGTCCCTCGACCTCCTCGTCTGTGTAGGACATTTCGACGTAGATGGGCCAGTCGACGGCGTCGGGGTCACTGACGAATATATCAGCGTACTTGGGAACGCACTCCCCCGGCCTTGGTATAGGATCCCCGGGGTGTGGGTTGGTCTCATATTTGATGATGGTGACGGTGACGGGGTCCGTCGTGTTCACCTTCACCGTTGTATCCGCCCAGGAGGACGCATCGACGACGTAGCCGGTGCTGTTGGCGGGGATAGCTTTGAAAATCAAAGCCGCGGGCGGGGCAGGCATAGATAGGACCGTGACGGTGCAGTCGTCGGTACCGGTCGCCCCATTGTTATCAGTGACCGACAGGGAGGCGGTGTAAACCCCCGCCTCTCCATAGATGTGCATCACTTTTACGCCCGACTTGTAACCACCGTCCCCGGGGAACCAGTGGTATTCCTCGATGGTTCCATCCGGGTCATGGCTGCCTGCCCCATTGAGGTGTATGGCCACGTCCACGTAGACCGTCCTATCGGGTCCGGCATCCGCTATGGGAGCCTCGTTGCCTGATGGAGGTGGCGACGGAGGTGGAGATGGTGGCGGAGACGAGGACGTAACTGTTGTGAACGTCTGGTCGCCCGAGGGAGCCGTGTTCCCAGCTTCGTCGGCGGATACGACCCTGAAGTGGTAGGTCATCCCCTCTTCTAGCCCCGCCAGGCCAACGGAGTGGCTGGTCTCCAAGGCGGGGTCTAAGGTTGTAAGCGAACCATAGTAGATCGTTACTCCGTACTCGACTTGGCTCGTCGAGGGTTCATCGGTGGTCCACTTTATCTTCGCGCCTGACGTCGTAATCTCGGAGGATGAGATGCTTACTATGATGGGCGGCGTGGAGTCGACGATTACGATGGTCATGTTGAAGTCGTCGTGAGAGGTCCCCGGATCGAATGTGCCCGGCTCCTCGGCCATGAAGGCGGGTAACGGTCCACCCGCGTCCGGATCGACGTAGAACTCTATGGTCTCCAATATGTAGGTACTATCGGGAGGGGTTACGACTAGGTGTCGGTAGCGACCACCGTCCGCTACAACTTTGCTGTCGGAGGTGTAGTTCCCTATCTTGGCGAAGACGAGGGCGCCGTCTGAGGCGGGTTCGCTGTTGATTGTCACGTATCCCGAGTAGTCGGATGGGATGGGGGGTTGTGCGTATACGATTCCACATGATGATGCTAGAATGATAAGTACTAGCAAAAGAGTTTTAAAACTTAATCTAGTTTCCTTCATTTCTCTTCATCCTCTTTCAAGTAAACATGATTAACTATGATGGATTCATGGTTTTTCTCCATCTTATCTCTCATCTTTTCTCTCTCCTTTTTCCTTGCCTTATGATTTACCCCAAAAAAGTGGGGGGGGAAAGTTGTTTTTACCTATTAGCTTAAGGGATGAGTTTCCCTGCTTCGTTTAGGTATATCCAGTATCCTTTGCCTAGCTCAAAGCAGTTGAAATCTTCTCGGTTGCTTGGTTTAGCTTCCTCGTACATTCTGACTGTGGGGTTATATCTATATAGTGCATTCCAGTCAAGAGGGTCAAGGTAGCCGTTGATGGACATATCTGGCTTCATTTGTAGAGATGTGTATCCTATTAGGCTCCATTCCTCTGGAAGCGGGTAGTCCGGCGGTGGAGCATACCAGTATCCCAGTGGATCGAGGATTATTGTGATTGTAGTCGGTGCTGATGCGTATACCCAGTATCCCTTACCATCCTCGACATAGTCTATTGTTGTAGTATCCCAGTTTCCCTCGTAGAAGGCATAGTACCATACACTGTCCTCATAAGTGTACACTTTTTCAATTGTTGTTATTCCAGCGAATACGTTTCCTATCGCCGGGTCTGCAAGAGTTCTTGGCACCGATATCAGGTTCCATCCTAGGCTCAGTTCGATTTCGAGTGTTTGCTTCACGAATGTGACAGTGCAGAAACCGCTAACGTCACCAACATCAGCGGTTACGGTAGCTATTCCGATTTCTTGTGAGAGGAGTGAGGTCTGTGCAACGCCATTATCCGTCTTATCTGTTAGCGGGTATACTGTTCCAATTGGTTTGGTCTCAAAGGAAACCTCTGTTTCAGGAACAAGGTTGCCGAATGCGTCTGTGACGGTGGCTGTGATCATAGCTTCGCCTCCGACTAGTACGCTTATGCTGGAGCCTTCTTCGCCTGCGCTCGAAGCGATAACGTCTACGTAGGCTGGTACTGCTGGTTCAACGGTGATTTCTATCTGCTCGCCCCATATGCTTGATCTATGCACGTAATTCGGCACGGTCATATCTACTATCGGTGTACTCCAGCCAAAGGCAGTTGGCACCTGCATTGTTACATCACCTGCATCCCAGAATCCGCTTCCAACAGTTGGAGAAGCCGCCCAATGGAATTCACTTCCAAGCACGGCTCTGTCTATTTTTATCTGTAGTACACCGTCTTCATGTGGTACGTTTCTGTTTCCAGATGCTTCAACCCAATCAAGGTCTGTTACTAACGTATTCATGTCTCCATGCCATCCATTCCAGCCCTCGTCATCATCAATAGTTCCCCAAGGACTCATTGCCCAAGTTCCAGCCTCAACCGGAGTTCCGTCTAGGAAGGTCATATCGTTACTATCAGTGTTATGTATCTGGAAGGCTGGTCCCTCGCCCTCGCCATCGAGAGCTATGATGAGTCCAACATTCAGATTTCCATCGCCAGTAAACTCTTCTACTGGGAAGTCGAATGTCCATGTCACATAATCGCCATCATCTATGACAGTTAATACCAAGTCAGAATCAGAACCCTCAATGTCAATGTCTGCGCTGTAGGAATATTCAATGTATGCAATATCGGTTGCACTCACCCACTGCTCACCAGCTTTCGTCAGGATTACTCCATCGGCGAATACCTTGATTCCAGCATCACCCGCCATGAATGTATAGTCGCCTGGCAGGATGGTTGCTGTACCGGTATCTGATGATGTGAACTGGATGGTACCTATGTAACCGGTTGCAACATTGTCGAACTCGTCCCTTGCTTCAACTGTTAGTCCTGAGGCAACGCCTGCCGTCACCGGGTCGGTGATTCCATAGACGTGTAGATGAGTTGCGGGTCCTGGGTTGACGTTGATCGGCGGGCTTGTGTCTGGGAGCAGAGGATCAGAATCGATGTCGGTTGCCGTGATCATCGACACACCCATTGTTTTGAATGTGACGGTGAAGGTTTTTGTGCCATCGACTAGGTCTGCTTGTGCTGGTTCGATAGCGTCGAGGTCTGTCGTTGTTACATCAACCGTGGCCATGCCAGCTGGGTTTATGTTCCAGTATTCGTCTACAGCATTGACGACCACGTCAAATGGTTGTCCGACTTCTTGAGCTGTTGACGAACCCGTTTTACCCGTGGCTGTGCCTGGTGCCGCCGTCTCGCCTGGAACTAGGATCTGCAGCTTGACAGCGTCGGCTGGATCGACAGGGATGGCTGAGCTTGTGTACTCGGTCAGTGGATCACCATCGATGTCGGTTCCCGTGATCGTCCATACACCGGATGTGACGAATGTGACACTGATAGATGTTACGCCGTTGACTAGGTCTGCTTGTGCTGGTTCGATGTCGTTTGGGTCTGTCGTTGTGATATCAACCGTAGCCACGCCAGTTGGGTCTTTGTTCCAGTATTCATCCGTCGATACGACGGTGATAAGGAATGATTCTCCAGCTGTCTGTGTGTCTGGTGTCCCTGCCTTTCCGGTTTCAGTTCCAGGTCTAAGTGCCTCTCCTGGCACAAGGATCAGGAGCTTCACGGCGTCGGCTGGTTCAACGGTGATGTCAGATTGTTCCCCTGTTATGCTTGCATCGGTTGCTTTCACCCAGTGCTCACCAGCTTTCGTCAGGATTACTCCATCGGCGAATACCTTGATTCCAGCATCACCCGCCATGAATGTATAGTCGCCTGGCAGGATGGTTGCTGTACCGGTATCTGATGATGTGAACTGGATGGTGCCGAGATAGCTGGTCGCTCTGTTATCGTATGCATCTAATGCTTCAACGGTTACCCCTGAAGCCATACCTGCCGTCACGGGATCAAGTATACCGTAAACGTCTAGGTGGATGGCTTCAGTTATATCAACTGTGATTGGGCCACTTGTTCCCTTTATCCCATACACGTCTGTGGCTATGAAGGTAACTCCCGCCTCGGCGCAGTATAGGGTGACAGGATTAACGGCGACGCCATTAACGAAGTCGCCTTCAACCAATTCCCCCATCGCTGGAGCTGTTCCATCGGGTGCATCGCTGGCCGTTGTCTCCCACACGTAGAGGCCTGCTGGAACATAGTCGGTTTTCATGTTCCCATATAGGTCTACTGCCGTAATGGTCACGTCGAACGGTGTACCAGCGGTCTGTGGCGATGTGGCCGAAACGTCAAAGTGGTCGACATCTGCTAGGCCTACTGTCAGGACTGTCATTGCACTTAACAGACCATCGTCGGCAGTGATCGTCCACACGCCGGCCTTCTCATCGTAGTAGAAGAAGGTTGCCGTGCTTTCAGTATTCAGTATCGTGACATAGGTTACAAGAGAACCACCAGATGTCGCTCTGAACTCTGCAGCCACTCCATCTGATGTTGAAGCTAAGTCAACGATTAGAGCTCCTGATGTCACT
>Ga0209977_10001346_pt1 | contig 10777 bp, 4 predicted proteins | sample SumtaG_2_FD_183113 | JGI IMG/M metagenome (GOLD analysis project Ga0209977, IMG submission 183113) | Deep subsurface microbial communities from Indian Ocean to uncover new lineages of life (NeLLi) - Sumatra_00607 metaG (SPAdes) (version 2) | ecosystem: Environmental > Aquatic > Marine > Oceanic... | reverse complement strand
GGTCGTAAAGGAAAAAGAGGTTGCTGAAGAAAAAGAGGTCGCAAAGGAAAAAGAGGTTGCTGAAGAAAAAGCGGCCCCAAAGGGAAAAAAGGAAGGAGGAAAACTGACAAAGGAGCAGTTTTTTGGCCACCTGGATAACCTGACGGTATTGGAACTCGCTGATTACATCAAAGAATTCGAAGAAAGGTATGGTGTGAGTGCAGCCGCAGCTCCCGTAGCCATGGCTGCCCCAGGAGCAGCTCCTCAAGGTGAAGCTCCTGCTGAAGAAGCGAAATCAGAGTTTACAGTCGTCCTCAAGACTATCGGTGAAAAGAAGATCAACGTGATTAAAACCGTGAGAGAGGTGACGAGTCTCGGCTTGAAGGAAGCCAAAGATTTGGTGGATAGTGCTCCTAAGCCTGTCAAAGAGAATGTTTCCAAAGAGGAGGCGGAGGAGATGAAGGCAAAGTTTGAAGCAGTCGGGGCAGAGATAGAATTACAGTAATTCGATCGTGAAATTGATTAGATTCTTTAGATATAGCTTTATTCGAAAAACTCTTTTGAGAGAAGGATTATAATGGAAGAATTGAAAAATAACTACCGGGAAAGAGTCGATTTCTCAAAGATTAAGACGGCTTTTCCGATGCCTGACTTGTTGGCCATCCAAAGGGACTCCTACGCAGAATTTCTTCAGATGGAACTCCTGCCAGAGGAAAGGAAGGACATCGGACTGCAAGCCGCATTCAAGGATGCGTTTCCTGTTTCTGATTTCAAAGAAACCACCCAGCTGGATTTTATCAGCTATTCTATCGGCGATTGGGAGTGCAAATGCGGCCGTTTGAAGGGAGTCGAGAATTCGCGCGGTCGGTGCAATGGCTGCGGAACTCTCCTGCCTGCAGATACGGAACTCACCGAAAAGGAGATTTGTCCCTATTGTGGCGCGATGAGCAAAATTGAAATTCCTCTCTGCGATCACTGTGGAGATACGGTGAGACTGAAGATGAAGTATTCTCCGCTAGAGTGTCTCCAGAAGAGTTACACCTATGCGGTCCCTCTAAGATTGAAGGTCAGGTTGATTTCCTGGGAAAAGGATGTAGCGACAAAAGCCAAAAGGCTGAAGCACATCAAAGAGCAAGAGGTTTACTTCGGCGAAATTCCATTGATGACTGACAAGGGGACGTTCATTTTCAACGGGATTGAAAGAGCTGTTGTCAGTCAGCTTCAAAGATCTCCTGGAGTCTTCTTCAGGCAGGGAGAAGGAAAGGGTTTTTATGTGGGTAAGATCATCCCTTACAGGGGAGCATGGGTGGAATTCGAGTATGACAGCAAAAATATCCTTTATGTCCGGTTGGACCGGAAAAAGAAATTCCTGATTTCTGTGTTTTTGAGAGCTTTGGGATTTGGTTCGGATGAAGCTATTCTGCACCTTTTCTACAAGGCTTACAAGATCACCCCGAAAGATGGAAAACTCTTTTGGGAACTGGAAGAGAACATTATCGGGAAGACACTCGGAGCGGACGTCATCGATCCTGGCACAAAAAGAGTCATGATCAAGGCCAAAGAGAAGATCAATAAAGAGTTGTACGAAAAGTTGAAAAGCAAAAAAATTAAAAGAGTGGCCTTGGCGGATAAAGAATTTAAAGGAGCCTATTCGCTTTCAGCCGTGGATGAATTGATCAAAGCCAGGGAAGAGATCAGCGATTCTCAACTGGAGGAGCTGAAAGGACAAAAAGAGTCTTTTGAGGTATTTTTTGCAGCCAGCGATGAGTTTGGAGAAATCATCGTTAATACATTGAACAAGGATTCCTCCACAGACACCAATCAAGCTCTGGCTGAGATTTACCGAAAGCTGAGACCGGGAGAGCCTCATACTATGGAGAGTGCCCACAATCTTTTCCGCAGTCTTTTCTTCAACTCTCAGAAATACAATTTCTCCCGGATCGGCCGATTGAAGATGAACATCAAATTAGGCCTGGAACGCCCCTTGGAGGAAAAGACGCTTTCCTCCCTTGATTTTGTTGAGGTGATCAAGTACTTGCTGCGATTGCGCCAGGGAGAAGGGTCTCTGGATGACATCGATCATCTGGGAAATCGTCGAGTCCGCTCTGTCGGGGAGCTCGTTGAGAATGCTTTTCGGATTGGGCTGACCCGCATGGAAAGGACAGTCAAAGAGAAGATGACCGTGGCCACAGACTTGGCCTCAGCCATGCCTCAAGATCTGATCAACTCGAAACCTGTCATCGCAGCATTGAAAGAATTTTTTGGGAGCTCTCAGCTTTCTCAGTTCATGGATCAGATCAACAGTCTTGCTGAAGTCACGCATAAGAGGAGATTGAGCGCTCTGGGTCCGGGAGGCTTGAGTCGAGAAAGAGCTGGTTTTGAAGTGAGGGACATTCAATCTTCCCATTATGGACGGATTTGCCCCATCGAAACTCCTGAGGGGCCTAACATCGGTTTGATATCTTCTTTAAGTTGTTTTGCACGTGTGAACGATTTCGGATTCGTAGAGACTCCCTATCGAAAAGTCAAGAACGGTCGGATTATCGATTACGTAAAAATCCTTCACCCGGGAGGGAGTTCCTTTAAGGTTGGAGAAGTCATCGAAAAGGATAAGCTTCAGAAAGAAGCTGCCAAAACCCAGAAAGAAACGTCTAAAAATATTCCTGTGGTCGAACCTTATTGCTTTTATTTAACAGCCTGGGAGGAGGAACAATACAACATCGCCCAGGCGAATACTCCTGTGGATGAAAAAGGAAACTTCATTAATGATCTCGCAAGCGCAAGACGGGCAGGTGACTTCAAAGTCACACCCAAAGACCAGATCGACTACATGGACGTGTCCCCCAAACAGCTTGTCTCCCTTTCCGCGTCCTTGATTCCCTTTTTGGAGCATGACGATGCCAACCGCGCCCTGATGGGATCGAACATGCAGAGACAGGCCGTTCCTCTTCTCAAGCCTGAGGCGCCTCTTGTCGGGACAGGCATGGAGTACCTCGTGGCTAAGGGTTCAAGGGACGTTGTCGTCTGTAAGCGGTCAGGTGTTGTGGAGTTCGTGGATGCCGAAAGAATCCTGATTCGAGTGGACGAGAAGGAAACCGCGAAAGAATACGAGGTGGGGACAGACCTCTATCTTTTGATAAAATTCCTGAGAACCAACCAGAATACCTGCATAAGCCACAGACCCATAGTCCGGAAAGGAGATCGAGTCGTTAAAGATCAAATTCTCGCGGACAACTCCTGCACGGATAGGGGAGAGCTGGCCCTGGGCCGGAATATACTCTGTGCCTTCATGCCGTGGAGGGGTTACAATTTCGAGGACGCTATCATTGTTAGCGAAAAATTGATCAAAGAGGATATTTTCACCTCTGTTCACATTGTCGAAGAAACCATAGAGGCACGGGATACCAAACTGGGGCCCGAGGAAATCACCAGAGACATCCCAAATGTTCCGGAAGAACTTCTGCAGAATCTGAATGAGAATGGAATTGTCAGGATAGGTGCTCATGTGAAATCCGGTAATATTCTGGTCGGAAAGGTCGCTCCAAAAGGGGAGACGCAGCTCTCTCCTGAAGAAAAGCTTCTCAAGGCAATATTCGGGGAAAAAGCTCTGGATGTGAAGGATGCTTCTCTGTACTGTTCGCCGGGCATAGAGGGAACGATCATCGATGTCAGGATCTTCTCTCGAAGAGGAACTGACAAGGGAACTTGGGCCAAAGCTATCGAAAAGGAAGAGATAGCCAAAATGAAGAGAAACCTGGATGACGAAATCAGTATCCTTGAGGGAGAAAAAATGAGAAAGATGAAGAGTGTCCTCAAGGGAGAAAAAGTCGACAAGGAGCTTACATTCGGGGACCTCACCATCAAGAAGGGGACTAAACTGGATGATAAGATTTTGAATAAGCTGGAAACCGGAGATATCCCTAAACTGAAACTGAAAGCCAAAGCCGAGCGGGATAAGAAACTCAAAGATATTGAAAAAAAGGTTAAACGTCAGATTGAGGCCCTCCGTTCCATATACAAGGAAAAAACCGATAGCCTCAAGGAAGGCGATGAACTCGCTCCGGGTGTGATTCAGGCGATTAAAGTCCACATTGCCATGAAGAGGAAACTCTCTGTTGGGGATAAGGTTTCAGGCCGCCACGGGAACAAAGGCATCATCGCCAAAATCGTTCCTGATGAAGATATGCCTCGTTTGCCCGATGGGAGACCGGTGGATATCGTTCTGAACCCGTTGGGCGTTCCCTCCCGAATGAATGTCGGGCAAATACTGGAGGCCCATCTGGGTTGGGCCGCCAAGGAACTGGGTCTCTGGATTTCAACCCCGGTGTTTGATGGAATTTCCGAGACTGAGATCAAAGAGCTCCTCGAGAAAGCAGGACTGCCTCGATCGGGGAAGCTCCCGCTTTATGACGGGATTACAGGAGAATTATTGGAAAACGAAATCACCGTAGGATATGTTTATATCATGAAGCTCTACCACCTGGTGGATGATAAGATCCATGCGCGTTCCACCGGTCCTTACTCCCTGATCACGCAGCAGCCTTTAGGGGGAAAGGCTCAATTCGGCGGACAGCGTTTTGGAGAAATGGAAGTGTGGGCGCTGGAGGCCTACGGCGCAGCCTACACGCTCCAGGAGCTCATGACCGCAAAGTCCGATGACGTGGAGGGTCGTGCAATGATTTATGAGTCCATCGTCAAAGGTGACCTCGATTTTCAGCCAGGGCTTCCTGAATCTGTGAATGTTCTCATCCGAGAGCTCCAGAGCCTCTGTCTGAATGTAGAACTGGAGAAAAAGGAAGAAAAAGAAGAAATTCTGCCCTGGGGTATTGATGTCCCTCAAATCCTAAAAGGAGAATCATGATGGAAGGAAGGCATGTAATGACAGGAAAGCCAAGGGTTGATTTTGATCGCGTCAGAATCAGCATCGCTTCCCCAGAGAAAATCAAAAGCTGGTCCTGGGGAGAAGTGACAAAGCCTGAAACCATCAATTACAGGACATTCAAGCCAGAAAAGGACGGCCTTTTTTGTGCCAAGATATTCGGTCCGATAAATGATTATGAGTGTCTCTGCGGGAAGTACAAGAGGATGAAATACAGGGGCATTATCTGTGAGCGGTGCGGCGTTGAAGTGACTAAATCCAAGGTGCGTCGAGAACGGATGGCGCATATTGAACTGGCTTCTCCTGTTGCGCATATTTGGTTTTTCAAGGGAATCCCGACACGGATCGGCCTTGTCCTCGATCTCTCGATTAAAGAATTGGAGAAGGTTCTGTACTTTGAATCCTATATCGTTATCGATCCGGGAGATACTCCTCTCCAGGAAAGACAGCTCCTGACTGAGGAAGAATTCAAAGATGCCCAGGAAAAATACGGAGACGCCTTCGAGGCCTCGATCGGGGCTGAATCGGTTAAAAAGTTACTCGTGCGAATAAACATTAATAAAGAAGCCGAAAACCTGAGAGAACTGATGAAAAAAGACGCTTCTCAGCAGCGGAAACTGCGTTACGCGAAAAGGTTAAGAGTCTTTAAAGCTCTCAAGATATCAGGCAATCGTCCCGATTGGATGATCCTGGATGTTATCCCTGTCATTCCTCCTGATTTGAGACCTTTAGTCCGGTTGGATGGAGGACGGTTTGCCACGTCTGATCTCAACGATCTTTACCGGAGGGTCATCAACCGCAACAACAGGTTAAAAAAATTGATCGAACTCAAAGCTCCTGAACTCATCATCCGCAACGAAAAGAGAATGCTGCAGGAGGCTGTGGATGCACTTTTTGATAACGGAAAAAGAGGACGGGTGCATCTTGGTGCTAACCGGAGGCCTCTGAAGTCTTTAAGCGAGGCTTTAAGGGGAAAACAGGGGAGGTTTCGCCAGAATCTGCTCGGGAAGCGTGTGGATTATTCAGGACGGTCTGTTATCGTGGTCGGGCCAGAACTCAAATTGAACCAGTGCGGCTTGCCGAAGAAGATGGCTCTGGAGCTGTTTAAACCCTTCATTTTCCATAAGTTAGAAAAAGAAGGGCTGGTTCCGAGTGTTAAGGTCGCCAGAGAATGGCACGAACAGGAGAGGCCTGAAGTGTGGGATTATCTGGAGGAGGTCGTCAAAGAGCATCCCATTCTTCTCAACCGCGCTCCCACTCTTCATCGTTTGGGGATCCAGGCGTTTGAGCCGATCCTTATCGAGGGAAAAGCGATTCAGATCCATCCCCTGGTCTGTGCGGCGTTTAACGCGGATTTTGATGGCGACCAGATGGCTGTCCACATCCCTCTCTCCGTGGAAGCGCAGGTCGAAGCTCAAACATTGATGCTTTCTACGCAGAATATTCTGTCTCCTGCCCATGGTCGGCCCCTCGCAATCCCCAGTCAAGATATGGTTTTGGGTTGTTACTACCTGACTTTAGAAAAGAAAGGGAAAAAAGGAGAAGGACGCATCTTCGGCTCGAAAGATGAAGTGTTGCTGGCTCTGGAAAATAAAGCGGTGACTCTTCATTCGTTGATCAAATTGCGTTTCAAGGGGTCATTCATGAACCTTTCCACTTACTATGATGACCAAGCAGTCATGACATGTCCGGTTTCCGAGCTGGATAATCAACTGATCGAAACAACCCCTGGTCGAATCATATTCAACAGTATTCTTCCCGAAGATATTCCCTATATAAACGGCATGATGAAGAAGAAAGGGCTTGAGAGCCTGGTCTTCTATGCGTATTTAAAGGTTGGTCGCGAGTCCACCGTTGAAGTACTGGACAAAATGAAAGAACAGGGTTTCAATTATGCGACCTATGCGGGTTTCTCTCTGGGGATTGATGATTTTGTCATCCCGAAGGAGAAAAATGAGTTAGTGGAAAAAGCTGAGAAAGATGTCCAGAGAATTGAGAAATTGTACAGAGAAGGAACGATCTCAGCGGGAGAACGCTTCAACAGGGTTGTCGAGATCTGGGGCTCTGTTACGGATAAAGTCTCCCTGGCGATGATTGAGCAAATGAGAAAATTAAGCTTTGAAGGGAAGGAATTGAATGCTCTCTTCGTAATGGCCGATTCCGGATCAAGAGGAAACAAACAGCAGATTCGTCAATTGGCCGGCATGCGTGGACTGATGAGCAAGCCTTCCGGAGAGATTATCGAGACTCCGATTGTTTCGAATTTAAGAGAGGGTTTAAATGTTTTACAGTACTTCATATCCACTCATGGAGCCCGGAAGGGATTGGCGGATACAGCGTTGAAGACCGCTAACTCGGGTTATTTAACGCGGAAACTGGTGGACGTATCCCAGGAGGCGATCGTCGATGAAGAAGACTGTGGCACACTGAAAGGCATCAATGTATCCGCGATTGTTGAAAATGGAGAGCTGATTGAGCCTTTCGTGGACAGAATCGTCGGCAGGATATCGTTGGAACAAGTTCGCCACCCTGATACCGATGAGGTCATTGTGGATACGAACAAAGAAATTACAGAGGTAATAGCCCAGAAGTTCCAGGAATTGGGAATTGAGAATGTCAGAATCCGGTCAATGCTGACTTGTGGATCGAAGAGAGGTGTCTGCAAGCTCTGTTACGGGCGAAATATGTCGACCGGTTCCCTTGTCGATTTGGGAGAAGCTGTCGGAATAATCGCTGCTCAATCCATCGGAGAACCGGGAACCCAGCTGACCATGAGGACCTTCCATGTGGGTGGAATCGCGATGCGGGGAGCCGAGAGGTCCAAGCTTGAGGCGAAAAATGATGGGTTTGTGAAATTCAACAACCTGAAATCCGTGATCGATAGCGAGGGCTCATTGATCGTAGGGAACAGGAATGCCAACATCGCTATCCTTGACCATCGGGAAAGGGAGATCGAGCATTATCAAGTTCCCTACGGAGCGAAGATATTAGTCAAGGATGGGGAGGAAGTCAAAGCCAGGCAGGAATTTGCGGAATGGGATCCCTTCAGTACTTTCATCCTGACCGAGGACTCTGGAGTCGTACGCTTCCATGATGTCGCTCTCGGGGTAACGATGGAAGAGATCCAGGATGAATTCACTGGATTGGTGACACGGTCGATCATCGAACCGAAAGACGAGAAAATGCAGCCCCGAATTGAGATCATCTCTCCAAGAAGGAAAGATGATAAAGGTCAGCCGGCAGTGCTCAGAAAGCACTTCCTGCCTTCCGGAGCAAACCTTGAGGTCAACGACCAGGATAAGGTCCATGCCGGCGAGATACTGGCTAAGATTCCACGAGAGGTCGCCAGAACAAAGGATATCACCGGAGGTCTACCCAGAGCAGAGGAACTTTTTGAAGCCCGGAGGCCGAAACAGCCTGCTGCCATCTCTGAGATTGACGGAGTCATTGAGGTGGGTGGTCTTGTGAGAGGCCACAGGAAGCTGACCGTGAAAAACGAGAAAGGCGGGGAGAAGGAGTACTTTATTCCCAAGGGAGCCCATTTGAGTATCGCTGAAGGAGAGAGGGTCAAGGCGGGAACGCCTTTAATGAGCGGACCTGTTAATCCTCACGACATCCTAAAAGTTCTCGGGGAAAAGGAGCTGGCGGAGTATCTCTTGAGAGAGATCCAATCGGTTTACAGGCTCCAGGGAGTTCACATTAATGACAAGCATATTGAGATCGTCATCCGCCAGATGATGAGGTGGGTCAAAGTCGAGGAAGTCGGAGATACTGAATTTCTGGTGGATGAGCAGATCGATAAATTTGTATTCCAGGGAGAAAACGAGAAAATCATAAAAAAAGGCAGAAAACCCGCGAAAGCCAGACCTCTCCTTCTTGGAATCACAAAGAGTGCCTTGAGTACGGACAGCTTTATCTCCGCTGCGTCTTTCCAGGAGACGACCCGAGTCCTGACGGAAGCGAGTCTTTATGGGAAGGTTGACCACTTGAGACGGCTCAAAGAGAATATTATAATGGGCAGGATAATCCCTGCTGGAACCGGATATAAATTTTATCGAGATGTGGAGTTGAAGGCAGAAAAAGAGGAGGAGGCTGAGAAGGAATTAGACCTCCAGCTTCAGAGATAGAATTTCCTCTAACTGCCTTTAAAATCTTGACATAGCAAGTTGTTTTTGCTATTATCCACACATTCGCACCGAGCGATTTTTGCCTTCGGAGTGAATAAAATAATCTTTTTTTAAGGAGAGGTTGTATTGCCTACTGTAAACCAGTTGGTCAGAAAAGGTCGCACGTCAAAGAAGGACAAGAGTAAGTCTCCCGCATTGGAGATGTGCCCTCAAAAAAGAGGCGTGTGCACGCGAGTTTTCACCACTACGCCGAAAAAGCCTAATTCAGCCATGAGAAAAGTGGCTCGAATTAGATTGACAAATAATATTGAGGTGACAGGCTATATTCCTGGAATAGGCCATAATCTCCAAGAGCACTCGATCGTTATCATTCGAGGAGGACGCGTTAAAGATTTGCCAGGAGTTCGCTACCATGTCATTCGGGGTCCTTTAGACTGCGAAGGAGTGGAGGACCGGATGAAAGGCAGGTCCAAATACGGAAGTCGAAGACCAAAAGAGAAAAGGATCGCAGGATAAAGGAGTCGATCATGCCCCGAAGAGGTTCAGTCAAGAAGAGAAAACCGAAGCCAGACCATTCCTACAACAGCACACTCATATCCAAATTCGTAAACACCGTTTTGAAAAAGGGGAAAAAGAGTTTAGCCGAAAAGATCGTTTACAGTGCGATGGACCAGGTCAAGGATAAAGCAAAAGAAAGCCCCTTGAAAATATTCGAGAAAGCGGTTGAGAACGTGAGGCCCGTGCTCGAGACAAAATCGAGAAGAGTGGGCGGGGCCACTTATCAGGTTCCGGTGGAGGTTCCATTGAACCGGTCGAACTCTTTGGCGGTCAGATGGATTGTCAGGTACGCGCGAGAAAGAGCCGGCAAGAGCATGGTCGAGAAACTTTCGGCAGAGATCATGGATGCTGCGAGTAGTCGAGGCGGTGCAGTCAAGAAAAAAGAAGACATCCATAAAATGGCTGAATCCAATCGGGCTTTTGCTCATTATAGATGGTAATCTCCCTTATAAAGAGAGAGAATTTGATTTCAATACACATGGAGTGGAGTTTTGACAAGAAGACATCCAATCGACAAGGTAAGAAATATCGGCATCATGGCCCATATCGATGCGGGGAAGACTACCACAACAGAGCGTATCCTGTTCTACGCGGGGATCACGTACAAGATGGGAGAGGTGGATGAAGGCACTGCCGTTATGGATTGGATGGCTCAAGAACAGGAACGCGGAATAACCATCACCTCAGCTGCCACTACCTGTACCTGGGAAGACCACCGAATCAACATCATCGATACCCCGGGACACGTGGATTTCACTGCTGAAGTGGAACGTTCCCTGAGAGTACTCGACGGAGCGATCGTCATCCTCTGCGGAGTGGGTGGAGTCGAGCCTCAGTCCGAAACAGTCTGGCGGCAGGCGGATAGATATCAGGTTCCAAGGATCGTCTACATCAATAAAATGGACAGAGTCGGCGCTGACACTGAAAAAGCCTTGGAGGAGATGAGGACAAGAATCAGCGCAAATCCTCTGATGATTCAGATTCCTTTGGGAATAGAAGAAGATTTCAGAGGAGTGATCGACCTGGTGGAGATGAAAGAGATTGACTGGGGAGATGATTTGTTGGGAACAAAATTCGAGGTGCGTGAGATCTCGGATGAGAATAAAAAAGAGGCCCTGAAAAAAAGAAACGAGATGTTAGAGAAGCTCAGTGATTCGGACGATCAACTGATGGAGAAGTATCTTGAAGGTGATGAGATATCCCCTAAAGAGGTCAAAAGAGTGATTCGAAAAGG
>Ga0209977_10001345_pt1 | contig 10777 bp, 8 predicted proteins | sample SumtaG_2_FD_183113 | JGI IMG/M metagenome (GOLD analysis project Ga0209977, IMG submission 183113) | Deep subsurface microbial communities from Indian Ocean to uncover new lineages of life (NeLLi) - Sumatra_00607 metaG (SPAdes) (version 2) | ecosystem: Environmental > Aquatic > Marine > Oceanic... | reverse complement strand
CGACATCCGCAAGGTGTCCCGCGTGCTTTTTGTCTATTCGTTTATTATCCTCATCGCCCCATTAGTTGACCCCTTGTTACGTCCGGGCGGCTACAATCTTGCATATCCAGGGGATCCACGGATGATCTGGGAGGGCATCAAGGCGACTTTCGGCCTTGGTAAAATGCACTACGGCGGTTCACCAGGGATGTTAATAGAGGGTTATCTGGGCATGATACTGGTTGCGATCTACGGCGGCCTTCGCGCTCGAAAGAGGTGGCGGAAGGTTATCTCAATTCTGCTTGCTCCCCTCATTTTGATTGCGGCTACGCTTACCGCAGGCGGGTTCCAACTGGTTGTAGGGGCTCTTTTTGGAGGCGGTTCGACTACGCTTGCCAACGTCTACAACACCGGTGGTCTGATTAGCTCTGCGACGCGCAAGTACTCGTTGGTGTTGCTTTTGCCATTGATACCGCTTCTCGCGCTCAGCTTATGGCTCTATAGCCGTGAGAAGGTTCGTTTCTTGTTTCGCTCGCTGAAGCCTTTCTTGCTTATTGTGTTTGCACTTGGCGCAGGTGCTGGGTTTCTGTTCGGCTGGCTTAACCTGCGGGACGTGCTTATTGGGGTGCCCCGTAACCCGTTTGATTATATCGCCTTGTTTGCGCTTTTGGTTCTGGGGGTTTCGGCTGCCGGGGCATTGCTCTTCCTTGGTCACGGCTACGATCATAACCGCGAGAAAGCCGAGCAGAAGACATTCCGTCGGGCGGCCGGGGGGCTTTTTATTCTTTCTATGCTCCTTGCCTGGTGTCTAGGATATTCGGCACTTTTTATAGTTATCACTTTCTTCGTCTGCGGTTTTGTTCTCAAGACGCCTCCTCTGCGTCTGTCGCGCTTTACTGTGCCCTCCTCGTTCCTCCACGCATTAGCTGTGTTTCTCCTCGTGCTGGCCGGGTATTCCCTGTTCGGCATGGAACGGACCTTTAACCTCTTCCCGTGGCAGCTAGGGCTGGCTGTTTTCTTGCCGCTTTGGGCTGTATTTTTAGGACGGGAGCTCATCCTGCGGCGTGCGGGGCTTAAAGCTGAAGAGGAGGCAAAGGAGTGATGAAGGGCTTGCGGATATCCGCGGGTCTTATAGTCGCGGCGGTGCTTTCGGCCGCAACTGTTGCCCTTCTCCCGCCTCTGCTTTTGGGGATTGGCACCTTGTGGTTCATCACGCCCCCCCTTGGTTTGTTTGCTGCAGCGGCAATTCTTCTGCGGAAAAACGCCTTGCTTATGGTTGCGACGAGCCTTGTGGTTCTTGCCATAGGGATTGTGGGTTTTTGGTATCCCATGCGTCTTTCTCCCTCCCAGGAGCGCAAGCTTACAGCGACCGGCTACTTCCTTAAGGGGCAAACCTTCTTCCTCCGAGGTGACTACTCCCAGGCCCTGACTTCCTATACGGAGAGCGAGAAGGCCGGGTTTCGCCACCCCTGGGTTGCCTTTCAACGCGCTTACTGCTACAACTTCCTGGGACGCTCCCAGAACGCGTACGAGATATTCGCACGTCTGATGCGGGATACGCTGCTCGCCCCCTTGGAGGTAGTCCACCTGAACTATGCCCTTTCCGCCATGAAGTCCGGCAACTATAAGCAAGGAGAGAGGGCTTTCTGGCAAGCGTTGAACTACAACTTCCAGCCAGGATACTGCTACTATCAGCTGGGTGTCTACTATCGAGTGAGCAACAATCAGACAAAGGCCGAGGAGATGATGACCAATGCACATCGGTTGGCTTACAACCGTAGCCAGTGTTCGTCGATACTCGGGTCGATAGCCGAATCTCGCAGGGATTATGCACGTGCGGAGGAATTCTACCACAGAGCACTGCGTGAGAATCCTGAGAACATCGCGGTGCATGTAAAGCTGGGGAGTCTTCTTTTCCGCCTGGGGCGCGTGAGCGATGCCAAACAGGTGCTGCTTGAGGGTGTGCGCGTGTTTGAATGGGCTCCCTTTGACCTCAGGTCCTACGCCATGCTTCTGAATAACCTGGGGTTTGTCTATGCCGAAGAGGGACAGCTTGCGAAGGCGATTCCGGCCTTCAAGCAGGCAATTCGTGTTGACCCTGCGTTCATGGATTCCTACGATAACCTCGCCCACCTCTACATAAAGAATAACAGGTTTTCTGATGCTGTTGTTGTGTTAAGGGCAGCTCTAAAGGTTAATCCGGGCTATAGGCCGGCTCGCAGAACGCTTGATCAGCTGCTCGCTGTGCCCGAGGCAGGCCAGCCGCAGTAGCTTTTCCTTTGGGAGGGGATCAACCTGGGGGTTTTCACAGGCGTGCACGAATGGCTGCGGGAATTCTTCTGACTAAAGGTTTATCCTCTGGTTTCTTTCTCACCCAGCCTGGGGAAGACCACCTGCTTGCGATCGTAGTAGAGGGCGGCGGCTATCGGGTACATGCAGGGCTTCTCGGCGGTGCGGCGGGCGAACTCAAGGGTATCCTCGACATTCTGCCGCTTATCCACCACCGCGAGCGCCTTTTGGGATAATGACTCCACCTAACCCCACGTCTTAAAAAACATATAGCCTGCCACTAACTTGTCAAGGGTCCTCAGACTGACTTGTCTTCCGGGGGCGGGTGGACTCGTAACCCTTGACTGATAGCGTATCAACCCAACTTCCGCCTTGCCTCTAATCCACAGAGGGGGGGTAAACTAATCGACAGGGATGAGCATCCAGGAGGTGTAGTCGGCTACCCCTAAGTAATCATCCGATGCGGCCACGGAAAGCGCACGACCAGGGGTTTCGATGAACTCACCTATTACGGGATTTCTGACATCGCTTACGTCTATGGGAAGAACCCCCTCTTCACCGCAGGCCACATACAGGGTTGAGCCTTCCAGGGCCATCCCGTAGGGTTGCGTTTCGATGAAGGCGAAGGAGAGTTGTCGTGGATTCTTTGCCTGGGAGATATCAAGGGCAACAATGGCACCGATCGAGTCGGCCGCGTACAGGACGTCGTCTCTGCGCAAGAGCGCTTGCGGGCTTATAACGCCTGGATAGATAGAAAGTTCGTGAATTTCCTGATACTTATTCCTTACCACCATCACCCGCAGTCCGGAGTCGGGGTCGGCCACGTATATGATGGAATCCTTTGCCGCCACGTCTACTGCCTTAACACCCTGTAAGGCTACCCTCTGCTGGAGCGGACCGCAGGGGCAGATCAATAGGACCCTTAACCCTCTGTCGCCTGCGGCAAGGAATATCAGATCCTCGCTCAGGGCAAAACGCTGGGGCGTACCGGGCTGATTCAGGTCAAACTTAAGTTCTGCAAAGGGGAAGGTCTTTAGGTTAAATATGGAAGCGCCGCGGTCTGCGTCTGCTACGTAAAGGTATGTTCCAGAGAGCAGAACCCCTGCGGCCTTTTTAGGCGCCGGCTCGGCATGACCCCAGGTTACGGACTCCTCCCCTTCCAAAAGTCTCCCGATACTCGCGCCGTCCCGATCCCGTGCCACCGCCCAGAACGCGCCGCTTTTGGCTGTATGAACCGAGGGGGAGTTCTGCTCAAGACGGGCGGCTACCTTCAGCTCCTTTGGGCTCTTGCCTTCAAGACGCACCAAGCCTCGCTCACGAAGTGCCAGGAACACACCCTCCTTGGTCGCCAGGATGCTCGCAACGTCCCCCTGGCGGAACGGCTCGGCTATCTCCAAACGCTCGCCACGGAGGTTGAATACCGAATACCCCGCATATCCCTGGGCGGCATATAGATGCTTGTTGTAATAGGCAAGCGAGACCACCTCCGAACCACTTGAGAAGCTCTTTTTTCTCTGGGGAGAGGAAGGCTCGGCAAGAGAGAAACCGAGGATATCTGCTGCGGTTGTTGCAACGAAGAGAAGGTCTTCTGCAACCGTAAGTGCCTGGGCACCGGAAACATCCATGGTCCGCACAATAGAGGGATTCTCCCCGAGATTAATAATCACAACCCCGCCCCTGCCGCACGCCGCATAGAGGAACCCACGGTAGATAAAGAGGTCTTTCACCGCGGCCGGTGCATCAAACGTTGCAATAACCTTTGGCTTTGAGGGGTTCGAGAAGATTACAATCTTTGCCGAATCCGTACCCGCTACCAGCAAATCCTTGCGGGCCGCAAGCGCCGTCACCTTCCCTGGGGCAGGATAGGTGGTCAACATCTGGGTTCCCTTGGTCGAAATCTTGAACTCGGTGATCTGGTTGCCTTCACCAAGATATACTTGCTTGCCCGCCAGTGCTATCTTTCTTGAGTAGTGTGGTGTGGGGATGTGTTCCTGAGTACTGAGATCTGCAGGAACTATCGTAAGCCCGAAACCACTTGCGGCGTAAAGCGTTCCCCCAACATCAACCAGATCCGAAAAATCCCCTGATATGAAGTAGTTACGTCCTTCCTCGAATAAGACCTCCACCTCAGACGATGCGGTCATCAACGTTAAAAGTAATGCGAACACCTTTTGCTCTCCTTTACGGTTGAATCCTATAGGCCTCTATGGAGTAGAGGGTCGAGACGAGAAGCAGATCATCGAATACAGCCACCCCCATCGCCGGTCCCACGTCCAGGGTGGTGACGAGTTCAGGCGATTGAGGTTTGGATATATCCACCACATGCACCCCTGCGTCCTGGGCCGCTATCAAAAGATGATCCTGGTGGCGTGCAAGGGCTATGGGGGCACCATCCAGTTCAAGCACAGCGAGTTTCTTCGGCCGTGTGGGACGGGCAACGTTGATAACAGCAAGCGCCCCTGAGGAATCAAGGCCAAAAAGGAGATCTTCGTCCGCATACAACCTTTCGTAGTCACGTTCAAGCGCGAGGCTTGCCACCTCCTCCGGGTTGGTGCTGTCTGACCACTCGATTACGTACATGGCAGGCGGATTGGCGGAGACGAAGGCAAGCTTATCTCTGATCTTCACATCCAGCGCCTGACCGCCGAAGCTGTAACGTCCCTGCTCCTTGAACGGCCCGCACGGACAGCGCCACCAGATCCCCACGCCCCGCTCATGTTCTGCCGCAAGGAGCATCTCGCCCTCCGAGTCCACCCCCGACGTCACCGACTCAAACTGCTGGAAGGTGCGCCTCTGGGGATGGGTGGGATCCTTGATTTCTGCCACGTACATTATATTGGCGGTGGTGAGTCCGTGCACCAGGGAGCCGAAAAGGTAAACCCTTCGGCAATCGGGCATATCAGAATAACTTCCCAGAAATCGCAGGTCTTCTCCCACGCTTATGGTCCTTATCCCGGCCTCGCCTGATGCAAGGACCGCCACCCCGCCCCGGGTCAGGATGTCGTAACCGGAACCGGCACCCCTGTAGAACAGTCCATGCCCTGCCAGGGGTTTGGTTGAGAGATACATATGCCCTATGCCTACACCTGTGAGGACAAAGCAGTCCTCACCAGCTTTTGCAAGGTTGAGTCCCATCCCAGGGAAACGTTCTCTCTGAATCTCGGCGGGCTCATCCGGGTTGGCAATTGAGAAGAGAAGAAAATCGCCGGTTCCGCAGGCGGCTGCAATCCTCTCATCGAATAGCTCCAGGCTCATTACCTCACCAGTAGCCTCAATACGCGTAACGACCTTGAGTGAGTTGCGCCTGGGCTGGGTCACCCAAAGCCCCTGCTCGGCACACGCAAGGTAGACCGTCTGGTCTGCAATCAAGATATCCATAACCGCTGGGTCACCCTCGATCGCTACTTTCTTTGCCTGTAAGGTTTTTGCCTCAAGATCCAGCACAAAAAGCCCACCTGTGTCTGCCGCCAGATAGAGCCTTGCTCCATTGCCAACAATCCTTACAGGGGGCATGGGTAGCTGGATCGGCGTAGAAGGGGAGCTTTCGCCTCCTCCAATATCCATACCATAAAGTTGTCCGTTGGCATCCGCGAACCAGAGCTTGCGCCCAAAGAGTTCCAACGCCGTTATCGGCTCGGTATGCAGCCATTCTACCTGCGGTTCTGCTTGGGAAAAGCCGGCTGCGTCTATTACCGCGAGGCCTCTGCTTCCCCCTACAAAGATGCTAGACTCATGGCGCACGATCAGGTTGGTTCTACCAGAAAGCATGAGCTCGGCGTGGCGCTTGAGGGTCCTTCGGTCGAATATGCTTACGCCTCTGCCGTCGGCTACGTAAAGAAGGTCCTCGTCCGCCACGCCTGCCTGGAAATAACCCCCAAGGAGCAGTGAGGAGGTATGCTCGAACCCCGCCTGCAGAAGAAGGATTAATGCAAGAATCATTTCGGAGTGTTTCCCAAAAGACCAGTTAGAGCCGGTCTATAGACCGCGTATATCAAACGCGCGCGCCAGGGTAGGCGGCAGATCTACTGCAAACAGGTTATCCTTGCGCTGACGCTTGAAACTTAACGTGCTGATATTCACCCGGGTGCTTGCCGCATTTGGGAAAAAGAGGGTTTGGTTTATCTCTATCCTTGCAGGCCAAGAGCCCTTTCTGTTTTGAAAAAGGTCGTAGAAGGAGATCCTGGCTTCCCCTCTCGTCATATTGAGTATCTGTTTGCTCTCCGCGTCGAAGGAAAAGAGAATCCTGTCTTGCCTGATTGCAAGAAGCGAACCTTCGCGGTAGAAGGTATCGATCTCGGCAAAGCCCTGGGGGAAGATGCCGAAAATGCCCAGCAGATTCCCAGCCGAGAAAGGTACGTTGCTCAAGGAGGGAAAGGTTTGATCGCGGAAGGCGGTGATTTTTACCCCGTTGAGGAAGTCGTATATCCAGGCCGTATCGGCTATCCCCAGCATATAGATAGCGGGTACTCCACCAGGTAGCCGGATATCCAGGGCGTACTTCTCGTTTTCCGCTTCCCAATAGAATCGGGTTGGCAGCTCGCCCAGCACATTGCCTGTGTTGTCGAGAGGGGTTATAATTCCGTTCGCAGCGAGGTACTTGGGGGTGGTGATTTCGGCCAGGAACCCCAGTTCCTCAGGGTACTCGTTTGCTTCCATAGCCATTGCGGGCAGAGTCAGGGCAAAAAATAATCCCACAAACCACGACCTTCTATTGATACTTCTTTTCATCGATCCTCCTAAACGGCTGATTAGTAGAGAATTATAGGATGGGTCTGGCTCTTGTCAAGGCAAGCGAGTTCGTGCGCGGGTAGATAGTTGCCCGGGTTGGGGTATGCGAGCAAGGGTGTTATTAGGAAAAGCGGAGATCTCCTTTAGACTTACAAAAAAGGAATTAACCAAACAGATCCACCGTCTATGCAGATTAACTACAAGAGATCATACGTCATGAATGCCCTCGAAGTAAGGCTTTTGATCATTGAACACTATCTAGCCTACAATGTAGCGCAGACACTCCTGTCTCTTTTTCGGGTTTGAACAGACAAGCTCAAGCGTAGCAGTTCTCAACCCCTTGCTATCTGGTAACGATGTATTGGACTATCTACAATGATGTCTTGACAATGGACATTTCGTCCTCTTTTGGGACGGTAGGTTGAGGTCTTGATTTTTCCCGCATAATGTATAGAGTATTACGTGCGTTTTGTAGATGAGGTGACGATCCGGGTGGCTGCAGGTTCAGGCGGGCGAGGCTGCGTGAGCTTTCGCCGCGAGAAGTTTGTTCCCAGGGGCGGGCCTGACGGCGGGGACGGAGGCGACGGTGGATCTATCTATCTCGTTGGGAACCTGCATCTGGCCACGCTTGCCGATCTTGCCTACCACGTCTCCTACCGCGCTGGCAAGGGCGCCAACGGTAAGGGCAAGAACATGCACGGCGCCAAGGGTAAGGATGCCGAGATCAAAGTTCCCCTGGGTACCGACGCCTACGATGAAGACTCGGGTGAACTCCTTGGCTCGGTCCTGGAAGATAGCCAGCGTCTTCTCGTGGCTCGCGGCGGACGAGGCGGTCGAGGCAACGCACGTTTCGCAACACCTACCCACCAGGCCCCGCGCGAGCATGAGGAAGGAAAACCGGGCGAGAGGCGCAAACTCAAGCTCGTTCTTCGCCTCCTTGCAGACGTTGGGATTATCGGTCTGCCCAACGCTGGCAAATCCACACTCCTTAAAGCACTCACCCATGCCGAACCCAAGATCGCATCCTACCCCTTCACCACCCTTTCACCCAATCTGGGCGTGCTGCGTGACGAATGGCTCTCATTCACCCTCTCAGACATCCCAGGCATCATCCAGGGTGCAGCCGAAGGCAAAGGCCTGGGCCTGCGATTCCTGCGCCACATCGAACGCACACGACTGCTCGTCTTTCTTTTGGCCGCGGACGAGGATCCGGCAAACGCTTATCAGACGCTTCTTGCAGAACTTGCCGCCTACAACCCGGAGCTTGCCGAGCGCCCGCGGCTGATCGTGGTTAATAAGATGGATCTGGTCAGAGAGAAACCTTCTATCCCCGACGAGAAGGGTGTGTTGTATATCTCGGCCCTAAAGAAGCAGGGGTTGGCTGAGTTAAAGAAACGCATAACCGATTTGGTTAACAAATGAGGTTCACAGCGAAAGTTAATCTCAGGTATATGTATGCAGACAATGGTTACTTGAGGAAGGAGTGTTATTTCGTTGCCGATAGCGCGTTCTTTCCAATAATTAATGAGGATGCCCCGGAGTGTTACGGGTGAAGAACGAGGCATACGTTGATCTCCTTTCGGTCGAGGGTTTGGGACAGACGCGTATTGCCCGGCTCATGGAGATCTTAGGTTCGGCAGAGGAGATATTTGCACGCTCCAAGGCTGAGCTGACGCAGGCGGGTGTTCCACAAAAGATCGCCGCAAGGATAGCTTCCTATTCGCGTTCAAAAGAGGCAGCAGATGACTTGAAGTGCATGGAGCGCTGTGGAGCGAAGATCATCACCATCCTCGATGACGACTATCCTCTGCTTCTCAAGTCCTCGCCCCAGCCTCCGGCGGTGCTTTTCGTGCGCGGAGAGTTAAGAGCTGAAGAGAAGCTTGTTGTGGCGATGGTGGGTACCCGCACGCCTACCGGTTACGGCCGGGCAGCTGCCGAGCGACTTGCGCGAGAGCTTGGTGCACGAGGGGTGGTGATCGTTTCAGGCGCGGCGCGCGGGATAGACAGCCTGGCGCATAAGGGGTGTCTTTCTGCGGGCGGGCGCACCATCGCGGTACTGGGCTGCGGGATAGACATATCCTACCCGCCGGAGAACGCCGAACTTTTCGACCGTATCGCAACGCAGGGTGCGGTTATAACCGAGTTCTTGCCTGGCGTCATCCCTGCACCTGGACTTTTCCCGCGCCGCAACCGGATAATCGCCTGGCTCTCTCACGGGGTTGTGGCGGTTGAGGCTGGGCCAAGATCAGGCGCTTTAATCACCGCGCGCTGGGCCGCAGACGCAGGGCGAGACGTGTTCGCGATTCCCGGAGGCATCTTCAGCGAGCAGTCCGCGGGCACGAACAGGCTGCTTCGCGACGGTGCAAAACTCGTGAGCCGGGTCGAGGACATCCTTGAGGAATACGCCGCGGTGTATCAACCTGTAAGTGTCGAAGGTACGCAGGATATGCCGGACGACTCCGCGCTTTCTGACGAAGAAAAACGTATCTACCGATTACTTGGTCCTGAACCGATTCATGTGGATAACCTTGTGGATAGGTTGGGGATTCCTTCGGCGCAGCTGCTCACAACCCTCCTAAACATGGAACTTAAGGGCGTCATCAAGCAATTGCCAGGGATGCGGTTCGTGCGGGTTTTATAGCTTTAGAAGGTGGACAAAAGCTGGTCAAAAGGTGGACAAAAGGTGGACAAAATTGCGCTGTCGCGCACATTGCAAATATCAAATTGCAAAAATTAAATTTACTCCGCAAGCGTCGTCCTCCGGTTAAATTGCAAAGTCATTGCTGCGACAACACGGTTGTCGCACTCCTAAAAAGCATCCAGCGGCTGGAGCACCCGACCGGGGGCACGATGAGCCCGCCCTTCACAATCTCATGGTTTCTTTGCGATCTTTCCCCTGCAGGGGGAAATGAGCACTAAAAAAGGAGCATTTAATCGGGGTAAAAAAGGCGGACATCCGTTGGGGGGTTCTGGATTCAACTGAAGGCTTGACGTATTTGGATATTCGACTATACTGATAGCACTATAGTTCTCTACCTTAATGTAGGGAATCCATAGAGGTTTCGGCCGCTGAACCAGATATAATCAGCGGTCTTTTTCTATTCGAAGAGGATACGTTTCGACAATCTTATTTTCCGGATAGTTCTCCTAACGGATTGGCCGACGTTAACGTCTTCGACGTTCGCTACGCGTCAGGTCGGCCCGCTTAATTATGATTCATGCAAAGGAGCCGTGTTTTGTGAACCAGACATGACTTGTCTTTTTGAAATCAAAGATGGTCAGGTGTAGCCTGGATTCTATGTTCTCGATGCCAAAAGCGTCTAGGAGACAACTCGCTGAAAATGCCGCTATCCGTGCGAATTCTATCAAAACAATCTTAAGTTTATTAGGGGCTAGGAAAGGAGTTGGATGTAAGAGGTTGTTCTTGCCATTCAGGATGTGCCCCAATTTCAACTAAGTGTTCCTCCCTTCTTTTCTCTTGATTCTCAATAATCAAAGAAAGGTTTTCTGGCACTACTGAAATGACTTCCAAGACATCCTCCTCGTTGTTTTGGTTATCGTATCTCAATCTTAGGTGGTGTCAAGGGTTGCGGGCCGACCTTATACCCGACCGGGGCACGCTGAGCCTGTGCTACATGCTTATAGTTAACGTCATCGCGAGGAGCACAGCGACGCGGCGATCTATTCCCGAAGGGAATGCGCCTTAGTTAATCTGATTGTTCAGGGAGATGTAGAACGAACACTCTTGCCCGTTTGGATATGATGCACTTTATTCAACGGA
>Ga0209977_10001344_pt1 | contig 10782 bp, 20 predicted proteins | sample SumtaG_2_FD_183113 | JGI IMG/M metagenome (GOLD analysis project Ga0209977, IMG submission 183113) | Deep subsurface microbial communities from Indian Ocean to uncover new lineages of life (NeLLi) - Sumatra_00607 metaG (SPAdes) (version 2) | ecosystem: Environmental > Aquatic > Marine > Oceanic... | reverse complement strand
TACAGATAAATATATTATCGGGTTGAGCGGCGTTTCTGATGCTATTATGATGGGTTATTTAATAGCCTTAATTGTTAATGCCCAATTTCAATATTTAGACTATGCTCAAACTAATTTCAACTTACTAATAGATCGATATTACCAAATTTCTGAACACCCGGAGCAAATTATACCATTAGTTTTTACTAAAGTAGAAAAAATTAATACATATTGGTTTGGATTTTTAGTAGTTTCTTCCGCTCTCTTGCATCTTAAATTTTCCTCGTCAGAAATGAGTACTATAGGTAATCTTGAAACATTATTAGGTGTTATGATGACTCTTTTAGGTATGCTTTCTGTGATAAATCCAATTATTCTTGGATTAATAGCTCTTGAAATTATTAATATTTATCTTGCTCTAAATACTAGTGAAGATCATCATCCTTATGGTGGTGCGTGGATATCTTTTGAGTTCTTTGGGCTACCTCCATTAGGCTCGTATATACATGGATATGCCTCTTCAGGATTCTAAAATGTTAAAAACGAAATTAAATAAAACTAAAATGTTATTATATGAAGATTTTGATCTTTATAAGATGTTTAATGTGTTTTATGAAAATTGCTTATCAATCCTAAAGCTTATCAGTGTGTTTTTGTATAATTTATGGCAATTCTATAATAAAGATTTAGAAGGAGGAATTGCTCTTTTTTCTGATCCAAGTTTTGATATTCTAATTGATCCAAACGATGAATATGAATTTTACAGAAATTTAATAGAAAGAGAATTGTATAAATTTAAATTTTAATGATTAAAAATTAAATGATTACTAATATCACATGATTTCAGCAAAAAGAATACTAAAATGATCGGGAAAAAAAGGCACAAACCAAATTCCGAATATCCGAATTAACATTTCTAAACAATAATAAAATAAAAAAATTGAATCTTTAATAAATTGCTCATGGCAATTTATTTATATAACTTATTGAAATAATTTAAAATAGTTTATGATAAGATAACTTGATTTATATCAATAAATTTTATTCAAAATATCTTTCAGTCTTAGAAAAATTTGCAAATTTTTTGCTTTAAACAAAAGAAGGAAAACTTAAATATCTCATAAACATTAATCTGATATATCTTCTTGAATTTTTCAACAAATCTAATAATAAATTTCAAGATTTTTACTTTAAGATTATTCATCTCCTTGAAGAAAAATAGCAATTTGTAATTTCAAATGGTAAACGAAAATTCAAAATTGATAGTTAATACTGAATTCCTAGCAAAAATCAAGAAATTAGAGCTTCATTAAGGAATGATCGAATTTCTCATATTCTATAAAATATCTCTATATCTTATACAAATCTATTATAATATATTACTAATTATAGACATTAAATATAATTAAGATTGGAAAATTTTTTTACATTTTTTTTTGCTGATTTTTTAACATGTATTTCAATTAGGTATTAATGCTTAATATCTGCTTTTCCCTCTTTACATTTTGGTAAAATTGTTACTAAGCTATCTAGTTTAAGAAACTAAATAACTAAAAATAAGAATATAGGTTGTAAATTCAAATAATATTTTATATAATTATTCAAGATTTAGTAGTTTGAGAATCTTTCTGGTCAAAATACAGCAACAAAACATTGACTGCTTCAGAAAAGGTTTTACATCCTTCGTTATCTTTGAACTTTTCCAACCTTTCTTTAACTTTCCGTGATAAGTCGATACTTGGCATAATGTTTTATTATAATTTAATAATCAATTTAATTATAACTGTTGATTTTCTATTCATCATTTAATATGTTTGTAATTATATTTAAATAGTTATCGGATAATATTAACGGTCAGATTTTAATAGTATATAATGCGATATAAAATTGATATTAATATTATTCTGGTGATACTTAATTACTAATAAGATAATATTTTTATACTGATATGGCAATATTAATAATATAAAAGAATAAAAAAACAAATCAATAATTTAACCTTTAATATTCAAAACACGGTTCTAATGAATAGAAATGGTGTAGATATGAATGATAAACCAAAATGAAAATGTAAATTCTAGTGCTTTAACAATAATCGAAAATGAAAAAAGAACTAAATTGCATTTTGATGGAAATACAGATAAAAATTCAGAGACATTTAAAATCTTATTAAAACTACCTAAATCCCTAATCCAATCAATAGAATTTATAGTTTTTATAACAAATAGAGCACAAAACGACCTTTTAACTGAATTTTTAATACATGAGTTAAACGCCTATTTGTACGATCATAACTCAGTGATCTTATCCATTGTTGAGAAAAACGGAGTTTTAGAGTTTATAAGACACGGATTAAATCAATATTTTGGAGAAGAAATACAAGAAAACGATATAAAACCTAAGATTAAATCGTTAAAATGGAAGTCTATGAATCTTGAATTAACGCTAAATAAGAAAATAACTAGATTTATCGAAAAATATTGCAAACTCTCTAATATTTCTAAAGCAGAATTTATAGCTCTCTTAATAGCAGCTCGTTTAGATTGTATCCGTACATGCCCGGAAATAATACTTGATTACGTTAAAAATATCGACGAGTTTTTTGAGGAATTAAAGGAGGGAATAAACGATTATTACGGATCGACAATATGCCAGAAAGAAAAAACTAAAAATGGAGGAACTTAAAATGATGGAACAAAATGAAATTTCAAATATCTTACCTGAGAGAAAGAAAAACAATAAAGATGGTATTAAATACGAAATTCCCTTTCCAGAAACTTTAGCAAGAAAGATCGATAGGTTTATCGAAACATTTCAAACTTCCTACGAGGTTCTGTTTAATTATCTGCTAAACGAACATTTTTACATTCTACATTATCAAATTAAAGAAGAAGAATATCAACTGCTAATTTTTTACTATCTTTGCGTTGACGAGATCTTTTCTGAGGATAACGATTCAGATTACGAATCTTCCGGTAAATCAGAAATAAAAACTCAGAACATTTCCGTTAAGATAACCGAAGAGTACGACACTGTAATTAAGGAAATCTGCGAAAAGATGTATTATAAACCCGAGTTATTTGTTAGTAAAGCGATACAACGCCAATGGGCAAACATTAAAAGCAATATCGACGCAGGATGGTATTATATTATCGACGATTTTTGTAACGTTTCAAAAATCAAACAGGCGTTAGAAAAAGTGTTGAAACAACCTAAAGCAAACAAAAAATTACCAAAAAACGAGGATGTGAATAAAGGTGGAAATAAATCAAAATAACGGAAAAAACTTCATTGTCTTAAATATATCTTTAAAAATTCCAGAAAAGTTAAAGTCGGTCATCGAATCAATAGGTAGGATTACTGGTAGAGAAGTTGACGACCTATGCTCGCTACTTATTATTGACCAACTTAAATTTTTTCAACAATCTGAAGGAGAAATTTTGCGTTTTATGAAAGATTATGATATTTTCAGTAATAATCTATTTGAAGGTATAGATCAATATTTAAACCAATTTTCAGAATAAAGGTGATTAATTATTAAAAAATTGATTGTAATTGAAAGAGGAAACCGTTGTACTGATTTTTCGGTTAAAATTTCGCAAGAAGTGGCTAAAGCCATAAAAGTTTATTGCGAAACCATCGAAATGAAATCAATTCAATTTATCCGAGATGCAATTGTAGAAAAATTAATTCATAGTTATGTGGACATTGAATCTGAAGATTACATTCTTATAGGAGACAGATTTCCAGAAGTCAAAAAACCGTTAAATGATTGCTTAAAAACTATGAAATTGGCAATTGAAATGAAGGAGTAATAATATTATGAGATTTTTTTGTGAAGAAAATAGTAAAGATTAAATTAAAAACTTTAACAATTGGAAGTGAGAAATAAATGAGGGAAAACAAGAAAAAAACTTCGGATATGGACGAGAAAGACGAGAAATTTAAAGTAGTTACCGTTGAATTAGATTACGAATCGATAGGAATCATAGAGAAATTAATAAAACAACAACCAGAATTAGGGTGTTCTAGCGTGGAACAATATTTAGAAGGATTATTTCAAATAAAGGAGAATGAAATATTAGAGGATTTAAAAAGCGAAAAAGGAGAAACCAAATGAAAGAGGAAATTACAATAGAGAGGAAAAGGGATAAATCTGAATTTCTGGTAAAGTTATCTCAAGAAATAGCTAATGCGGTAGAAATTTATTGCGAAACTATAGAAATAAGACCAGAACAGTTCATTAGAAACGCGGTTGTGAAAGATTTGATTCGAACATTTGTGAACATCCAATCGGAAGATTATATTTATTTAGGTGATAAATACCCGGAAGTAAAAAAACCGTTGAAAAAATGCTTAGAAACTATGAAATTGGCAATAGAAATAATGGAATAATAATATTAGGAGATTTTAATATGAAGAAAATAGTACAGATCGAATTAAAAGCTTTTAACGAGAACATTCAAAATTTATTAAAATTGTTAAAGATACCATTTAAAACTTGTACCGATTACGAAAGGAACGAAAGTACAACGTATATAGAAAAGTATAAGGAAAAATATATTCGCATTTTAAAGCGATACGATATTCCATATAGAATCGCCTATTTTATGTCATTTAAAGCTAAACCTGAATTTACCGTAGAAGAAAAGACCTGTAATAGAAAGGAGGGATTAATAAGTGCCTAAGTACGTATTTTCTGAAAAATTTCTTAGAGAACATTTCGAAAAATTTTCAATTGGAGACTTTCTCTACATTGAAGAAATGTATGGAGATTTCGCAAGCGAAATTAAATCTGTATTTCTTAGAACGTTACAAATGTTTGACGAAAAATCGTTTTTGGTGGATATCTATAAACAAAGCATCATCGAAGCGTTGAGAAAAGTAATAATGGATATAGCTTCGGATCAGCCTAAAAAGTTCAAAACTTTTCCAACTTTTACCACTTCCCTTAAGTATAAAAACTATTTAATTGAAAGAATTAAAAGAATAAAGATTGAAATGAAATCAAAACAAAGCAAGTTAAAACAATCGTAATTGAGGAATTGACAAAATAAAAAATAATTTATTAAACCAACAAGAGACTCCTGTTAAGAGTAAGATTTTGCGTATATCTCGGTTTATTTTGCATCAACCCATTTTTTTTCCGACCATACATTCAAATCTTCGGCAGGAGTCTTTTGACGCTTTATTAATTAAATTGAAGCTATCAAAATTAATATAAATTGGAAAAGTAAAATGAAAGATAAAAAAGAAAAGCGAGAAAATTTAGGATATAGAAGATTTTTAGCTATCTTTGTTTTGGTTTTATCCGCAACGCTCCTATTGATTTTATGGGCGTTATTCTTAGTATTGTCCTTTGTAAAGATTCTAGCAAAGATAAGTCCGTTCAAAAGAAAAATTAAAGAGGGGTAAAAGGCAACGAGACATATTTATAAAATTTTAAATTTTAATAGCCACGATATTGAAATTGACGAGGAAATCTACGACCAAATAAAATGGTTTAACGAAAATGGGTATGTAACGGGAGAATCGTGTCAAGGGGGAATGATTTGTCGGGGCGAGTTATCCCCATTGTATATTATATTTCCGCGCTTAAATAAAAACCAAAAACGCATGTTATCTAAGATATGTAAAAAACTGAAAATTAAATTCCAAACTGCATATTCATACATATTTTATTATCCTCAAGGATTTAATCATCACGGAAGACCTCACGGAAGACATATTCCTTGTGGAATGGAGATTTCAATAAAGAGCGAAGGAAATCGAGTAGAGTTATTAAATAGAGTAGGATTATTAAACGAAGTAATTGCCCAGTTGGATCAATTACGCTTGAAGAATAGTTCTAAAAAGTTTAAAGCGATAAATAAAGGTTTTTCAAAAGAAAAATTAGAAAAGGAAAAGATAAACCTAATAAAAACGAGTAATAAGAAGAGGAGTGAAATATGACGATAGAACCAAAAGAAATTGAAGATTCTAAAGTTTTACCAACGATAGAAAACGAAAAAAGATATAAACTACGTTTTAGCAAAGATATGATAGGAAAAGTTAGAGCATTTTGCGAAGCCTTTCTCATAGAATTAAATAAATTTATTGTAAACACAGTTGGTTATTTTTTATTTGATATTGAAGACGATATAGGATCTAAAGGATTTGATCTGATAGGAGGATACTTTAACGTATCGAAATTCGTTGGCGTCCAATCAAGTGATAATACTCGTGAAACGAACGAGAAATTTAACGAAATTGAAGCCGAATTTCCTCTTTTAATCTCAAAGGCAATTGATTACATTTGCGATAAAATTCCATTAACACCTGAAGAGTTTATTGTAAATACTATAAACAGGGAAAATGGTTTTTTATTAGACAATGTTGAAGAAGACTGTTATGCTTTTCTTGGAAAATATAAAGACTTTTCAAAAATAACTGAATTGACCGATAAAATCTATAAAAATAACCTGCTATAGAAAATATTAAAGTGATACGAAGCTATGGACGAAAGAAAGAGAAAAAAAATTATCAAATCTTTTATGGTAGGAGGATTCGAAAAAATTCTCCATCAAGGAGTTGAGTTTTGTAAAGATCTTTTTGAAAAAGAGATGAAAATTAATGTATCAAATGAAGCAAGAAAACTAAACCGAATAACATGAAAATATTCACGCGTTATTGAAAATAGTGGAGGAAGCTAATGATAAACGATAAAAGTGGCAAGGATATTAAACAAATCTGTGAAAAAGCGAGACATTACTTACAAGCATGTACCATAATTCACAGAATATTCAATTTTTTTAGAGATAATAAGGATTTAGCATTAAATATTAAAGAGATTTTTGATATAGTTATAACTCCTTTCTATACAATAGCCGATTCGAGGTTGGAACAAAATTTCCTTTCTATAATCAAAATAATTTGCGAGTTTTGGGTGAGAAAAGGCAAATTAACCCGTACAATCATTAATGATGAAATTTTTTATTTTGATGGTTCAAATAGAAATATTAGAGCAACCTCGACTAATAAGAAAATATAAAAATAAATATTTTTGGATTGAACTTTAGATATAAAAAGACATTGAAAGATTATCTCTCATGCTCGTCTCACTTTCATCTAAATCTATATTATCATTCTGTTCAAATTCATCTGGAGGTTCAGGGAATAACCTTTCCCTGAGATTATTCAGATATGTTGTTATTTGTTCATCTTGAATCTGAGGATCAATTAAATAGGAAAGAATTCCTTTAATAAGGCCATTTATCGTTCTATCAACGGTATTAGCTTTTTGGTGTAATTCTTCGCTTACTTGACGAAAAACTTCAATTTCTCTAATAACAACTTCAGAAGAATCATCCTCATGAATAAGTGTTACTGTGGAAAATTTATTTATTAATCCTTCAAATATACTACATTGAATATCCAAATATGTTGACTTTGGAGAACAGACAAGATTTGTAACGATTTCTGAAATAAGATTTTCAAGAGTGGTATGATAATCATCTCTTGCTTTTTTTTTAAATCTCTCATCTAAGTTCTTAGGAATACTGATACGCAATATCACTTTATCGGAAATGTCTTAACACCTATTAATTGTTAAGATTTAATAGATCACCATTAGAAAAAAACCCGAATAATACGTGCATAACATGTTCCAAGTTTCTTTAGGTCGAATTTATTTAGAAAACATATCGTGGTTTTTATAGATTGTCAAGTAATGATAACATGAGTATTACATTTAATGCAGAATTAGAGGAATGTAGAAGACAGAAAAATGAACTAATTAAACTTCTCAAAACAATTGTTTTACAATCATTTTATATTCGAGCAAAAAAATACCTAACAGATCGAAAAAAAAATGATTATTTTATTTAGAATTTTTCATCTTAATTTTTTCGGTTTATTAAACTAATCAATTTTGATTAACGTGTTAATAATTTAGCACCATGAATTTAAATTTTCTAATCCTATATAAGTAGTAGTGAACAATAATGAAAAAACAAGAATTAAGTAAAGAAGAACATGGTTTTGAGCACGATGATATACACGATGAATTTTTGAAGCGAAGTAAAAACAAAGATCCAATGGGAAATGCCAGAGTTGAATTTTTAAAAGAAGGTAATAGAGTGGGTAAATTCTATTGGGATGAAATTAGATATATTTATGATCACTTAGAAAAACCATTTGTAGAAATTAAAACTCAAAATAATCTTAAGTTGATTATTTATCAAGATAAATTTGACATTATTCCTGAAGAACAAAAGGAGGATACTTGTTACTTAAATGCTTTAATCCCTAATTTTGATACTGTTGAATTCTATGATGAATTTGAATGGATAATAAAATTAGTAGATTTAATACAAGCCTAAACTTTGTTTCTATATACATAACGAAATCTCATTTAAAAAAAATCTCTAAATATATTGTTTTTAGTGTATTAATTAAACTACTTTGATATTCTTGATTCTTTTTATTATATTCAAAATATCCTAGTCATGTTTGGATGAGAATTTTTTATCTCAATCTCATTGATTTGTTTTTTAAAATAGTCAATCTCGCATTTTAATCTCCCTATTGATCTTGCCAAAAAAAATTGTCCAATATTTAATAAAATTATAGATCCGAATCCAAGTATGATGGAAAAGGGATTATTTTCATGAAATCCAACCATCATGAATATAATAACAATCAGGAATACTCCAAATGATATACTCCATATCAAATTCATGTTAAGTAATTTTTGATTACTTCTGATAAGAATTTCATTATTTTCAATTTTTCTTTGGTCATTCACGATAGCTCACCTCAGTTTTTATTTAGTAATATCCTTTTTGTTCTATTTAAGTCTTATGTTCTCAGATTAATATTCGTGAAGTATTTTTCTGTGTTATCACACCTTCTCAGCTTTATAGTTAGTGCTAGCAAAGATTTCAAGCTATGCGATAGAATTTTTAAAAACAAAAATTAATTTTATATTACAAAATTTTCATGATCCTAAATTGAAAACTGCATAGTTATATGCAATATCATAAAAAGAAGTGTATAGTGCTATGCAATGAAAGTTTTTGCATTTAAATAATTCATAAAATTTTAATCATTTATCATTAATTTAACTCATCTTACTCTTAACAATTTAAATGTTCTCTTGTCATAGATCTCATTTTTCTGTTTTTAAAAATAAAATTAATTAAATTTTTATTTTAAATATTTATAAAGCTATTTATAGCGCACCAAATAATTTCGCATGAGGAATAATTGATTTTTTATTTAGTAATTTAGGAATAACTTTTAAAATGGAATTAATTATTATTGCATGAGTAATTATAAAATCCCTTGTTTCCTCTAATTTGGGTTCTCCTCTATAATAATTTGAATTGAGATTGATTTTATCAATTACGTTCTCACCAAGCGATTATATCAGAGTTTCACCCCTCTATTTAAAGTAATTAAAAGGCATCAAATCTAATAAATTTGTTCTTGAAAAATAATTACTGCAAATAAATCCCATGTCCCTTTAAAAGTCTGAATTAGTTTTTCGCGGTTCATTAACAATAAACTTCGTAAACTAATAATTACATATCATAAAACCAGAATCATCTATCTTCGAATTGGTGCAATAGAGTCGAACTCCCCCCTTTTCAAGAGTTCGTTCACAGCGTTTGCAGTCCCTTCCTTACATCCACACCGAAAATGAAAACAAATGTAATGCATATTATCTTGTGTCCATAAAATAAGGTGATCGGGAGAAGAAGGGTTTTCAATCATCGTTTCACACAGCACACACTTTAACAGATTTTTTTCAAAATAATCCTCAACGGGGCGGTAATTTGACAAGTCCCGAACCAAATTCCGAATGTCCGAATTAAATAAGTCAAGTATATCCTCATGGTTAACCTCTTGGATTTTATCGCCTTTAATTAATAATTGTTTCATAATTTTTGTCTAATATTATTTTTGTAGTTATTGTATTTAAGTTTATTGTAACCGAAATATGGGGGTCTAAATACCCTAATCGGACCTTTATGATTTTTCATATCATCTCGGTTAAATCGTGCCTGAAATACTGTCTAAAAAAAATTATAAAAAATCCACTATTTTTATATTCGCAAAGTGAGATTACAACACGATTTATCGGTAAAAATTAAGACTTGTCAAATCGTCAATTACGCTCTCTCTACTTCCGTTTCGCGAGGAGAAATTTTGTTCACACTTTTACGGGGTATTATTGTGCTAACGAAAACGAAATCTATTTGTGGGGTTTAGAAGCGTAAACGAAATAAAAATTAATTCTTCGGAGCATTTTTCGAATTCTAAAATATAGACGATACAAAAAGACTTGAGAACATCAGAATTAGAATAAATAATGGAAAATAAGTTATAAATACGATTCCCAGGAAGTCTTTTACCGCATATACAATTCTATTCCTATCTTAATCGAAACGGAATTAATAAGTGTTAACGCTACAGATTCTGATTATAAGAAAGAATTAATTGCCCAATTACAGAAAAGTTATACCTCACTAGTCCACCACCATTAAATTTATTAAAAAATTCATAGATTAGAATCTACAAATAGAATATATTCAAATACTATTTCTCTTTAGCTAGGCATCAACCCTAAGATATCTTCATTAGATTATAAACCTTTTAAAAGTTTAGAGAAATTAGGTTCTTTAAAATAACTATTATATTTCTTTAATAGCTCAATATTAACCAAATGTATTTTTTGATTTTGTTTATTCTTAATAACCTTTATTAAATCCAAATCTTTTAACTTTTTCATGTGATATTGAATTGTCCCAGAATAAACAT
>Ga0209977_10001341_pt1 | contig 10793 bp, 8 predicted proteins | sample SumtaG_2_FD_183113 | JGI IMG/M metagenome (GOLD analysis project Ga0209977, IMG submission 183113) | Deep subsurface microbial communities from Indian Ocean to uncover new lineages of life (NeLLi) - Sumatra_00607 metaG (SPAdes) (version 2) | ecosystem: Environmental > Aquatic > Marine > Oceanic... | reverse complement strand
ATCTCCTCCATCAAGATAACCAGATCCATAAAGCTGGCACGCATGCCGCTATATTCTTCCGGAAAGATGAGCCCCATCCAGCCCAGTCCTGCCATACTGTGCCACATCTGCGGGTCATAGCCTCTTTCATCCTTAGCCATTTCCCTGACTTTAGCTTTGGGACATTCCTTTGCCAGAAAATCTTTGGCTAAAATCCGCAGCATGTCCTGCTCTTCTGTAAAACTGAAGTCCATGATAATCCCCTTAAAAAGTCTACATTTTAATCACCCTGAACATGGTGTAGAGTTTAGATTCTTCGCTCTACTCACAACGACAGGGACATGTTATTAATTAAATTCTAAAAAACCTCAATATGATTTGGGTAATCCCAGTCTAAATTGCGCAATGATGCTTTTTTCGATTTCAGCAGTGCCTGCCGCAATTGCCTGACCGGGAAATCCCAGATATGCACCTTGTATGGCGCCATTGAGTTTAGCCCATTCGGAATCCGGGTCAATCTGAGAATATATTCCTAAAATCTCCGCCCCAGTGATAGCCCCTCGCTTCATCAAATCATCACCCATTATCTTATTCCTTGAGGACTCATATATCGGAATTTGACCCTGGCTTATCCGCCAGGCAAGCTGGAAGGCGAACATTTTCAGCACTTCCAGGTCGATAGCCAGGTCAGCTAGCTTGGCACGAACCACGGGATTTTGAGACAACGACTGGCCCTCACACTCTGTTTGACCAGCATAGCTCGCTAGCTCTTCTAGAATCCACTTTAAAATACCGTAGGTGGTAGGCGCTATGCTGCGCCGCTCAAAAGCAAGTGACTGCATAAGATAATACCAGCCCTTATTTTCCTCTCCCACCAAATTTGAAGCCGGTACTCTCACATTATCGAAAAATACTTCATTAAAGTGATGCCGCCCATAATAATTCAAAATAGGATTAACCGTAACACCTGGGCTCTTCATGTCCACGATAAAGATACTGATTCCCTGATGTTTCTTAGCGGCATTGGAGGCTGTTCTGGCAGCCAGCCAGCACCATCTTGCCCGGTGAGCAGCACTCGTCCACACCTTTTGCCCATTTATGATATAGTCATCTCCATCCCTCACCGCCCGTGTGCGAATATTGGCGAAGTCTGAGCCGGCATTTGGTTCACTGTAACCCGTGCACCAGATACCATCTTTTTCGCCTGAGGCAATCAACGGCAAATATTTTTCTCTTTGCTCCTCGGTGCCGAACAACATCAAGCAAGGTCCTATCCATTGTATTCCGCTTATGCCCATCCATGCTCCTGGTATTCCCCAGTAGGCTATCTCCATTTCGTATATTGTTTGCTCCAAGAGAGAAGCACCACGTCCACCATATTTCTCTGGCCAGCTCATAACTAGCCAACCTCTTTGTGCTAGTTTTTTAGACATGGAGATTTCAAACTCAAAATCTCTGAACTCCCCATCAATTACAGTACTGCGTACCAAATCTGGAGGTAACTCGGCTTCGGCAAACTTGCGAATTTCTTCCTTCAAGGCTAGTTCTTTTTCGCCCAGTCTAAAATCCATTCTTAACTCCCCAGAAATTAATTATCCAAGGTGTAGCGCTTCTGCCTTTATCCCACTGCACGCTAGAATTCAAACAACGAAGCACACTACCCACCAGGCAAACTAAATTGTAGTGATAATTGGTATTGTCCAGACTTCCACACAACCAGTTAAAGCACTACTTTCCAAATACGTGACTACGAATTGAGCTCCACCAATAGCACACAGCGAGCCATTACTTTGGTTGGGGCGGGTCTGGATTTAGCAATTCCTTGGTCATCGTTACTGGTATGAACATGAATAGCTCATCAATCGTCCATCCGCCAGCTTTCACCAGTTGCTTCTCCAATACCGGCTCTGAATAGAGCCCAATTCGACCTCTTTCTACATAAAATGTCCGTCCGTTGACATTAGCAGCATCATCAGAAGCGAGCCATACCACCAGAGGAGCAATGTCTTCAGGCCTCATTTGCTCAAACCTGGCCATAGTTTCTGGCCGAGCTTTCCTCATTTCGTCGCTGAGGGTAAGCCGGGTCCCGGCGTTAGGCCGAATACAATTACACGTCACACCATACCGGCCCATATCCCGCGCCACCTTTCTTGTTAACCCAACGATTCCTTCCTTAGCTGCACCGTAATTGGCCTGCCCATAAGTAGTAGCGTTGAGACCTGCTACAGATGAGGTATTTATTATTCGTCCGTATCTCTGCTGGCGGAAGAGAGGGCTCACTGCTCTGATGGTATAGAAGTGACCATAGAGGTGCACTTTGAGCACTAAATCCCAGTCTTCCTCGCTCATGTTGAACAGTATTCTGTCACGTAGAATCCCGGCATTGTTGACCAGTATATCAACCTTACCAAAGTTATCTATGGCAGTCTTTACAATGTTCTCGCCGCCCTGCATAGTAGCCACTGAGTCATAGTTGGCAACTGCCTCTCCGCTCAGTTTTTTAATCTCTGCCACTACGTCATCCGCTGGTGAACGTGCTGCTCCGGAACCATCAACAGCACCTCCCAGATCGTTTACCACTACTTTAGCTCCTTCCGATGCTAAAGCCAGGGCTTCTCCTCGGCCAATACCCCGTCCGGCACCAGTAACTATAGCTACTTTGCCTTCGAGCCTCTTCGCCATTGTCAACCTCCTTACATGTTCTTTTCAAATTCTCAAATGGCAGACAAATCGTAGCCAATAAATCCCTGGTTATAACGAAGTTAAACACTTAGACCTACATATACATCCCAGAAGAAACGTTCAGTACCTGTCCCGTAACAAAAACAGCATCATCTGAAGCCAGAAATAGAACAGGCTTAGCAGCATCCTCAGGCGTCATCGGTTTAACTTGAAAGAGAATCATATCCCTTACTTTCTTAGGTATACCCACTGCTTCTCCAGCTACCTCTTCCTGTTGCGTCTCTTTTTCTCTGGTCAACCGTGTATCTACAAAGCCATAGGCAATGATATTGCAGGTAACACCAAATCGTCCCCATTCCCTGGCTACAGTTTTGGTCAGCCCGATAAGACCTGACTTAGCAGCAGAGTAGTTAATCTGGCCGATGTTTCCCATCAGTCCAGCTACGGAAGCCACATTGATTATTTTGCCGTTGTGTTCTGTCTTCATCATATATTTTGAAGCTGCTCTGATACAGTTAAAGGTGCCTTTGAGACTAATATCAACACATATATCCCACTGGGCATCCGTCATTTTATGTATTAAAGCATCTCTGGTAAGCCCGGCATTATTGACCAAAATATCTATTTTGTCGAATTTCTCCACTGCTTTGTCCATGACCTTCTGACAATCTTCGAGCTTCCTCACATCGCCAGCACAACCATCAGCTCTTCCTTCAGCAGCTTTAATTTCTTTGACCACCTCCATAAGCGGCGCCTCATCAATATCACTCACAAAAACAGCCGCACCCTCTTTGGCAAACAACAAGGCATCAGCTCTGCCTATGCCCCGTGCCGCCCCTGTGATAACCGCTACTTTCCCGTCTAATTTTCCCATTTTTACCTCCTTGAACTTGGTTCTCTTAGAAACACGGGCTTGCTTCAGTATTTCCAGAATACTACTTCTAAATAGCTATCAAAACCAGTATTCATGCCTATTTCGCGCTTCGTGTGGGTAAGGCAACCAGGGCTGAGCCAGGCGTTGTCTTTTCTCCCTTTCCATTCTCCACCCAAATCTCGCACTCCACAAGGTGCTCACCACCTTCCTCATATTTCTTGGTCACTTCACCTTTACACCACCAGGTTTCGCCATCACGAGGCTCATCCATCGTCTTCATTTTCCGGGGATAATCCATACCACGGTATTGGCAAGACAATTTCTTGAGTTTTCCCTGCTCTCCAATCCAATCAGTCATCAAGTGTCCCAACCAGGCACGCTTAAGCGCGCCATGTACAATGGGGGCACCTACGCCCATAGCTTTGGCAAAATCCTCGTCATAATGCAAAGGGTTAAAATCCCCCGATGCCCCCGCCCATTGGACTAACATGCGAGTTGTAGCAATCTTAGCCAATGGTGTTACCTCAGTGCCTACTTCAACGTCCTCATAATAGATTTGTTTAGCCATCTTTCCTCCAAAAGAATAATGTAGTCAAAACAGGCTAAAACAGGATAAATGTCGACCGACTTTTCAGCGCCACCTCGCCCTTCTGGTTCACAAAAGTGGTCTCTAGCATAGTAAACATGGTCTTGCCTAGTCTGGTCTCGCGCTCGGTCATGTTGGCAATTTTAGTTGTGGCAGTTAATATGTCGCCTGCGCCAATGGGTTCAATAAATTCGAACTCAATGCCCCCATCGAGAAGCCTTGAAGGCGCTCCAGCTTTTACCAGAGACCCAAGCAGTCTTTCCGAAAGGCGTCCAGCCTTGACCGGCCAACCGGTGAAACCAGGAGGAGCAAATAATCGACCATACTTGGTCTTCCTGGCAAAATCCGGGTCGTTGAACAGAGGGTTGGGGTCGCCTATAGCCTGTGCATACCTCTGGATTGCTCCTTCCTCGACCTTGAAGACAATAGTCTCCAAAGTTACACCTATCAATTTCCGCAGTTCATCGGTAATCAGACTACCATTAGCCATAGCTAGCCTCCTAGACTTAATTTCGTTTACAATCCTATAATAGCAATACTAACGATGTTCATAGCTGGAAAACCGCCCATATTGTGGGTTAGGCCCAGCTTGGGATTCTTGATTTGCCGTTCTGGCAACTGGGCTTTGCCTTGCAATTGTTTATACATTTCATACAGCATCCTGAGACCAGAGGCACCAATAGGATGCCCGAAGCACTTCAATCCACCGTCGGGTTGAATAGGCTGCGGTCCATCATGATTGAAACGGCCAGCCTCGATGTCCTCCTTGACCTTTCCTCTGGGACTGAATTCTAAATCTTCCATAGTCACCGCTTCAGTTATGGAGAAGCAATCGTGCACCTCAGCCATACTTATCTCTTCACGTGGATTCTTTACCCCCGCCTCTTTGTAAGCTAGCATGCCAGCGCGGTAGCCGGTCTCAACATGAGCTCCATCCCATTTAGTATACATCAATTCCTCGCCTGAACTTAGAGCAATTTGTAGTGCCTTAACATATACAGGGTCTGGCCGAAACTTTTTAGCCATGTCAGCTCTGGTTACGATTGCAGCCGCTGAACCATCACTGACTCCACAGCAGTCGAAAAGCCCCAGTGGCCAGGCTATTATAGGTGCATTTATTATCTGTTCCTCAGTTACTTCGCGGCGCAAATGCGCCTTCGGGTTCCGGGCTCCATTATAATGGCTTTTGGCTGATACCTTAGCCAGCATTTCTTTACCTTCATCTGGCTTGAGACCATACACGGCAAAGTACCTAGTCGCCATCATGGCAAAAGCCCCAGGGCCAGTCAATTTAGGCATAATCAGGGCATTTTTTGTCCCCATAAGACTAGGGCCGCCGGGAAGTCCGCCGTATCCGGTATCCTTCAGCTTTTCTACACCCAGAGCTAAGGCGATATCATAAGCTCCTGAAGCTACACCGTAACATGCCCCCCTGAAAGCTTCTGTGGCAGTGGCACAAAAATTTTCCGTCCTGGTGACGGGAATAAAAGGCAACTTTAATGCTAAAGCCATAGATGTAGCCCCTTTCCCTACACTCTGTTCCTCAAAATGCACGCCAAACCAGGCTGCATTGATGTCCTTTTTTTCTATACCCGCGTCCTCCATACATTCTTTATAAGACTCTACCATAAGGTCATCGGCACTCTTATCCCATAGCTCCCCAAATTTAGTGCAACCCATGCCTATAATAGCAATTTTGTCTTTAATACCTTCTGCCATTTTATGCTCCTTCCATAGATTTCATTATCTTCTGCCGCAGTCAGGCACTTATAGGCACTGCCTTCCATGAATAACCGTGAACACCAGTTGACTCATCAATATATCGTCTGCGGAAGGTCATCTCTACCGGCATGCCTACTTTAACGGAATCCAGGTCACAATCTGTGAAATCAAACCAGAACCTGCCACCACCATCAAAGTCCACCAGGCCATATACTGAAGGTGGGTCGATACTGGCAGCCAGATTATCGCCGGTATAAGTGAATACGACGCCTTTCTTATCCGAAAAGCGATAATCTTCCATCTGGTCAATGGCTCCACAGTCAGGATTCACACATACTCTCTGATATGGATATTGCGGCGTGCCGCATTTCTTACACTTCGAGCCGCAAAGAGCCAAAACTACTTTCCGCTCCCTGAACAACGCTGACATCGGTGTGCGAATGCTTATCTCACCACGCATACCCAAGTCCATTGGTGCTAAATTTTTGAAGGCAAGGTATTTTTCATAGCTGGCAAGCTCCTTTTTCGAGGCCAAGTATTTCTTCACTGCCCTCCTACCCGTTATATTCCCTATTTTTTCAGTAACCTTGAAAACCAACGCATCGCCACCGTTCCCAAAGCTGACAACCAATATTTTGTCGCCCGGCTTGGCATCTTCCAATGTCGCTACCAACATCATTAGAGGTGAAGCTGATCCAGTATCACCGACTGTGCTACGCAATGTATCTTGAAGCTGACTAGGGTCAGCACCTAATCGCTTGGCTATAGCTCCGTGCTCTCGTGCATACAGACCGGGATAAATTATCTTGGCAAAGTCCTTGATGTTCAGCTTGTATTTCTCTAATAGCCCAGAAATTACCTCCGTGATAAATTGACTATAGCCAGAATCGCGAATGAATCTATCTTCCCAGGCATGCTCAAATTTTTCTCCACTTGCTCTCCAGCGGTCGGGAAAATCGTAGGAAACGGAATACGCACCCTCAAAGGTAGCAATCACCTCATCACTGCCAACCAGAAGCGATGCAGCGCCATCTCCATAGAGAGACTCTTGAGGACTGCCCGGTTTACTCAAACGACAATCGGAAGCACAGACGAGAATATTGGTTGACATCTCTCCCTTTACAGCATCAAAGGCAGAAAGCAGTGCAGTGGTCCCTGATTTCGTGGAGCCTACGAAATCGGCAGTCCTTATATCCGACTGCAAATCAAGAGCAGTCGCTACCAGAGCTGAATTTTGCCTTACCATATAAGGCTGACTGGTGGTGGCAAGATACAGACCATTAACTATCTCCCGTTTCATACCACTCAAACAATCGATTCCTGCGGCTACTGCCATGCTGAGAGCATCTTCATCATGATTAGCGACTGCATTTTCACCGGGCGGTGGGAACGACCCCAGGAATCCAACAGACATAAATATTGTGTTATGATTCATTCGATACCGTGGGATATAAGCTCCGTAAGACTTTATGCCGATCATTGATTGACCTCCTAACGTAAGCTTTTTGGAATAAGAGACTATGGCATAAAAAATGTACGACGTCAAACCCCAGTACCACTAAAAATTAACTGATAACGAAATCTTCTTTCATAATTATCAGCTGATGCCGTTAGCAAATCTCACCTCTTGAATATGGTCTTCACAAATACTGGGAAAACAAAGGCCTTCCTGAGAGTTGACGGTTCATTACCAGAGTTGTACCATCTACCGAAGAGCAATTAAGTCCAAAGCTCGCCCACCATAAAATAATAGTAAATACTCAATTGAGAAGGATATATTATGAACATTGGCAGCGGAATAGAAGATAACGTCAAAAGGTTCGGCGAATATGAAATCCTTTATTTCGAAGGGAGATGGTACACAAACGTTGAAATAAATCATAACGCCAACCTATTAGGGAATGCACTCAAAGGACTTGGCATAGAAAAAGGAGACCGGGTGGCGGTACAAATGCCTAACAGTCCGGAGTTGCTTTCTGCTTTTCCCGCCATATACAAGATAGGCACTGTTGTCGTCCCTTTGAGTCCCCTACTGAGGCCCGACCAGGCTGCCTATATATATCGTGACTGTGCAGCCAAAGCTATCATCACCAGCTCAGATTTTGTGGAACGTGTACTAGAGGCGCAAAAGCAAACTCCAAACTTGCAACATGTAATCCTCACAGACCGCGATGACGTTCCTGGAACCGTCTCATATAGTAGTATTATGTCAACCAGCTCTGTCAACTTGACGATTGAACAGACTGATAACGACGATGTTGCCGCTCTGCTATACACTGCCGGCACAACAGGACCACCTAAGGGTGTAGTGCATACGCATTACTCGCTTCATATCAATGCCCTATCCTTCTACGAATATATTCTGGTTCATCGCTCCTTGACTCTGCAATTAGACACCCGCGCGCTTGATCCCAAAACACTCCGACTCAATGAAGTCACTCAGCGAGTTTCCGGTGTAAATCGAGCGATGGTCAGCCTGGGAGTGCTCCCTCTATCACATGCTTTTGGCATCGCTTTCAGTAACACTGGTAACCTCATAGGCGGAAAGACAATTTTGCTACGATGGTGGAATGTAGAAGAGGCAATGAAAGCCATTGAGAGATTCCGGGTTACCCAAATGGCAGCAGTGCCTACCATGTACATCCAGATACTAGAATCCCCCGAGCTGGATAAATACGATTTGAGTTCGCTTGAGGACTGCCAATGTGGGGCAGCACCACTGCCAGTAGAAGCAGCCTTAAAGTGGAAAGAAAAGGTGGGAGTGGATATTCGAGAGGGGTGGGGCCTAACCGAATCAGGAGCCACTACTACAGGGCAACCAGGCGACCTTCCACCCAAGTATGGCTCCATTGGTAAGAGCCTGCTGAAATGCAACACAATAAGAGTTTTCGACGAGAAAGGTCGAGAGCTTCCAGCGGGTCAGCAAGGCGAGATAGTAATCAAGGGGCCTACACTGATGAAAGGCTACTGGAACTTGCCTGAAGAAACAGCCAAAACTATCAAAGACGGCTGGCTTTACACCGGCGATATAGGTTATATGGACGAGGATGGCTATTTCTACATCACCGGACGCAAGAAGGATATCATCATCAGAGGAGGAGAAAACGTCTCACCGGTGGAAGTTGAAGAGGTTCTTGTGCAACATCCAGCAGTCGCAGAAGCAGGAGTCATAGGCATTCCTGACGCCGTATATGGAGAAGAAATAAAGGCTTTCGTTGTCATAAAGCCAGGTAAGCAGGTAACAGAAGAGGAACTAATTGCTTTCTGCAAAGACCGCTTGCCCACCTTTAAGTTGCCCAAAAAAGTGCAATTTATGAAATCCTTGCCAAAGAATATTTTGGGCAAGGTATTGAGAGCAGAATTACGCAAGCTCGGTTAATTCCGAGTAGAGTGACAAAGATTTGATATCTCCCCCAAGATTTTCCAGGAAATCACCTTGAGGGAAAGTGTGTCAATGTTCCCATGAGATGTGCTATTAAGGAAACTGTCAAAATCAGGCAGAGAGCCATCCGGTAATAAGTTACTTGGTGTGGTACGCAACAGATAACGTAATTGCCTTTAGTCGGCATTCCAAAAGCATCCCGCCCTACAGAACCAGGTTCTGCAAGCTACCCATTATTAGTGCTGCCGCTATCATTATCCCAACAGCTTTAAGCAAGTCTCGTACCCCCAGCTCCCGGCCCAATATCACAAAGGTAGCTATACAAGGGAAAAACATAGCCAGAACCGTGCTGCTGATAACCAGTTGCTTAGCAGTTAGAGCCAGGGGAACTAGCATGCCCATAGCAGCATCCTTACGCAGAAAGCCGACGACCAGGGCTGTAATTGTCTCTTTAGGCAATCCCCACAGCCCTGTCAATACCGGGGCGGTAATATCAGCAATGGCATTGAAAACTCCTAAAGTGTATAGGATGTTTACCACTAACACGGTGCCGAGGACTATGGGTAAGGCTTCTTTAATAAAGCCGGAGACCCGCAGCCAGAGCTTTTCACCAATGACCCGCCACGGCGGCAAGCGATAGGGAGGAATCTCCACCAGAAGTTCCGGGTTGAATCCTTTGACAGCGCGATTAAGGATTAGCCCTATGATAACCCAGGATATAAACAGGCTTCCGTAAACCATAGCTACGTATCCTACCCCAGCTTGCCGCCCCACCACTCCGATTATCATAGCCTGCAAGGCAGCACAGGGAACGCCAATGGAAATCAAAGTCGCTGCAATAAACCTTTGTTTACGGCTCTCCAAAATGCGAGTTGCCATAACCGCAGGCACATTACACCCAAAGCCCAGAATGGTGGGGATGATGGCATAACCGTGCAGTCCCAACCGGTGCATTATTGTGTCCATCAATACCGCCAGTCGGGGCAGGTAACCAACATCTTCCAGTATTCCTAATGCCAGATAAAAAGAAAAGATATACGGCAACACCCTAGCGAGGGGAATGTAAAGCCCAGTACTAAGCAAACCGAAGGACTGAGAATAGTCAATTCCCCCCCCAATAAGGTTACCTATCAAGATGTCGTGCCAGAAACCCCCTGCCCCTAAAGCAAGGCTCAGTCTGGCTAGCAACGGTGTCCACAGCCCTTCAAAGAGGGGCTCAGCTACATAGCCAATTATTCCTTCGCCAACGAATAGGACGAACCAGAAGGTGGCAAAAAGGACCAGCAGGGCGATAACTATCCCGCCTACCCGATGACTGCTGGCGTCTTCCAAATTCTCATACCAGCGATGGTGGCGATGGCTCAACGATTGTACTTGGCTCACGATGTCGCCCACTCTCGCCCACCGCTCGTCACTATTGGAATAAGTAACAGCGTTTTTGGGCACCTTTGCCTCGGGAAGACGCCTGACTAATTCCCTTACTCCCTGTCCGGTAACGCCTACCGTGGGTATAACTGTCACTCCCAGAAGTTCTTCCAGCTTGGCAACATCAACATTTATACCCCGAT
>Ga0209977_10001340_pt1 | contig 10795 bp, 9 predicted proteins | sample SumtaG_2_FD_183113 | JGI IMG/M metagenome (GOLD analysis project Ga0209977, IMG submission 183113) | Deep subsurface microbial communities from Indian Ocean to uncover new lineages of life (NeLLi) - Sumatra_00607 metaG (SPAdes) (version 2) | ecosystem: Environmental > Aquatic > Marine > Oceanic... | reverse complement strand
GATATATTAGAGATTGACCCTTTCAAAAAAATTATTATTCGAGAAAACATTACACATCGTTAATAATGTTTAATTTGGAAGAGTTTGAAAAAGATCAAGTTCTTTTTTCCTTAGTTGAGAAGCTTAATAAGCTGCTTGATAAAAATAAGACTGAAAAAGTAAAACTTGTCGTTGAACAACTTAATGATTTATTAGAGCAGCAAGAATCTGAGATCCAAACAACTTATATTCTCAGCATTTTAGCAGAACAAGATCCTACTCTAATAGGGAAAGACATCTTAAAGAATGTAGAGAATTTAACTCATTCAACTAATTCCAAAACAAAAGTGAATGCTCTCATTATCATAGGATTCGTTATGCTTACAAATGAAAACGACATTAAGGCTTATCTACCAAATTTTATGGCAAATTTGAATGATATTGATAAAGATGTTCGTGATAATATTCATTATTTTCTACATGAAGTTGCAACAGAACACTCTGATTTAATATGTAATTTTAAAAGTGTATTAATAAATGCTCTAGGCGTTGAAGAGAACGAAGAAAATTTAGTCGCTTTACTTCAACTCTTAAATAATTGTCTCGATTTTAGTTTTGAGAATTTATACGATTTACGAACGATAATCGTACCACTAATTAATAGGTTTTATAGTAGAGAACATACAAAAACTTACTCTGAATTATTATCCTATGTAAAAAATGTGTTTCCATCAGTAAATGACTTGATAACGGAAGGAATGGATAAAAAAGAGCTCATTAACGCAATACAAAATACTCTTCTTATGAAAAGAAATATTTTTTCAACGCATTCTGCTAAAATTGAAGGAAAACCAAAGGAGTTCTTACAAAATTTAAAGAATTCAAGCCGTAAAAACCTTAAAAGTTATTTTTATATTAAGCACCAAGAAAAAAAAATTCATATTTATGAGCTAGAAAAAGAAAAATTGACAGAGCTATTTCTAAAAAAGGAGAACATGCAGAAGAAACAATTACTCAGAATCTTTTCTCAGATAATTGATACTGAACAGGAGCTCAGGGTATTTTTAAACGCTCTAATAAAACGGGGTATTGTTAAAGGGTATTATTCCAAACTGGGATACTTCTATACCTATAAAAACATAGAATCAGAATTGATTGGAAAATTTCAAGAAAAAGGTATGGTGAATTTAAAAAAATACAATCATTTACCTCCAGATTTTGTTAGTGGAATTATAAAAGATATATCGAATTCAACTAAACGAGTTTTCCTAATAGGAAAAAATAACGCGGCCTACTACTCTTTGAAAAAAATACAGAAACATATTAACACACAAGCGGCAAAAAACACTACAATTGACCTCAAATCTTATAGAGATCGCTTATTAGATATTGAATTTATTAAGTTAATAAAAAATCTACCAAAAGGTTATTTAACTCATTTTCGAGCAGGAACTCAATGGTTAACTAATGTAGGGTTACCAAAAGTTAAAAAAGAAGTTGAGAATTCTCGATTAATTGGTTATTATTCAATTCCAATGCTTTCTGATAAGTTAAATATAAAGAAAGTATTGTTAATTCAAATTTTAGAGAGTTTTATAGATATAAGAAGTGGAATATTCGACAGGAACAAAGAAATTTTTTATTATTCGAAATTTCTAAATAAGAAGATTGAAGAAATAAACGTAATAACAGATCTAAAAGAGAGAGAAAGACAGATAAATTTAATGGCAAAAAACTTAAACATCGAAAAAAGTCATATTCTTACAAAATTAGACGAAAATTTAAAACTAATAGGAGAAGAAATAAAAGGAAAGGAACTAATCAAAATTAGTGATTATATTGAGAAAACGGGTATGCCCTATAATCTTTTTATAGCCTTTATCAATGATTTAGGTTTAAAATATTTTAAAAAAGGAGAACTCCTCATTTTTAACGAAGCAAAAATCGAGGAATCCAAAAAGGATATCAAATCAATGCTCATAGAAAAATCTAAGTCTGAAAATATTATACAATTAGGAGATATAGATGTAACCTCTATTATTGTCGAAAATTTATTAAAAGAATTGCAAAATGATGAAAAAATAAAGGGAATTTTCCATAATAAAGACGGGGAATTAACTTTTTACACTGAAAAAGGAATCGAAAGTTTAATGCTCGATAGTAGTTTTTTGTTTTCGTTCCATGATTTTTTTTACGGAAAGGATTTAGACGATAAAGAAATTGAAACAATGAATTCTATTTTTGAGAAATTGCTGAAAAAGAAAAAGTTAAATGGTACATTTGATGAAGGAACCCTAACATTTGCTAGTTCAGACGTAATCTTCGCTCAGGATTATAATACAGTTCTATTTCAGTTTGAGAAAATGATAAATGGATACATTAAAACCTTCAATACTGAATTTGAAAAGATAAAAAAAATTCTAACGAAACAAAAAACTATTTTTCCTCAAGAAATTAAGATGATCCAAGGAATAATTGATATAATTAACGAAAAATATGTCCATTGGAGAAACGGTTTAGAAGGTTTCGTGAGAAAAACTAATACTTCCCTTTTAAAGAAGCAGGGTTATACGCTTAAAAAATACAAATCTATGTCATTTTCTACAGAAAAAAAAGAAGATATAAAGTTTTTTGAAGAGGATCCAGAAGTTATAGATTTGATATCAAACTTTAACAATTGGGTTAAGTTATTTAATGAATTAGAGCTTAAATATGGAAATGTAATATTCTATCAAAAAAGGTTACTAAACGATTCAGAAAATGTAGAAAATAGGAATAAGTTAAATGATCTGTTAAATAGATTAAATCTAACATAAAGTTTTACAAAATAGCTTTAAAAATTCCTTTTTTTTTCAATTTGAGATATTATTCCCTCAATATCGATTTTTTGGGGCGATTTAATTTTATATGATTTAGGAGAATAGGTACCATTCATCTCTAAAACGCCTTCTTTTTCGAGATAATTAAGAGATCTCCATATAAAATTTATTTTAGAGCGATTTGAGGCTTTAATGTTATTGCATCTTCTTATGCTCTTAGTAGTAACTAAATTGATATTATTATCTATTAATTTATTTATCGCTTGCATAGTTTCCCGTAAATTCCTTGAAAAAAAGTTCATAGAATCTTCGCTCTTCAAAAAAATATTTTACTAATTAGTGTATTAATTTATACATAAGGATTTAAAAACTTTTTTTCTGTTGAATTAAAAACGCTTAAAACAATTGGAATTATATAAAATTCTTTTATTCTGTCGATTAAGTTGAAATGAAAATTAGATTTCTTAATGTCGAAAAACCCTCTTACCGCAAAAAACTAATACGCAAAATAATTCGTCAGCGCGCTTAATAACAACATCATCCCGAATCGAACCTCCTGGATTGATTATAGCTTTAGCTCCTACATTTACAGCAGCTTCTAAACCATCTGGAAATGGAAAGAAAGAATCAGTACCCATAACAGAATCCTTTAATTCGGCTTCGTGACCAAATTCCTTTGCTTTTTGTGCTGCTAATTTAACTACATGGACTCGACTTTGCTGACCCGCTCCTATACCGATAGTATATACTCCATTATTGTATAGTTGAGCAAAACACGCGGAATTAGATTTTGTCCACTTTGAAACTTTATAGGCAAAGATTAAAGCCTCCTTTTCTTCTTCTGTTACCTGTTTTTTGCTCACGACATTCCATTCTTTAATAACAGGTTTATAATCATATTCTTGAACGAGTATACCGCCCAACACACCCCTAATTTCGTGATTTTCGTAGATTAAATCTCGTTTGTTTAGTAAGTCACCATATTCTAATATTCTCATGTTTTGTTTTTGTTTCAATATTTCTAATGCTTCAATTTCAAAAGAAGGAGCCATTAGAACTTCAACGAAAATATTTTCTTTATTCACTATGAAGTCAGCCGCATCTGCGGTTAACTCTTTGCTTACACCCCATATACCTCCGAAAGCTGAAAGGGGATCTGTCTTAAACGCCATTTTAATAGACATTAATTGATCCGACTTATCGATCGCAATCCCGTTAGGGCTAGTATGCTTCAAAATCGCAGTTACATGTTGATGGTTGTCAAAATCCAGTAGCATCTGAATACAAGCATCAATATCTAAGTAATTGTTAAAGGATATCTCCTTTCCTCCAAGCTGTATTAAGTTATGAAGACCATAATTACATGAGAGGTTTCTGTAATATGCTGCGGCTTGATCCCAGTTTTCTCCGTAACGACAATCTTGTATTTTCTCATAAGCATTGAATATGTAGGGTTTCATAACTTGATCGGGGCTGTAATAACTTTGTAAGTAATTAGAAATTGCTGCATTATAGTCGGCCATTATAGCAAACACTTCTTGGGCTAAATTTGCCCTAGTTTTATCGCTAATTCCCCCATTTTCCTTTAATTCAGAAATAATTTTGTCGTAATGCTTAGAATTAGGCACAACAACGACATCAGGAAAATTTTTCGCTGCAGCTCTTATCATTGTGGGACCCCCGATATCTATCATTTCTAAAGCGGCAGCTAAAGTAATATCTGGTTTAGTAATTGCCTCTTTAAATTGATATAAATTACAAACTACCATATCTATAGGGGGAATATTGTATTTTAGAGCATCATCAGAATCTTTTTTAAGTTCACGACGATAAAGGATTCCTCCTTCAATTTTCGGGTGTAAAGTCTTAACTCGACCATCAAACATCTCTGGAGAGTCAGTATAATCTGAGATTCTTTCAAACTCTATATTATTTTCTCTTAAAAGTTTTCCAGTTCCTCCTGTGGAAAGTATCTTAATGCCGAACTTTTCTAATGATCTCACAAAATCAACAATATTATCTTTATCAAAAACACTTACGATAGCCCGTTCAATTTTCTTCATTTTTACTCAATTAGTTTAATTGGATTAACAATTTCAACATAAGGTATTTCAAATTAAAGTAAAATTCTGTTTTAAGTTAATTAATAGGTATTTAATAAAAGACATACTAATGCTATGGAATTGAAGTTACACATGTAACGAGTATAGTTAGTACCGGCTTAGTAAATTGTGTGGTTTTGATTCTTTCTGCCCCGAAAATGATATTATGCCAATTTTAGCTTTTTTCATTTCTGTGATACTTTTAGCTCCTGCATATATCATACTATTCAATAAACCCTCTTTCAATGAAAGCAAGACGCCATCCAAATCTCCAACAAATGGAACATAATCGCTTACTCCTTCAGGAAGCATCTTTGAGCCTTCCGTGTATCTATCTGAAACATAACCTGCCGTTCTCGCCTCTTTGGAGCCCATTCCCCGATAAATTTTAACTTTTCTCCCTTGTATGGTGTCAACATATCCAGGACTTTCTGTTGAACCCGCGAAAAAGTGTCCTGACATGATTAGGTCAGCACCCGCAGTGAGAGCTTTAGGTAAATCTCCCGGATTTTTAAAACCACCATCTGCAACTAAACTGATTTTTGTGTTGTAATCCGCTAGAGCATCAGCAACCTGAGCAGTAGCAAAAAGGGTAGGTGCCCCAACGCCGGTTTGAATAGAAGTTGTGCAGATTGAACCAGAGCCCATCCCTACCTTTATACCAATAAATTTATCCTCGTCAAAATCACCTTTAGTAATTAAGTGTTCAGCTGCTTCGTAAGTTCCTATATTCCCTAATACAAAATCTGAATCTAAGAAATCCATGAGTTTTTTAGTTCCTTTAATGTCTGATGTTTTATAGAAATCTGCTACATCTATGAAGAAGATATCTACATAGTTTTCAATTTCTTTTAATAACTCTTGAGAGTGTGTTGATTCTGGGAATTTAGGGGATAATGCTAAAGCACATATCAAATGTCCTTCACTATCCATTGAAGCTAAAGGAAACTCTGGTGCTAAATCCTTCTTAGTTATTAATCCCTTCAAGTAGCCAGTTTTATCAATTATAGGAAGTTTCTCCTTTCTCGAACCAAAAAGAATTTCAAGTGCTTTTTCTCTAGATGCACCAGGCTCGATAGAAATTACTTCTTTCGTCATGAAATTCTTTACTTTACCAGTGTTGATATCATCTTCAGAGAATGGGATATCTCTTTTCGTAAAAATCCCGCAAACCTTATTCTCCTTGTTAACTACCACAATTCCGCTAATGTTATAGTTTTCCATCATGTACTTTGCTTTTATAACAGGCTCATCTGGGAAAATTGTAGCAACATCATCAATTACGAAGGACCTTGCTCTTTTTACTATCCTTACCATCTCTAATTGCCGTTCAAAAGAACAATTACGGTGTAACACACCCAAACCTCCTAAAAGAGCCATTTTAATCGCCATTAATTCTTCAGTTACTGTATCCATTGCGGCTGATATAATAGGTAAATTGAATTTATATGAACCTAATTGGGAGGACATATCAACATTGGTTGGTTCAAAATTGGTATATCCTGGTTGAATGAGGACATCGTCAAATGTAGCAATTAATTTTTTATAATGAACTTTACTCCTATAAAAATCTGTCATAAGTATAATTATAAAATGTGTTTTATTAGTATGGTAGATATAATATTTTTTTTACTTTAGATGGTAAATATTAGTTATTAAGTTAGATTTAATATAAAAATTTTAGTTATTTAGAATGAGTGAAATATATAGTGTTTCTTTAAATAGATGTTGTTAAGTAGTAAAACTTTTCTTTACATACGAGTTAAATTTTTCCGAGGTAAATTTTTTATTTTAGGGTCGTTTATATAGGAATTTAATGTATTTATAAACGCAACTCTATCGATTTTGATATTTGAAGATTCTAAACTACAATAGTTGGAAACATGATCATTAAAGACTTGAGAAGTTACATTTTCCCCTAATCTATTTATAATATCTCTTTCTTCAATCAGACACTCTACGGGAGATAATAATTCAAAATCCTTATTCTTCCAATCCTCCCAAAGCGGAGTGTTAGGTAATATATTTAAAGTTCTAAAACGGAAGATAGTCGGGTTTATCTCAGTAATCACTCTTGCGGTTTCTTTAATGTGATCTTCTGATAATTTTTTACCTCCTAAACCTAACATAACATATAAACTTAGCTTTATACCAGATTTAAGTATCTTTTTTCCAGCTTTAATCATCGATTCCGCATTTGTTCCTTTCTTCATAATTCTTAAAATTTTGCTGCTTCCACTTTCTAATCCCATATACACGATGTCTAATCCAGCTTCGGCTAGTTGCTTTAGTTCTTCATCGGTTTTCCTTAGAATGTCTAAAGCTTTTGCGTAACAACTCACTCGTGATACATTTTTCATTCTTAGTCGAACATATTCAATTATTTTTACAAGATAATCTGTAGGCGCTGAAGTCGGATTTCCACCGGCTAAAAACACCGGATATCCATGATAGTTTCCTTCTGCGTAGTGATCTATGTCCCTTAATACATCTTCTAAGGGTCGAATACCATAATCCTGTGTAATTCCATAAATTCCTTTATATGTTCCACAGAAGCGACAGCGATTCCAATTACAACCTCCAGTGACAGCAATGAGTACACTATATGCTTCTACAGGGGGTCTAATTACTATCTGGCTTGGAGGGGCTTTAAAAACCATAATTATTCTTAAATTTTCGTTATAGAAATATCTATTGTTATTTAAAATAGGTTTGAGTAATTCTAAGCATTTTAAAAATAAAGATTTAAGCATTATAATTTAATGCAAAAATGATAAAATTTTTTTTTTAGGACTAATTTAAGAAGTTATCAGCTTAAAGGACCGTATAACCCATTAAAAAATTCGGTATTTATATTGATAGGAACTCAAACTCAAGGAAAAAATATACTATATACATTCAAAACTGTTATTATAGGTCCTCCAAGTGTGGGTAAAACTTGTCTTTTTAACCGTTTTTGTTTTAATTCCTTCAATTTTGATACTTCTCTTACTATTGGAGTAAATTTTCACTCTATAGACTTAAAAATTCGTAATATAGATGAAACGGACAACATTAAAGAAATATATAATGTTTTAAGCATATTTGATTTCGGAGGACAACCAAAATTTAAAGCGCTACTTCCAAAATTTCTTGGTGGAGCAAATGGAGTTTTGATAGTTTTTGATCTGACTAATAGCAGCTCTTTTGACCAATTAGATTTTTGGTATGACCATGTATTAGAGCACGCTAATGGCTTAAATCTTCCAAAAATATTAGTTGGAAGTAAAAACGATTTAATATCGTCTTCTGCCATAGAAAATCTTGTTCCAGAAGAAAAAATACTTAATTTTATCCAAGAAAAGAAAATGAATGGGTTTTTTAAGACATCAGCCCTGCAGAACCAAAATGTAGTCACAGTATTTAAAGAGCTAAACAATTTGATGCTGAAACACCAAAATACTCGCTATGTGGTAGTTTGAAGGAATTTTTATAACAAGATCAAAAACTCCTCATAAATATATAATCGGAGAAGTCATTAAAGAATGTTTTCTGGCTTTTATTAAGGTCTGGATAAATATTTTTAAGTGTTGCCTTAGCTTGGTTTATTAAATTCTTAGAAAAATGTTCTGCTATGATCACTGCATTTGTCTCTGTGAAAATTGTTTCAACAGTCCTTACATCATGCTTGCTTAATTCTTTTAAATGATAGATTTCATTCAGAGTTTTGGATTGTTCCTCATCAGTATTTTGAACGGCAAATATATATATTATCTTTTTCTTTCTTGCTTTAATATCACTGATTAAATCAATCATATCATCCCGAATCGCAAATGCCTGACCCATCAGATTCATAGCTTGGCTTAATGGATTTATTTGATAGTGGCTATTCCCTTTAGCTAAAATTGCTCCAATTTTTGCGGATTTTTCCAGCAAGCTTGCCCTTTGCATTTCTGCAATTATTAGATATTGTTCCAATGACATTGTTATGTTATGGTAATTCATGTATTCTTCTATAATCTGTCCTTTCATTAAATTATCCATTGCTTCAGTATACTCGTTTATAGCTAATAACTTTAAATTTTCAGAAAACTTTGAGCTTTTAATAACATTTAAACCTAGAAGATAACCCTGTGTTCCACCTAAAATACTCATATCTCGACCATACATCTGGATTAATTCGTTCTTATTGGGTATTTCAATATTATCATAAACCTTGTTTAATTCATTTTTAAGTTGGACATGAAATGTTGGCTTACTCCTTCTTTCAACATCATCATCCAAAAGATCGTCATGAATCAAGTGACCACTATGTAAAAGCTCAACTGCAATAGATACCTTTCGAATTTGATCTATTTGATTATCTAAATTTATAGGATTTACAACTCCAACGAAAGCAGCAATTAAAAGTATAGGATGTAATCTCTTAGCCTTTTTATTAAGAATAAATTCCTGAAGCTGAGCAAAAAAATCCTTTAGTAAAATCTCATTTTCATTTTCATTTAAATAAGCAAAATATTCCATCAATTCTTTATCTATAGCTTCTTTCTCAGTTTTAAGGAATTCTTCAATCATTTTTAATCAACTTTTCTGTTTGTCTAATTCGTATTAATAATAATTGAATTAAAATATATTTATTTGTGAAAACAAGATTTTTATAATTGTTTTTACATTATTAGTTAATTCTGAATAAAAATATAAAGAGCGTGAATTTTAAGCTGTTAATTGCGGTTATATCCGATTCCCACGATCATCGTGATAATATTTTAAAAGCTGTTTCTATAATAAATGAAAAGAATGTTGAAGCTCTTATACATTGTGGGGATTACATTGCTCCGTTTGTCAAAAAATGGTTTGATAAGCTAAACGATTCAATAAAAAATCAATTTTTTGGTGTTTTTGGAAACAATGATGGAGAGCGATTGTATTTAAAACAAAATCTTGGTCAAATATGTGTTTTTCCTCAAAAAAGATATGAACATATAATAGGGTTAGGTGGAAAGCGAATTTATGTTTCTCATATGCCAAAAAAAGAAACTATTGATGCCCTAGCGAATTCGGGTATGTTTGACATCATACTTTCCGGACATACGCATTCGATGGTTAATAGAAAACATAAAGATGTTCTAATACTTAATCCAGGCGAACTTTGCGGATATCTGACTGAAAAACCTACATTTGCGATCATTAACACTGAAACCATGGAAGCAGAGATTATAGAACTGTAATCTTGTAATATTTTCTTAGCAATCTTAATTTTTTTATAATAGTAAGGCTTAATCTATAATATATTATGAGTTTACCTTTAGAAGGTATCGTTGTTTTAGATTTATCTAGGATGTTACCTGGTCCTTATGCATCAATGATATTAGCAGATCTTGGTGCTGAAGTCATTAGAGTAGAAGACCCAAGGTATCCATACGGGCGTCCACCTCCGTTTTTTCAAAAAGGTAGGTATCGCGAGAGCGCATTTAATTAAGTAATAATGAAAAACAAAAAATCTATAGCACTTGATTTAAAGAAAGAAAAAGCCTTAGAGATATTTTATAAATTAGTAAAAAAAGCAGATATTATTCTAGAGACATTTAGACCAAAAGTAACCAACAGATTAAAAATTGATTATGATTCTCTATGTAAAATTAATAAATCAATAATTTATTGCTCATTAACGGGATACGGGCAATACGGCCCTTATGAGCAGATAGCGGGTCACGATTTAAATTACATTGGAATTTGTGGGATCTTAGATTTAAATAAAGAAAGAGAGTTATTAGGAGAAAAGGACCAAGAAAGGAAACCCGTTCTTCCAGGAATACAAGCTGCTGATATAGGAGGAGGATTAGTTTCTACCATTGGAATCCTAGGAGCATTACTTGAAAGAGATAGAAATCCCAAAAAAGAGGGTCAATATATTGA
>Ga0209977_10001339_pt1 | contig 10799 bp, 19 predicted proteins | sample SumtaG_2_FD_183113 | JGI IMG/M metagenome (GOLD analysis project Ga0209977, IMG submission 183113) | Deep subsurface microbial communities from Indian Ocean to uncover new lineages of life (NeLLi) - Sumatra_00607 metaG (SPAdes) (version 2) | ecosystem: Environmental > Aquatic > Marine > Oceanic... | reverse complement strand
GCGCTCGGCAACGGCGACGAGGATTCGCGTGCCACCTGTCCCCAGAACGATCTCGGTTTCGGAATCCTGTCGTCCCAGCTGAGACCCCTCCAGGATCTTCTCCACCAGGGCTTTCTGGTATGGGCGCAGGGCAAGTTTGGGATGGCTCACTGGGTCGCCTCCATTCCGGTCGAGGCCTCGGGGCGCGGGGCGACCCAGATCGCCTCGCTGCTGAGGATCATCGAGCCAGCAGCCGAGGCCGCAAGGGTGGCCGCGCAGTTGGTAGCGATGGCCTTGGCGGTTGGCGGCGGCACGGCATTGCCGACGCGCTGGCGCCAAGCCTTGTGGCTGTTGCCCGTGAAACGGAGCCACTTGCCGCGGAGCTTCGCGGGGAAGCCCTGCAGGACCGCGAGCTCGAGGGTCGTCATGGGACGGTGCCAGGTGCCGTCCTCCGCCGTGATGACCAGGTGCGTAGGGCGCTTGTTGTCGAAGTCGACGCCGTGGTGGGCCTCGACTCGAGGGGGCTCAGGAACGTAGGTGGCGTCGCGCGCCGAGGGGCTGCGCGGGTCAGCAACGCAAAAGGGCCCGTTGATGGGGCGCGTGTTGCCGGTGATCGTCTTCGCCGGCTGGGTCCAGTCCAGGACCCCGTAGGTCCCACGGCGGCTCGCCGAGGGGACCCGTGGGTCAGCCACGGATGACCAGGTGTTGCGCACGGAGCCCTCGGCGACGACGGAGTGAGCGGGGGCATCCCACTGGTTGACGCCAAAGCCACCGTTCTGACGAGAGGCTCGAGGCGCGAGCGCGATGCTCTCAGGGAGGTCGCGCCAGTCGCCACCGGCCTTGATCGCTGCCAGACGCAGCCAGTTGAGGGCCGACTGGCGGGGAAGACGGTGCATGTCGCCCCCGGCGTCGTTGCCCGGGGTGGGTACCGGAAGCTCAGCGAGGACGTCGCCGACGGCCTTGTGCTTCTGGGGCGTCGGGACGCGGAGGTACTCGGGCACCTGCTCCATGTGGCGGGCCACCAGGAGGAAGCGCTGGCGCTTCTGTGCGAGGCCACCCAGGACGCCGCAGTCGTGGGTGCTGCGGTGCAGGGCGTAGCCGTAGGAGCGGAGGAGGGCCTCGATCTGCGAGAGCCATGCTTTGCCCCGGCTCTGAATGCGCGGGACGTTCTCGAGCATGATCAAAGGCGGGGGCGTCTCCCAGGCCTCGAGGGCGACCCAGATGCCGCGGAAAGCCAGGGAGTTGAGCGCCTGGTAGTGCTCGTTGTCGGCACGAGCGCCTGCGAGGCAGCCGCTGTAGCCCTTGCACGGCGGGCTGGTGAAGACCACATCGGGGCGCTCACCGCAGATGTCGGCAAGCTCCTGGGGGCTCAAGGTGCCCAGGTCGGCCTGCGTGGCCTTCTCGCCGGTGAGGTACTCGATGTCTGCGACGGCACCGGCGTCGTAGTCGATGTTGCCGACGGAGCGGAACCCGGCCTGCTGAAAGCCGAGGGCTCCGCCGCCAGCGCCGCAGAAGAGGTGGAGGACAGTGGGTTGCTTCTCAGACATGGGAGGCCTCCTTGCGGGCAGCGCGGAACTTGAGGATGAGGCCGAAGCAGATCATGTCGCAGGCGAGGCCCAGGATCAGCTGGTCGCCTCCGATTCCCCACTCGGCCAGGATGTTCTGCATTTCCAGGAGCATCAGAGCACCACCCCTTTCTTTTCGGTCTCATAGACGGTGGTGAACCCGGTCTGGATGCCTTCGGAGGCACCGCCGCCGCCAGCGAAGCTGTCGATCACGAGTTCAGGGAGAAGAGAAGCGGGCTGGCTGATGCTGGACATTTTGGGTTCCTTTCGCCGGAAGAGCGCCTGGTCGATTCCACCAGGGACACAGGAAGTTTACGCACCTGACCGCCAGGGTCAAGGGGTTTTATGCACCTGGGCTTGGCGCACAAGCTCAAAGTCCCGGGCGTACCGGGTCCGGAGCACACGCAGGAGACCCGGAGAGGGCGAGAGGGCCGCCTTCCGGTCCGCGTGGTCCCGATTCGCGTGGGGAAGCCCTGGGCAGGCGCTCTCGTGCGCAGCGGAGCCCAGGAGCAAGGGCGTCACGTCTCGAGCTCGAACCATCCGCCGGACTTGCTCGAGCAAATCCGCCTGGGGCACCAGGTGAGGGTCCTTGTAGCCACCGCTGAGCAGCGCCCCCTCGAAGGCCTCCCAGGTAATCGGGGTGCCCTCGTCGGCCTCGAGGGCCCGGTAGAGGGCCTGCTGGCAGGCCTGGCGCGCGCGCTCTTCGGCGGGACGGAGGCACTTGTCCACGTAGAACGACTTGACGCGCTCCACAGGGTCCCGGACGACGATGTACCAGGGCTTGTGTTGGTGGTGGTAGAGCGCATAGGGGTGAAGCGACGCGCCCAGGGCCTGAACCCGCTGCACCGTTCCCTTGTTCGCCAGCTCTTCCATCGAGGAGTAGCCGCACTTGAGGTTGACCAGGAAGACGGCCCCGTTGGCGACGTAGATCGGCACGCCCCAGTCTACCAATCTCGGGGCGCTGGGGGCGTCCCGCTTTAGGTAGTTGACACTCCCCGACGGGTACTCAATACTTCCGGTTCCCGGTGGAATCGACCGGGCGCTCGAAAGCGAAAGGTACACAATGAAGCTCACGATCAAGAACTATCGCTCCTGCGCAGGCAACGAAGGCAACGCCTGGTCCTGCACCCTCTACCTCGACGGCAAGCGTGCTGCGAAGGTCAGCTACGACGGCAACGGCGGCGCCCCCATGTTCCTCTGGGAGAAGGGGCGCACCGAACTTCGCCGTGCGTTCCAGGCCTACATCGACTCGCTGCCCAAGCGTCCTCTGCTCGACGGAGAGGAAATGGTCGCCCCCGACATGGAATGGATCGTCGAGGAGGCGGCCAACGAGCACGCTGAGAATAAGAGGCTCAAGCGGTGGTGCCGGACCCAACTCGTCTACCGCTACGAAGGCGACCCGAAGGGTTCCTACATCACGGCGAAGGCCAAGTGGGAAGGCAACGAGGATTTGTTGCGCGCCCAGGTGGCGAAGTGGGCAGAAGCGGACGGCAAGGTCGTTGCGGAGATCATCAACGAGCGCTTCGCTAAGGAGGCGGCATGAAGACATGGCCCGACCTGACCCTTCCGGAAAGCACACCTGGAACGAACCATGTCCAGGCTGCGGCAGCCGGCGAGCTCTGGCTCACCTCTCCACGGTCGATGGCGAGCCGCTCGAGCTCAAGTGTCGAAGCTGCGGTCGTGTCTACCCGTTCCCCGGGCGGCGAGGCGGCTCTGACCCTTCGCCCAGTCGCCGTCGCCGGTCTCGCGGTCGCCGCCGTCGTGGTGGCGTCCATGCTCGCCACGGTGGCCGGGACCATCGTGGTGGTCCTGCGTGACTTCCCGGCCATTGCCCTGACCCTTCTCATCGGGGCCTACATTCGCTGGGGGCGACAATGACTCGCTGCGCGCATCACCAGCCGGGGACCGGGGCCACCTACTGCGTCGGTACCGACCGCCATCCCTGCACCATCGTCCGCGTCGAGGATAACGGGCGGCGCCTCGGCGTCGTCCTGGACACGGTCGCCGGGCCCGGGGTCTTCTCGATGCCCGAGCTCGACGAGGAGCCCGAGCGCTGGTTCGCCCTGCGCGACGGCGTCTACCGCCTCGATGGCCGGCCCTACGGTCGCCTCGAGGTCGGCCGCCGCAACTTCTACCGGGATCCCAACTTCGGTCGCGACCGCGACGGGCGCCATCCGCGAGGGCCCCATTCGTGAACATGCCCTGGTCTGGATCACGTGCGCAAAGCGGGGTTGACCATCCCGAGCGCGTCGGCTTAGCTACGCAAACCATGAGCATCCAAGCCCTCGTCGCACGCGAAGTCCAGCTTGACCGGCTGCGACAACGCGCGGTGCTCTACTCCCGGCTCTCCCAGCCGCTTCTCCTTTGGCCCGCCCTCGCGGCCATCGTCCAGGTGATCCTGTGATCTACCTCTTCCTCAACGGGGCCCTCTTGGTGGGGCTCTTCTGTTTGTTCGCGGTCGCGCTTGTGTTTGCAGGCGGCAAGTTCGACGACCGCTACACGCTGGGACTCGTGCTCTTGATGGGCGGAGTCTTGGCAGCCCAATACTGCCTGCGGTAACGAGACCCTCCATGAGCCAAGCCGGCGCTGTATCCCAACCCCCGCCCGACCCGGGCGCCCTTGCCACCACCTCTCCCCACGCGCAGCTGCCCTCGACCGCCGAGCCCGTCTCCGCGGTCCCGGCCACTGCGGACAAGGAGGGCTCCATGAGCCCGGCCCAGTACCGCCAGCTGGCGGACCGCCTCATCCTCGACCAGGAGGCGTGGGGCATGTACTTCAACCGTTGCAAGTGCATCGCCGGCGCCAAGTTCTACGGCCATACCGATCCACAGACCATTGCGTCCGCCGGCCTCAAGGGCATGTCGATGGGCATGAGCTTCATGGAGGCCCTCAGCCGCATCAAGGTCATCCACGGACAGCCCGTGATCCGTGGCCCCGCCGCGATCAACCACATCCACGAGCGCTGCGGTGGCGCCCGCTGCCGGTGCATCACCGGGCTGATCGGCTCCGGGGCTGACATCGGCATCCCGGACTTCGACCTCGAGCGCCTGACTGAGCGCATCCGGAACCGCTACCCCCAATACTGGACCGAGGACAACCTGGGGCTGAACCCCAACAAGATCTCCGTCTGGGTCATGGACCGCCCTGGATGGGCTCCCAAGGCGTTCATCTACACCTGGGAGCAGGCCGAGCTCGCTGAGCTCCCGAAGCGCAACGACAGCTACCGGAAGTTCCCGGCACGCTGCCTCAAGTGGCAGGCTGCCTCGGAAGGGGCCCAGGAAATGTTCGGCGACGTGCTCGACGGCCTCTACTTCGAGGTCGAGCTCGAGCGCGCCCAGCCGGAGCCGAAGCCCAAGACGAGGGCCAAGCGCCAGTCGAAGACCAAGCCCAAGGGCGAGACCAAGCCCGCGCCGGAGACGAAGTCGGAGCCCGCGCCGGAGCCGAAGTCGGAGCCGGCACCCGAGCCGAAGCCGGAGCCCAAGCCCGAGCCCGAGGCGCACGGCGACCCGGACCAAGAGCCCGAAGAGAACAACGCTCCGGAATCCACCCCCGAGGCCAACTCCGAGCCGGCGCCCAACCCGGAGCCCAAGGCCCAGGGCAAGACCGACGGAGGCCAACACCCCAAGGTGGCCCAGATGTCCTTCCTTCTCGACGCCGCGGCGGCTGCGAGCGCTCAGCCGGGTACCGACGAGTTCAAGGAGGCCCGCAAGGCGGCCTACCGTGAGGCCTGCCAGAAGGCCCTGGGCAAGGATCTCGGGAACAAGCCCCCAACCTTGCCTCAGCTCGATAAGCTGATCGGGTACCTGAAAGGGTCTTCGTAATGCTGTTCGGTCTCACTCTCTCCCTCCCGGAACACGTCCAGGTCAACCTGGACCCCAACCCCAAAGACGGGGGCAAAACCTACCTCCTGGTGATCAAGGGCCGCATGGCTCCTGACGCCAAGGAGTTCTCTCTCCAAAAGCCAATCCCGCGCGACGTGAAGGCCCTCGACTTCGGCCGAGACCTCCTCAACGCCATCAACCACATCTACGGGCTGGCTCGCCAGCACGCCGCTTCCAAGCAACAACAAGGATAAGCACATGTCAGGACTCGTCGGAGCCGATGGCCAGCCCATCGGCACTCAACAACACCTCTACCCCATTGGCCCCTTCGCCGTCCCCGCCATCCAGAGCCCGCCCGAGCTCGTTCAACTCGGCTTTGGGCAGGGCGACCCCAAGGCGATGATCTACGCGACGTGGGCTTGCACCTCCGTAGCCTTCCAAGGCATCGCTGAGTTCCTCGGCCGCACCGAGATCCGCCTCTCGGCCCTCGAGAAGGTGCTCAACAAGAATCCGGAGTTCAAGGCTGCGTATGAGCAGGCCGCCAAAGAGGTCGACGCGGAGATGAAGCAGAAGCACGCCGCCGAAATGGCCCAGGCCCAGCAGGCTCAGGCCCAGGCTCAGGCCCAGGCCGCCGCCGGCGGTGAAGGTCCCGGGAACCTCAACTGACCGTGAACGACAAGACGATTGAAGACGCCCTGGCGGCGGCCAACGCCGCCGTCGAAGCACAGGAGGCTCCCACCGCGGAGCCTTCTTCGCAGCCGGTGGACACCGCCGCGAATTTGCGCCGCGAACTCGAAGGCCGCATCGGCGAGCTCGAGGGCGAACTCGAGACGGCGCGGGCCGAGCTCGCCGCCAAGCATGACCGCCTGGTGCGCGCCGTCGCTGACCACGAGAACTCCAAGAAGCGCGCCACCCGGGACACCGAGGAGGCCATCGCCCATGCTCTGCGTGGGGTGCTCTCCGACATTCTTCCTGTCGGGGACAACCTGGGGCGGGCGCTTGCCGTTGCGAGCCCAGGCAACCCGCTCTCCGAGGGCGTCGAGATGGTCAAGACCTCGTTCGACTCGGCGCTCGCCAAGCACGGCATCACTCCGATTGAGGCTGTTGGCAAGCCCTTCGACCCTGCAGTCCACGAAGCCCTGCAGCAGGTCGTCACGCCGGAACATCAGCCCGGTACCGTGATCCAGGTGTTCGAGCGGGGCTACATGCGCGGCGACAAGCTCTTCCGCGCAGCACGCGTCGTTGTGGCCGCCCCCGGCTCCGGCGTCACCAACTGAAAAAGGCGCCCGAGGGCGCCTTGGGGGCACGAAGGCCCTCCACCACCTCCGGGTGGGAGGAAGGCCACTGTACTAGAAAGCCCCGCGTCGTGCGGAGAGAGAGCAGCACGACCGGGGCGTTGCAACGCTTGATTTGGCTGCGTTGCGAGCAGGCGCACCCTACCACAGCCTGCGTGATAGCCTTGGTCATGGCCGGATCGGACGAGACGACGACTGAGGTGCAGGTCTTCCTGGGCAACGATGAGCTCTGGTACTGGCGCATCGAGGCCGAGAACCACAAGATCATCGGAGCCGCGAAGTGCGGCGAGGAAAGCGAGCAGGGCGCCATAGCGCAGTTCTCGCTGCTCGCGCACCATCTGGGAGCCCACACCCCAGCCGAGTTCTACCGCGAAGGTGACAAGCCCGACGGAGACTGGCGCTGGAAGCTCGAGGCCGACGGCGACGTGGTTGGCAAGGCCTCCGAGGGCTACAAGGACAAACGCGACTGTGAGGCCAACCTCGAGCAGCTGCGCACCCGCGTCGGAAACGGCTACACCTTCCACGAGGTCCTATGACCCGATCGCCCCACGCCATCCCCCGTCGGGAGCGGCCGGTCTCTGAAGCCCAGTTTCGTGCTGAGCTCGCCGACACCTTGCGTCGCGCCGGCATCGACCGGCCGTTCACCCTGACCTTTGCCGACCACGTCTCGGCTCGGCACGCCCGCGACCCCAGGGCCTATGCCGAGGTGCACTGCGAGTCCCTCACCTTCGCCTTCGCTCACGAGGCCCGGGAGCTCCCTGACGAGAACCGCCTCGCGCTCATTGCCCACGAGGTCGGCCACGCGGTGGACCCCCTGGCGACGGAGAACGGGGCTGACCGAGCTGCCGAGCGCGCGCTCGGCATCCGCATCGTCTACGACCCTCGCTGGCCCGGGAAGGGCCTGCAGCGCCTGGCGCCGGTGGCCCGGAACCCGGGCACTCCGCACTATCTTCAGCTTGAGGTCACCTACGACGGTGCGCGGTGGGTGTGGGCTCTATCAGACGACGAGGAGTTCCTCACCCTCTCCACGGATGACACAGGGTACCCGTGGGGCACGTTCTCAACGCCCTCTGAGGCCGTCCGGGCCGGGCTCATACCGGCTCGCAAGATACGGGTCCACAAGTACCCCCATCGCCATGTGTCCACCCAGATTCGTGTTGGAGAGGGTCCCGAGCCGTCTCCCTATCGACGCTCGGCCAACCCCAGGGAGCCCAACCCCCTCGAGGTCGACGACCCCCAGGAGTTCTGCGAGCGCGTCGCCAAGGCCTACGATGCCGCCCCCTACATCGACCCCGACGAAGTCTGGCGCTGGCACAAGCTCGCTGACCACGTGCGCAAGATGTACCGGCAGATGCTCAGCCGCGTCGAGGTGGGCTTCGTTGACGGCCAGCCCTACGAAGACGCCGAGCAGATGGCCCGCGACGTCGGCCGCACTGGCGTCCTGCTCATCTCGCGCGAGGGCAACGATCACCCCGTCTTCGACCCGGAGACCAACCTGCAGTTCCGAGCTGTCCACGACTACGTGGTCCACCTGCAGCAGGACTCCGACTTCTCCGAGCTCGGCGAACTCCGTGCCTACAACCTTCACCGTCGCCTGGCGCCCCCGGACACCTGGCCTGCCCTCTTCACTGAGGTCGCGGCCCAGGCTTGCTACGTGAACTCCAGGGGCGAGTTCCCCGTCCAGAAGGTCGCGGTGCTTCCGGGCTTCGACTTCTACCGTGTCGGCCGCCAGGTCGCTGCGAACCCCTCGGCCGCGAATCCCAGGGAGCCTCTCGAGCTCGAGGTCGACGTCACCCACGCCGGCCGCGGCTGGCACTGGAACGTGTTTCGCACTGATACCGACCAGCTACTGGCAAGCTCAGCTGACCTCAACGAGTGGCGCCCCGAGCCCAGCGTCTACGACGCGGCTCACGCTGCCGAAGCCGACGGCATGATGGTGGCAAAGCGGCTGTCCAAGAAGCTGAGGCGACCTGGGGGGGTCTACATCCGCCTCAAGACGAAACACCCGCCTAAGAGCCTGGGGCCCTACCGCACGGCGGCCAATCCGCGACACCAAGCTCTCAAGCGCAAGCTCATGCGATGAGCGCCCGCTGCGCTCTTCGGCAACGCCCTCACGGGACCGCATTTCACTACCGCCGAGGCCCACGGGCAACCGCCGAAGACCGCCGGGGCCGGTCTAGTCTAGTGCCTTGCGTTGCCCCTTGACCCTCTGGCGGGCGCCCGCGACAAGGGAGCATGCCGAAAGTCGCGCTCGCCGTCGTCATCCGACCCAATCCCGAACTGAACCGGGAGGACATCACCGCTTCCATCCTCTACGGGATCGAGGGGGTGGTTGGCCTCAGCGAGTCCTATGAGCCCGTGGCCATTACGCTCGACGCCGAGACCGAGGATCCCGAGGCGCTCGCCGACGTCATCAGCGACGTCGACGGCGTGGAACTCGCTCTGGTCTGGGACTGAGGGGTTGACGATGAAGGCCCTCAAGGGGACCGTATCCCGATGGTCGAATTCGAGGGCAATCGCAAAGAAGGCTTCGCACTGGTAGTCGCTGCAACCGACGGCGAGGAACTCCTGCGCAGCAAGACGTACACCAAAAAGAAGCACGCCGTCCGCTACCTAGGACGCCTTCGCGGCCAGCTGATGCCCGAGCATCCCGCAGTCCACAAGGCGACCCAGTCCGTCGGGGGCAAGCGCGAACGAGACCGCGCTGCCGGTACCGAAATCGGCGATGCGCTCGAGAAGCACAAGGCCGACCACACGATCATCGAGTCCGGGGAGATCGTCATCGCTGCGCTCGGGCTCTGCCACCAACAACTCGAGCTCCTCGCCCAACTCGATGCGACCGACAAGGTCATCCGAGCCCGCGAGCTCCTCGCCACTCTGGGCAATAGCCTCGAGGCGGCCCAGGAAGACTTCGAAGCCCTGGTCGAAAACCTGCACGACGACATCGCCCCGCCCCCGGAGGTCGAGCCCAACGAGGCCGAGGCGGCGGACCCGCTTCACCCCACGGGGAAGTGCACGTGTGGCGGGGAGGGCCGCTGCGATTGGTGCAAGCAGTACCCCAAAGAGTTCGCGGACGTGCACACGCCGACGCTGAGGGACGTCTACGACAAGCCCGACGGCACCCGCATCTGCCTCACGAGCGAGGACCTGGTCGCCTCCGCACAGTCCGAGGGCTGGACCTTCGTGAACCAGGTTCCTCACGCCGATGGTCGCTTCGACTACATCTGTGGGCAAGACTGGTGCCGCTGCATGCAGTGAGGGCGGCGTGAGCCGATTCGAGGAGCTTCTCCGGCGCAAGCGCGCTGCGCAGATCGCCCAGATGGAGGGCGAGGGCACAGACGGTGAGGTCGATGCCGAGCTCGAGGCTTACCTCCAAAAGGCCTCAAAGAGAATGCGCCGTAAGCGGAGCTCGGCGATCGACTCCGAAAAGCTCCGCATCTCGAAGCACTGCTGGACGCGAATGGCGCAGCGCCGGATGGAGGTCAAGCACCTCTACGCGTTGTGGCTCTACGGGGAACGGCGCGAGCTCCGATCTCCAGGGCGAACCGCACACGCAGTCACGATGGCTGCTCTCACAGAGATGCCCAAGCGCGAACGCAAGCTACTCAGGCGACTGGTGGGTGCCGTCCTCCTCGTCCAGGCCCCGGACGAACCCGGAGCCCAGCACGTCGCCGTCACGGTGATTGCGGACGGGGAAGACACTCGTTGCTGGTAGGTCACTCTACGGGCCGAACACGTTTCCAGCCAAGCGTGTCAGGGGACGTCCCCCGCATTCTGCGTCTGGATTCTGTTACGGTGCCCGCATGTATCAATCTGTCCGAGAGTACGTCGCAGAAGCTATTGTGCATGGCGAGCCGATGGAGCGTTCCCACGCGGCGATCGCTGGAGGCCTGCTGGCAATCGCTGACCAGTTGCAAAACTTGGGCAACGGGAGTGCAGCGACCGAGATGGGCGCCATCGAGAACCTCGCTAAGGAGGTAAGGGACGGATTCTCCGCGCTTGCCGACTCCATTCAGGACCAAAGCGGGTGACTACGACCGCTGTTGCCTTCTCTGGCTCAGACAACGACCCGAGCTCGGGGTTGACCATCGGCCCGCGCCCGAGTGAACCTGTACCCTATGCCTTCGGCTATCTCTCCA
>Ga0209977_10001338_pt1 | contig 10806 bp, 11 predicted proteins | sample SumtaG_2_FD_183113 | JGI IMG/M metagenome (GOLD analysis project Ga0209977, IMG submission 183113) | Deep subsurface microbial communities from Indian Ocean to uncover new lineages of life (NeLLi) - Sumatra_00607 metaG (SPAdes) (version 2) | ecosystem: Environmental > Aquatic > Marine > Oceanic... | reverse complement strand
TTTTCTATGAATGAATATTGAAGAGCCATACTTATAAAGAAAAGAGATATTTTTTTAATGGAATGTTCCTAAAAAATATATATCATTTAATGTATATAGAATGAAAACTTATGTTGAAATAGGATTAGCTGCATTATTGGCTGTTCTCGTTTATGAAAAACCAGCCTTCTTAGTTAATATAGCAAATAGCACTTTAGGAAAAATTATTATGATTATCATAGTAGGAGTAGTTGCTAAACAATTCGGAATTAATGCTGGTCTTTTAGCAGCTGTTATCATGATTTTACTTCAAGAATCACACAGGGAAGGTCTTGCTAATAATGATGGTGGTTGTAATCAAACCGCCTGGAATAAAGGCAAAGTTCCTGCTGGTTGCGCTGTTAATATGGAATTTGCAGGTCCTGATAAATCTCCTATAGGAGGAGCTTGCTCTCAAGATATAGACTGTAAACCTGGAAAACGTACTTGTCAAAACACCAAAAATGATAGTGGAACCCCTAAGGAATGTGCAACAAAATCTGTATGCGTGAGTGGTAAATGCGAAGTACAATGTCAAGAAGGAGAATGCCCGGGAGATAGCGGCGGCGCTCTTTCACAGCAAGCACAAGCTGCTATTGTTGCTGATAAACAACACGAACAAGGATCGGATGAACAATTTGTAGGAGGAATGCGTGAAGGATATACTAGCACAAGAATTCCATTAAGACCATCTTCTTTCCCTGTTACAGGCACCGACCAAATTGGTTTATCAAGGATGTTAAAGGTAAATGCACTTCATGCTAAAATGGCGGCATCACAACAAGCCAACGGATGTACGAATAATGGCGGTGGCATTGCATTTTAAATCTAAAAATATAGTATATGACACCTTTATCTATATTTTTAATTATCGTTATTATATTTTCTCTTATTTCAGTTAGTAAAAAACCACAACAAGAAACATTTATATCAAATTGTCGTACGTTGCGTTGTATAAATAATAAATACTCTTTATCATCCATGAAAAACAAAGCCACGGCAAAATTTAAAAATGCCACTTCTGGTCATTTAAGTACAATTAATAATCATCTCTCCAATTTCAAAGAAAAATGGTTGTAAAATTTTATCTCTTTAAATATTAATATGGTAAAGCACAGAGGAAAAAAATTTGTACATGGTCCAATTCCTTTTTTGGACAACATAAGATATCATTTACATTTTCTTAATACACATCCATTATTTATAGGTTTGATGGTAATCATGTTAAATATTGGATCCAAGTATATAACTATTAAATTAAGTAAATCACAAGAGCAATACATTAAAAATTCTTTAGGAAGACAGTTCCTGATTTTTGCTATCATGTGGTCTGGTACACGTGATATTGTTTATGCAATTTTACTTACAGGTGCTTTTGTAGCAATGTCTGATTACTTGTTTAATGAAGATAGTGCTTATTGTGTAATACCAGAATATTTAAGAAACTATGCGGAAAAATGTGCTGACAAAGATGATGATGATTTTGTTAGTCCAGCTGAAGCAGAAGAAGCTATACAAACACTCAAGAAACTTAAAAAACAAAAACAAAAACAAGCATTTTTACGTAACTATCGAAATTAATTTTGAATATAACTCTTATATTAAAATAAAAGTTATATATAAGTACATTATGGCCTCATTAATTCAATATGATTCATTAAATGCAATGCCTGCTCCACCAGCTCAACCAACAGCAGCACAATTACAAGCAGCAAAAGATCAATTTGACAGAGCGAGCTCCACCAGCTCAACCAACAGCAGCACAATTACAAGCAGCAAAAGATCAATTTGACAGAGCGAAAGTTGGTGACGGGCAACCATTGCCACCACCGTTTACATATGGTAAAATATGGGTACCTCCGCGAGGACCAGTTGAAAAGGTACCAAAAGCGCCCAGTATGTCCGCTACTGAACTTAAACAATTAATGAAAGATTTACCAAAACCAGAAACTCAACTTCAATTGCCAGCACCCCCTATTGGCGGAATACCAGTTCCGGGAAGACCAGCTGACCCTACCACCTTTTTACAGTTAGCTAGAGCATCTATCAATCAAAAACGATACGCTAAAACATGGCGAAGACTGGGTAAACGTTTGAATGTTCGTGGGATTACTAGAGCTACAAATCAAAGACAAAGACGCGATCAAGACAATTATAATTTACTTATTGAATTATCCACAAACGTTACTGGAAAACACACCATATTTTATTCAACACGCATGACACAACAAATAGGTACAGTTGGTCCTGTTACTCAGAATCAAGCACAACAAGAAGGATTGGGATTGCAGGCTAGTTTCGATTTTCCTGAAATTCCAAGAACGGATAAAACTCCTCCTTATAGTCAGCCTCGCGATAAAAAAAATGAAAAATGGATGGATTTATCTACTAAATTAGACGAATGGTTAAAACAACATTTTCATAAAGGTAACGAATTGGCTATGCCAAATCCATTATACCCAAAACAAACAAAATTTGATAAAATTTTTCGAATCAGTGATTTTCAATGGAAATATTTGCCAAAATCGTTGGATAATTTAACAGGAAAAAATCCCCCATTTAAATTTTACATTACTAATAATAGAACCAATAACCAAGACCCCAATATGTATATAGTACTTAATGTGAGATTAATAGGAAGATTTCGAAAAGGAAATAAAATTAATCCAAAACGTGCCCTACCAGTGGCCAAAGTTAATGAGAAAAAGGGCAAAATTAAAAAAGCTGCTTCGTTTTGTGGAAACCAACTGTCCAATATAAAAACAATTGCCTTAGATAAATATCATTCGGCGCCTGGTTTATTTACTGATTCACAATCCGAAAAATTTGAGAAACAAATGAAAAAAGCTGTCGCAGCAGATGTTACATCAAAAAACATTAAATTATATTACGAAAATAGAAAAACAGCATTAGATTATTGGGAACAAGAATATTACTGTAGGCAAGCTATGAATTTTAATGCCGGTCATATTGGGGGATGGCCCAACGTTAATGCTGCCAGTACACGATTTCCATTTGACCCTTGGACATTACAACCAGCGGTTGCTTTAACTAGTAAACTTGTAACCTATCCAAATGGGTTACCTGGACAAGCTCCAAACGGAGAATCAAATGCCGCAATACCTGCTGGAGCAGACACAATCGCCATGAGAACATGGTACGGAGCACAACCTGCCGGATTTCAAAGGCCCGCTTGGCCACTTCCCTTCTCTCCATTTGGCATGTCATTAAAACCAAACATGGTACTTGTTTTGTTTAAAAGAATGAATAATTATTTAGATACACCCGCTGGTGGTGGTGCCGGAATAGGTGCGCCACCTGCACCTGTTGGCGCAGCAATTGGTGTACTTCAGCCATTGCGTGTACAAGGGAAACTCCCAGATTTAACCACTGTTACATGGAATAACGCACAATGGAACGCTTTATTTACTTTATATGAATATGTCTTATATAACCGCTTTGAAGCAAGTGAACCAGAATTTGTATTAGAACCATATGAACCTTATCCTAGATTACCTGCGCCTGCTGGTGGTGCTGAATTTGGTACTTGGTTAATTAGTCGTAATAGAAGACAATACGCTATTCCAGTAAATACAGGTGTAGAACCATGGGTAGAAGGAGCAGGATTGCCAGCATTACCAGGTATAATTCCTGCGGTTGCATCTAGACCTAGAGTTTCATGGCGACAGGTTAAAGCAAATGGATTTTATAAAATAGAAGCTAAAAAATGGGCAGAATGGATGGTATTATCTAATCCATTTCCTATTCCTGGCTTTCCAATTTATTCCAGTTATATAGCTTTATTTCAAAAATATAAATATTATAAACTACATGCGGCATCAACTATCCCACAACCAACTAATGTATTGGCAGCTGGACAAGAAGCCACCAATTGCTCATTACCACCGGCTAATATTACATTCAGCAGTTCATTTAGAGATAGAGGAGAGTGGATTCTTCCAAGTGAAGCTAATCGAACAGCACAGTATATTAATCCTTATTCGGCTGTTACATTAGTTGCGCCAGCTGCACCTCCTGGTTGGCTACCCACAGGATATTTAGACTTGATAAATGCACAACCTAGTAATGGAAAATGGTTATTTGGCGGACCTTCGCCTGGTAAATACCCAAAGGAAATGTGGCCGAAAAATAATATGCGTATACATGGTGCTATACCACCTGTTAGATATCCGCCTCTTGAAGATGTTATCAAAATAAATGTTCGTCGTTCTAAGCGGAAAAATTTAGGTGGCTGGCAGGGAGGAAGGAAAGATATCCGCCTCTTGAAGATGTTATCAAAATAAATATTCGTCGTTCTAAGCGGAAAAATTTAGGTGGCTGGCAGGGAGGAAGGAAAAAACGTACGCTTCGACGACGTAAAAAGACAAGACGTAATAAAACATTAAAACGCAGATCTAAGCGAAAAAAGTCATAGCTATATATATATGAATATACATATAGCTATATCAGAAATTGGTGCAAATGTACTTGATTTAATACATTTTATTTTATTATTCTTCCCTATTATTATTTACTTTTATCGTTTTCCCATTTATGTAGTACGGTTTATGTTTTTATTTTGCACTTTTGTACCTCTGTCATGGGTATTCTTTAAGAATCAATGCATTATTACTGTTATTAGTAAAAATTTAAGGGGTGATGAAGAGAAAGATTATAACTTTTCGCAACGATATCTTACACCATTATACAAGACTATAATTAATATTTTCAATTTGTCCGATGATAAAACGGGCTTTGATCAAGCTATTAATATACATTGGATTATAAATATGATATTACTTTGGTATTATTTGTTTTACTACCGGTGCGGGTGTAATTAATCATTCTTTTCCTTTAATGTTTTTTCTAATTCTTCGATTCGTTTGGTTAAAAGTTCCATATCTTCTAATGCTCTCTTTTCCCTTTCTACTTCAGGATAATCCATAGCATACCACCAATAATAAACGCCTCTTGCACCATTGTAGGTAAGTTTTACAACATTAACGCCTAAATCTACTGCTTCATATAATAAATATCCTAGAACCATATATAAAATAAAGATATTATGTATATGGCTTTTGTATTTCAGGAAGACAATGAAGATCTGGTTTCTTTTTATGTTAGAGACAACGATGGAAACTATACAATTTATCATGAATATATTATTCGCGGAGATACATCTACTTTAAAACACTATATTAATTGTTACATGTTTGAAAAGAAGAAAAAACAATATATAAATCTTTATGGAGAGGGTACCTAGTACTGAAAAAAAAGCACTAAAAAAAGAGTACTCACAAAAAAGTGATAAAAAGTCGAGGCACTTTTGCAATTTGGACATTTTTTATTTGTCCATTTTTGATTTTTCATGCTTTTTTTGAGGTGTTTTTTTTGCACTTTTCAGATTTTCTTAGAAACATGTAAAAGAAAAAAAATATGGTTCACTTTTTTTGGTACTACATGGGTTTTTTTTATACTTTTAAAATAAACAATTTAGGCGTTTTTTATGTTTCCAATATATAATAATGAAAAAACGCAAAAAAACGCATTTAAAATATTACTGTGAAAAATGTGACTATTCTTCGAGGAACAAAACAGATTTTAATCGCCATTTATCCACTACAAAACATAAAATGGAAACGGATGGAAACATTTTGGAAACCATAAAAACGCAACTTATTTGTCTCTGTGGAAAGACTTACAAGACTCGTAGTGGATTATTTAAACATAAAAAAAAGTGTCCCTCCATTGTAGAGAAATTAGATGTTTCCAAAAACGCCAAAACAAAATTGATAAAATCTACAAATATTCATGAACAATTTATGAATGTCGATGACCAATTAAAAATATTAGAAAAAAAAACAAGGTTGGCGGAACTAAATTTGAAAATAGCAGAAATTAATCAAGGACAAATTGTAAATCAGACGATTAATAATACAAATAATACAAATAATAATATGACAATAAATCTCTTTATTAATGAACATTGTAAAAATGCCATGAATTTAACTGATTTTGTAGATAATGTAAAGATTTCTCTAGCAGATTTAGAATATACTAATCAACACGGGTACGCAAAGGGAATAAGTAATATTTTTATCAAACAATTAGAAGATATACCGGTAACCAAAAGACCTATTCATTGTAGCGATAAAAAACGAATGCAGTTTTACGTTAAAGAAGAGGATGGATGGAAAAAAGATGAAAAGCATGAAAATATGGATAAAACCATCCATGAAATAAATAAAAAACAGATAGGTCACATAAAAGAATGGCAAAAACAAAATCCAGATTATTTAACTAATGTTGAAAAAACCCAAATATGGCAGAACATGCTGTGTAATATGGGTTCATCGGTTGATGACCCAGCAGCAAATAAAAATATTAAAAAGCAAATTTCAAATTCAGTCAAGTTAAACAAGGAAGATATGAAAAATGAAATAATTTAGAGCTTTGTTGTTTCTATTAACTAAATGGAAACAACCAACTATACAAGACTAGATAGAAGAAGACAAACATTAAAAGACATGACTATTTTTATCGCTTATATTAAAAATTATACTATAAGCATGTTTAAAAACACAAATAACTAACGTCGTTTTCTTCTTCTGCGGGTTGTTCTTTTCTTGCCTTTTCTTTTACGTCTTCGTTTCGTTTTATTTTTACGTTGTCTTTTACCTCCTTTATTTAAACTAATTTCCCATGATGCATGCGAACCCTGTTTTCTTTCTCTCTCATAAATAGTTTTTCCTTTACTTTTAGTTCTGTCTAGAAAAGCCGTAATAATTGTATGAACATCACGAAATTCAGTATCAGTATTACAATTAATATTAATGTTGAAGGCCGGGTTTCTTGCATATGCCCCTTTTTGTAATCTATTTAAAATGTCAATGACTAAATTATGACTAAATTTTCTATTTCTAACTGGTTCGTTTGTTTGAGTAGACTTGAGTAAATATTGTGAACGTATACTGAGTGGTAATGTTGCTATTAATTTGTTTGTTTTCACGGTACTAGGGGTATTATATGTTACTAATAAAAAATCAATACCAAATCCTGCACATTCTCCACGATATACTCGCTGGTTTCGAACAGTTGGTTTATTACAGGTTTCTATTAATGTGTTTATGTTACCATATAATTTATTATTGAGTTCACTTGTGGTAGAGTCTAAACTTAGTCTTGGACCAGGAGTAATATTAATTAAAGTCTTTTGTTGAGTGGTTTGTGCACCCCATGTAATGGAAGATTGTGCAGTACTTCCTTCCCATGAGTTACCAAGTGTTAATATATCTGTAAACCATTTGGAGTCATTAAAAAAACGACATAATTGATGATTAAATGATTCTTGTATTGAACATAAATTGAGAACACCTAAAACTATATATGTATAGTTGTCTCTACAATTATTAGTTGATTCTACTATTACCTCAAAAATAGTTTTAAGAGTAGTAAAACTTGAACCAATAGTTTCATATTCGATATTTTTTCCTTGTAAAATTGCTTCTCGAAGATTGCGGTATGTTACCGCAGATCCTCCTTGAGTTTGAATATTTTTAATGTCATTGATTAATGGTTGGGAAAATTTATCAGCGCTTTTTTGCGGCAATTGTTGTTGTTTTTGCTCGAATTCTTGTAGTATTCGTCGTTTTCTTTGTAGTCTTCCTTCTCCAGGTGTTTCTAATTGTAAATTTACCTGTCTAGTTAAAGATTTTCTTTGTTGTTCTGCCTGTTGTCTCATTTGACCTGGTTTATTGTCGATTCTTGCACCATGTCTAGTATTATAATATATATCATACATATCTTTTGCAAATTGTTCTCTTATTCTGGATGGTGTACGATTCCATCCTTCTTGTGTCCAAGGTTCATAACCATTATAAGAGTTTTTTAAAAATAAATTACGAACCTTTCTTTTATAATTTTGATTAGTTGTTATATTTGTATCATGAGAAATATTACCGGCTTCAATGGTTTCCCATTCTTTACGACTTGCCGTAGAATTTAATAGTTGACAATATGTTCTTGCTTCTTCAAATCCGTTGGATTTTCCTGCACCCATTAGTCCCATTCCTACAACGAGAAATCTTATTTTTGGATTAGTTTGTATAAAACTGTCTCTATTTGCGGATCGATCTGCAGATAATCCACCGCAATTGTTTAAAAATTCGGTTTGTATCATTTTTGGACTTCTATTTTCATATAGTTTTCGCTCAGCTGGTTCAATAATATATGCTGTGGGATATTTTTGTGCCATTAGATATATTAATATATATAGTTATTAAAATATCTAAAGATTCAAACTAATCGTATTTCTCTCCGAACGAGGCTTGCGTTTGGATTTTCTAGGAACATCTAGATTACTAGAATCCATCTCTTTAAGATCTTCTACACTAATAGTGCTTTTATTATCCGGTTTTTGAATATTAACGCGCTTGGTTTTAAGACCTGATAAGATATCATTTATATCACCTGGTCCTTTCATTTCAGGACGTGTTGATCGTCTTGCAGAACGTTTCTGATTGACTGGTTCAAATTTTTCTTCCATATTAATCGCATCATCGAATGTAGCAACACCTCTCGCCATTCCAACATCTGGACGTCCGCCTCGCCCCATAGGTGGCATACGTGGTGGTCTCTCTCTCATTTCTGGTGGTGGACCAGGTGGACCGGATGCTGGGGGTTGCATGGGCATTCCGCCTCCCATAACGCCAGACATAAAGCCACCAAATCCTGGATTTTCTCTACTCATACTATTCACCGCTGCTTGTGTGAATTGTTGCATTAGTTCTGGGTTTTGTCTCATGATATCATCCATACCCGGCATTGATGACTTAAACATTGTATTAGTCATGTGTAACATAGCCGCGCTTCCACCAAGCATAAACAAAAGTTTAAGTTCTGGTGCCATTTTAGCTTTTCCTCCGTATTTTTCGTGAAGCTCTCCAAAAACTTCATCATAATCGTCTAAATTTTCACTCACAGATTCGCCCCAACCGTCTAATTTTATATCAAATGGATCAAATTTTGCATTTAAAAATTCAATAGCTGATACAGCAGCCATAAGCATTTTGCCTTGAAACTTAACTGAATTACTTTTCTCTTTTTCCGATTTTATCATTTCATATTCTCCTTGCATTTCGGCCAATGGACTATCCATGTTATACTGTTTGGTAAGCTGGATACCTTTTTTCTGCAAAGCTTCTAATTTTCTTAGCACTTTTAATTTTTCTCTTAAGATTTCTTCATTAGACATTTGTGGTTTTTTGGGCACAGGTTTAGTAGGGTCTACTGGAATTTCATTAAATTTTTTAAAACCATCCCATGTTTTTTCCTTTGTTTCATCTTTGGCAGTAGCAGCACCTACTAATGGAGGTGCCGGTGTAGATGATGTTGACAGCACAGGTGGACCCGCTTTTTCAGATATATTAAGACTTATACCATCTGTAGGCTTTGTAGTCCCTATTGTACTGAACATGGCTGCTGTAGCATCTTTTCTACTAACCCCGCTACTTGGTTTTTCATCTAAATTTATATTTGTTTCTAAAGATTCTAAATCCGCTAATTTAATATCCGATTTTGGTGAACCTGAACGTCTTTTATCATTCATTAACATTTCTATTCCGGGACCGAAATTTACACTTTTTTTAGGTCCACTATTAGTATCTGTGTCCAGAGGCGGAAGATTATTTAATTTAATAGTTCCTGAATCTCCAACATTGGTAGTTGATAAATTTGGTTCAGTTGGTGTTATATTAATCACTTCGTTCATTATGATTAAACTAGAACTTTTAATTTTAAGTAAGACGCAATTAAAATATATTTATCTCTATAATTTGTATTTAATATACCAAATTCCTTGCAAAAATGAATCTGCTAAATCATCTTTTTTTTTGTGTTCTATAAAATGAGGTATCCAATGATGTAAATTATTTTTTTCTTCTAATATTTTTTTAGTTACTTCTATACTTAATCTTTTTCGTTCGCAGTATTTGGTTTTCTTTTTTTTTAAATAATCCTTTCAATGATGTAAATTATTTTTTTCTTCTAATATTTTTTTAGTTACTTCTATACTTAATCTTTTTCGTTCACAGTATTTGGTTTTCTTTTTTTTTAAATAATCCTTTAATTTATTTGATGCGGCTATTTCTTCTATAATATCACAACCCTTTTCTATGAAATGTTGCATAATCATTCCCTGTAATGTTTTCATACGCAGAGCTAAAGGACCAATTTGGTTTTCTACAATAACTCTATCAACCTTAGTGTCTTTCAATAAGTTTTCGAATTCTGTTTTCATCCTTTTTCCATAAGTTACCATATTAATCGACGACGTTTTAATGGTGGAAACAAACTCTAAATACTTAGTATCTAATTCAGACAAAATAAGATTTTGATATTCAGTTTTTTTTAGTTTTTTATTTTTTTCATCTTTATAAATATCATATTTCTCACATAATGACTTCAGTTCACATAGTTTGACTTTCATTATGTTTGTACGTTTAAGTTCATTAGTCGGCATTTTAAATGGTTGTTTCTTAGCATGAATTTTGCAATAATAATTTGTTCCTTTAAAAAACTTTGGAGCTTTATCGCATGGTTGTTTGTTTTTTTTATTTATACCACAGCATTTGTATTTTTTTTCATTGCATAAATCTAATATACCCCATTTATCAATGGAATATTTGTCATCATCCAAAGAAAAAAGACAATATGCTAAACATTTCATTCCGACATCTATACTTAATATTTTCATACATATCGTTATTATTTTGTTTTAAATACTATTTT
>Ga0209977_10001337_pt1 | contig 10807 bp, 11 predicted proteins | sample SumtaG_2_FD_183113 | JGI IMG/M metagenome (GOLD analysis project Ga0209977, IMG submission 183113) | Deep subsurface microbial communities from Indian Ocean to uncover new lineages of life (NeLLi) - Sumatra_00607 metaG (SPAdes) (version 2) | ecosystem: Environmental > Aquatic > Marine > Oceanic... | reverse complement strand
ATAACAATTATATGACAATCATTATTTAAGCGTTGTACAGCCTTTCTGGCGTCACCTTGATCCTTAGTCTCATAAAAATCCACCATGTAACCTCTATCTTTAAAGAACTTCAATGTTCTGTTTATGAGTTTCTTGGAAATACCTTTACCTGCAAGAGGGTTTAGGATGATTAACAACTTTTTTTGCATATTTCAACATCACTCCCATTCAATAGTGCTTGGTGGTTTTGAGCTGATATCGTAAACAACGCGGTTGACTCCTTTAACTTCGTTGATAATGCGGTTGGATATTCTGGCCAGTAAATCATGAGGTAGTCTTACCCAGTCTGCCGTCATATAGTCGAGAGTTTCCACGGCTCTCAATGCAATAACGTTCTCATAGGTTCTCTCATCTCCCATAACGCCTACACTGCTGACAGGTAGTAGTATGGCAAAGGCCTGTGCAATTTCCTTGTAAAGACCTACCGTTTTTATTTCTTGAATCATAATGTCGTCTGCTTGCCTGAGAACTTCCAATCGGTCTTCTGTAACTTCTCCTATTATCCTTATGGCAAGGCCGGGCCCTGGGAAGGGGTGTCTCCATATCATATCATCCGGCAGGCCAAGTTCCGAACCGATTTTTCTCACTTCATCCTTAAATAGTTCTTTAAGGGGTTCAACCAGTTCAAACCCCAATTCTGCAGGCAGGGCTCCTACATTGTGATGACTTTTTATTTTAGCGGTTGGCCCTCCATGTGCGGAGATGCTTTCAATAATATCAGGATATAATGTTCCCTGCGCCAGGTACTTAATGTCGGCTAATTTCTTCGATTCTTCTTTAAAAACGTCTATAAATTCATGGCCGATGATTAAGCGTTTTTGCTCCGGATCGCTTACGCCTGACAAGCGGTTTAAGAATCTGTCCCTGGCATCTACAAAATGCAAATCTGCCTTGAAATTCTTTTTAAAGGTTTCAATTACATATTCCGATTCATTGGATCTTAGTACGCCGTTGTCAACAAAGATGCAGGCTAGTTTACTGCCTATGGCCTTATAAATAAGGGCAGCCGTAACAGTAGAATCTACACCGCCAGACAAACCGCATATAACCTTTTCTTTTCCTACCTGTTCTTGTATCTCTTTTACCGTCCTGTCGATGTATGAACTCATTTTCCACTCACCACTGCAATGGCAGATTTTGAATAAGAAATTGTGCAATATCTGGTTGCCGGCTGGTGTGTGTGTTACTTCAGGATGGAATTGGACTCCATAGAAGTCTTTCTCTTTATGTCTAACGGCAGCATATGGGCAATTATCTGTATATGCAAGCGACTGGAAATCATCAGGAAGTTCTATCACCTGGTCGCCATGACTCATCCAGACGTTTATGTTATTATCCAGCGAATCAAGAAGGAGAGAATGGTCTTTTATGGTACATTTAGTACGTCCGTATTCTCCATTTTCTGACGGCTTTATCTTTGCCCCCAGTATTTGACTGCCCAATTGCATGCCGTAGCATATTCCCATAATCGGGATATTCATGAAAAGTATTTGCTCATCGCAGCGTGGTGCATTTTCCACGGAGACGCTTGCGGGTCCGCCGCTCAATATTATTCCTTTTGGCTTAAGTTGCCTGATCTCCTCCAGTGCTGTTTTATGTGATACAATTTTACTATAGACATTCTGTTCCCTGATTCTTCTTGCAATCAGGTGAGAATATTGCGAACCAAAATCTATTATGATCACAATTTCATGTGTTTCTTTACGCATAGCTTTTCAGGTGCTATTAAAAAAATTCTTTGTAAAATATATATACTTACGTTTACTATATATTGCAAAAATAATCAAGTTTGATTTTTAATAACTGGTAATTACAGGCCAATATCAGGTGGTTAGGGGCATTTTAAAAAACGCTTGACTTTGTATTTCTGGTTAGTTATATTTCAGGTTTCAATACATAGCTAAAGGCTTCTCAATAGATTTTAAGGATGTTAAGTAAAAGATTATAGTTATTTTTTTAGAAGAAAATTAAACAAGTAAGGGAGTAATTAATTTGAAGGCAGCAGAATTATCACAATTTAAGAAAACGTTGTTGGAGATTCGGGAAAAGTTGGTTGGAAATGTGACTCATATGGAAGATGAAGCGTTGGGAAAATCTGGACATGAAGCGGCAGGAAATCTTTCAAACGTGCCTATTCACATGGCCGATGTTGGAACTGACAACTATGATCGTGATTTAACCATTGGATTAATTCAAAATGGCGAAGACGAGTTGAAGGCTATTGATGAGGCTTTAGAAAAGATAGGTAAAAAAACTTTTGGTGTATGCGAAGGCGAAGGCTGTGGAAAAAAGATTTCTAAAGCACGTCTGACAGCATTACCTTATGTCAAGTTGTGTATCGAATGCCAGAGGCAGGAGGAACTGGGAACTGGCAAATCTTAAGGTCTCGAAAAATGTCATTACATTTTTGGGTGTTACCTTTTGTGGTGTTCTTCTTGACCTTATAACAAAATGGATAATCTTCAAGAAATTTGAATATGCCGGAAGATTTGAGATCATACCAAAATTTCTTGGAATAATTTGTAGTGAAAATGAGGGTATTGTTTTTGGCTTTGCTCAAGGCAGAAATAATATCCTCATTTTTTTTTCCATTGCTGCGATTGGCGCTATCGTATGGTTCTACAAAAGCTTTGACGGGACCAGATTATATACGAACATTGCTTTTGGAATGATACTCTCAGGCGCTATAGGGAATTTGTGGGATAGGATTTTTCATCATCATGTTAGAGATTTCATCGATCTGCATTGGGGTACGGCGTATCATTGGCCAACTTTTAATATTGCGGATTCTCTTATATGTATCGGGGCTGGTTTCCTTTTTTACGAAGCATTATTTTGCAGGAAAGAAAAAGAAAAGATTGATTAGTTGGCACACTGTTTAGTGGTAAGCTCATGATATTTTTCTAACAAACTACGCGTAATTCTGCCTGGCGCTCCGGAAGAAATTTTTCGTCCATCTATCCTGGCTACAGGTATAATTCCAGCAGCCGTGCCGGTCAAAAAACATTCATCGGCAGCATATAGATCATACCGTGTTATTTGTTCTTCTTTTATCGCTATGCCTGCTTCGGTGGCTAAATCAATAACAACATTCCTTGTTATCCCTATTAAAATCCCTGCATAAGTAGGAGGGGTGATAATTTCATTATCTTTTATTATAAAAATGTTATCTCCGGTGCATTCTGCAACATAACCATCTTTATTTAACATAACACCCTCGGCGGCACCGGAATTAATACACTCAATCTTTGCCAGAATATTATTAAGGTAGTTCAGGGACTTTATCTTGGGGTTGAGTGCTTCGTAGTGGTTGCGAATTGTAGGTACGATAACTGCATCAAGACCTTTTTCATATAATTCTTTGGGATATAGTTCAATGAGATCTGTTATAATAATAATTTGTGGTTTCGCACAGTTAAATGGATCAAGACCGAGTTTCCCTATTCCCCTCGTTACTACCAATCTGATATAGGAGTCCTTCATATTATTAGCATCAAGTGTATCTTTAACAGCATTTCCAATCTCTTCTTTGGTCATTGGTATCTCTAAGGCAATCGCGTTTGCAGAGTCGTAGAGTCTGTCGATGTGTTCAGAAAACTTGAACATGTTACCGTTATAACATCTAATCCCCTCAAAAACCCCGTCTCCATATAACAAACCATGGTCAAAGACAGATATCTTGGCTTCTTCTTTTGGATACAACTTTCCGTCTATGTATACCTTAAGCCCCAATACAACTACTCCTTTCAATTCCTGGTATAATTTACGATCTTGCCATCTGCTATCCTGATCACACTTCCCGCTATTTTTGTAAACCGCTCATCATGGGTGACTATTACAACGGTCTGTTTTGTGCTCTCGTTTAATTCCCGAATCAACTCTTGAATCTCTATTCCTGATTTTGTGTCGAGATTGCCCGTTGGTTCATCACACAATAATACTTCCGGATCATTCATTAATGCCCTGACTATCGCTACTCTCTGCTTTTCTCCGCCTGAAAGTTCGTCAGGCCTGTGGTTTATTCTATCCCCTAAGCCTACTCGCTCTAAAAGCTGAACGGCTTTTTCAGTATTCTCTTTTTTAGATTTTGTCCTGAAGAACTTCTTTCCGATTAGACGTGGCATCAATACATTTTCCAGTGCATTAAAATCAGGTAAGAGGTGGTAAAATTGAAATACAAAGCCGAAAATCCTATTCCGTTTTTCAGCTAATTCTCTTTGCCCCACAATACTCAGGTTTTCACCTTTAAAGCTCACGTGGCCTGACGTCGGTGTGTCCAATATTCCCAGGATATGAAGAAGTGTACTTTTACCTGCACCTGAAGCCCCCAGGATGACTAATATTTCACTTTCTTTTACGTCTAGATTGACTCCATCAAGTACGCGGAGTGTAGTTTTGCCAACTTTATATTCTTTGTGAATGTCACTGGCACATAGAAACCCTTTGTTAAATGTTTCCGTCATATCTTTATCAACTCTGCTGCCGTAACAATGGGAACAAAATTACATCTCGAATAGAAGGGCTGTTTGTCAGGATCATGATCAACCGGTCAATACCGATTCCTAAACCACCTGCAGGAGGCATTCCGTATTTAAGCGCCTTTAGAAAATCCTCGTCTATCTTTCCTTCATTATCGCCGCCAGCCGCTTGATCATGAAACCGTTTACTTTGTTCAATGGGTTCGTTTAATTCAGAATAAGAATTAGCCATTTCCATGGTGGCAATATATAATTCAAACCTTTGAGCTAAATCAGGATTATTATCGCAAGATTTTGTTAATGGACAAAGAGTGACTGGATAATCAAGCACGAACGTTGGATTCCACAATTCCTTTTCAACAAGTTGTTCAAAAATTCCTTCGGCAATAGTATCCTTATGCACACCCTCTACCTCGATTTCCAGCTCCTTGCCTTTTTCCTGTAACCCCTTTTTATCGTTTAAATCGACCGAAGCATACTTTGCCAGGAGTTCGGAAAACGTGCTTCGTTGCCAGGGGGGTGACATGTCCAATTTGCGATCACCGTAGGAAATCTCAAATTCGTTATAGAGTTCGCGGACTAAGGTAGTAATTAAGCTTTCTGTTAATTCCATCATTCCATTGTAATCACTGTATGCCTGGTAGAGTTCCATCATCGTAAACTCCGGATTATGTCGCGTGGAAATGCCTTCATTGCGAAAATTCCGGTTAATCTCATAAATTCTTTCCATGCCCCCAACAAGCAGTCTTTTTAGATATAATTCTGGTGCAATACGCAAAAATAAATCCATGTCTAATACATTATGATGGGTGATAAAAGGCCTTGCCACTGCTCCACCGGGAATGGGCTGCATCATGGGAGTATCAACCTCGACAAAGTCTTTGCTATCCAGAAATTTTCTGATTGATTTTATAATGCTTGATCTCTTTAAGAATACCTCCATTACCGTATCGTTAGACAGAAGATCAAGGTAGCGTTGTCTATATCTGGTTTCAACGTCTTTCAAGCCATGCCATTTTTCAGGTGGCGGGAGTAGAGACTTTGAAAGTATGGTAAAATCATCGGCAAAGACAGTAATTTCGCCTGTTCTGGTCTTAAACAAGCCACCCTCTACGCCAATAATATCTCCTAAATCCAGTAACTGAAATATTTCAAATTTTTCCTTTCCAACCTTATCCAGTTTTATATAAACCTGAAGTTTACCTGTCCAATCCTTTATGTGAAGAAAAGCAGCCTTACCATGAGGTCGCATAGTAACGATTCGACCTGTGCATCTTACCTCCTTGCCTTCTTCATCTTTTGAATAGCTGTCTATAACTTCCTTCAATGGTGTAGCATGGTTATAACTTGCACCATAAGGTTCAATTCCCTTATCCTTGAGCTTGTTTGTTTTTTCAATTCTAATTTTTTCAAATGTTTCCACGGGATTTCTCTAACCTTAAATGTTTACGTTACTTGCGCAGGTGTTTGGAATTTTGCTGAATTTTGAGCAGGTTCGGGTATTCTATCAACAAAGAACATACTGTCAAGTAAAATGCAAACCTTCACCCACAGAGTAAGGTTAGCCCTATTTCTCCTTGAATAAAGGACTTAAAAACATTAATATTGGAAAAATGGATCAACGTTTTACCAGAAAAGAACGTTTGCAAAAAAGGAAGGAATTTCAGAAAGTTTTTGATGAAGGAAAGGTCTTTAGCAATGATCAAATAACAGTATATGTACTATTAAATGACGATCCTGTCTCCCGGCTGGGCCTTGTTGTGGGAAGAAAATTTGGCAATTCACCTAAACGCAATAGATTTAAGCGAATTTTTCGGGAGGCATATAGATTAAACAAGGATATATTGAGTAGGGGTGTAGACATAATAATAATTCCAAGGTCAGGACTGACTGATCTTTCACTAAAAGCAATCGAGGATAAATTTAAGAAGATCCTATCACAAATTAACGAGCAGTTAAGGAAATGAAACATTTATTTATTAAATTCGTACAGGTGTATCAGGTAATTCTATCTCCCATATTACATCCCTCATGTCGCTTTCATCCGACGTGTTCGCAATACGTAATCGATGCAATCGAAAAAAAAGGCATCTTTATAGGAATATTTAAGGGTATATGGAGAGTTCTTAGATGTAATCCTTTTGGTGGGTCCGGATACGACCCCGTTAAATAACTTCCAGGATAAAGTTAAAAGACAAACCAAAAATAAACCAGGAACTATGCCGACAAATAAAAGAATTATCGAATGCGTACCGAATTTCAGCGAAGGACGAAATCAAGATATCATAAACAAAATTGCAGCATCTATAAAATCAACCGAAACTGTTAAACTGTTAAATGTAGAACCAGACAGGGACTATAACAGAACCGTAATAACCTTTGCCGGGGAACCTTTATACGTAAAAGCCGCAGCATTCAATGCAATATTTAAGGCATCAGAACTAATAGATATGTCAAAGCATAAGGGAGCGCATCCAAGAATAGGCGCAACGGATGTCTGCCCCTTAATACCTGTTTCTAATGTGGCCATGGGTGAATGTGTACACTTCGCAAATATGTTGGGTAGAGACGTCGGAAGAGAGCTTGGTATTCCGGTATATTTATATGAATATGCAGCAAAATCAGTAGAGCGGAGAAACCTTGAAAATATCAGGAAGGGAGAATACGAAGACCTGAGGGAAAAACTGAAAGATTGGATACCGGATCATGGGCCTGCAGAGTACAATGATAGAATTGAAAAATCCGGCGCTACAATAATTGGAGCAAGAGGCTTTTTGATTGCCTACAACGTAAACCTCAAGACCCGCGATGTTAATATAGCTAATAAGATAGCAAAGATAGTGCGGGAATCAGGTTCACTAAAAAAGAACAAAACAGGTCAAAAGAGTAGAGTTCCCGGAATACTAAAATGTGTAAAGGCAATAGGAGTAGAACTGAAGGAATACAATATAACACAAGTTTCCATGAACCTGACTGACTATAAAGAAACTTCTATACATACAGCGTTTGAAACCGTAAAAACTCAAGCCGGGCAACACGGGACAAAAGTAACCGGAAGTGAAATAATCGGACTAGTTCCAAAAGACGCACTGATTAAAGCTGGCGCTTCCTATATAGGTAACAATTCAGAGGATAAGTTGATAGAGGCCGCAATAAAGAATCTGGGACTAAATCAATTAAACAAATTTGAGCCTGAGAAGAAAATAATAGAATACCTGTTATGACTTAATTTGCAGAAATGTGGAGGCCTGAAATTTATGTCTAACTGTTGGAAATGCGGACGTTTTTTAGGTGTAAAAGATGAATGGAAAAAAATGAAGACAGAAAAGGGAGACATATGCTATGTGTGTTACAATGAAGCAAAAGAATCAGCGGATGAGCAAATCCAAAAAGATATGGATAGAATAATGAAAAAGAAAGATAGTTTAAACTGATATCTTAGCTTCTGTTGCTCTCTGTCAAACATCAAATCTCTTATTTTCTCTTATAGTCTATATTGTATTTCTTTAACATTTCATAAACGTATGCCCTTGTCACACCGGCAAATTTAGATGCTCTTGTTATGTCGTATGAGGTTTTTTTCAATAGTTTCTCAAGGTAGGCCTTTTCGAATTCAGCTTTAGCATCTTTAAAAGGCTTGTCATAAGTTTCACCACTATACAGCATTGAATTACTTGAATACTTGATCTCGATGGGCAAGTGTTCCTCCGTAATATCCATACCCAGACTAAGGATAGCGGCACGTTCTATTACATTTTCAAGTTCTCTGACATTTCCAGGCCAACTATATTTATTTAATAATTCAACCGCACCATCCGAAATGCCTACGGGCTTTTCTGACGATTTATGCTTTTTGAGAAACCATTCAGTCAGCAGTGGAACATCTTCTTTGCGTTCTCTGAGAGGAGGAAGGTTAATCGGAAATACATTTAGCCGATAGTAAAGGTCTTCCCGGAATTCCTTTCTTTCTACTGCGCTTCTCAAGTCTTTATTAGTGGCTGCAATAATCCTTACATTAACGGTTAAATCTTTGGTATCACCGATACGCCTAAAAGTCCCTGTTTCTAATATCCTTAATAGCTTTACCTGAAGGAAAAAACTCATTTCTCCAATCTCATCTAGGAAAATGGTACCATCGTCTGCAATTTCAAACAAACCATGTTTTCTCACTACCGCTCCGGTGAAAGAGCCTTTTTCATGCCCGAATAATTCACTCTCCAATAACGTTTCTGGAATAGCGCCACAATTTACGGGAATAAGAGAATGGCTACTCCTTGGGCTTCTATCATGGATTGCTCTGGCAACAAGCTCTTTTCCAGTTCCACTCTCTCCCTGAATCAAAACCGTAGCATCTGTTTTGGCAACTTTTGCCATCATTTCGAATATAGAATGCAAAACTTTTGCTTTACCAATTATTTCCGGAAATTTCTCAGGCTTCCCAGGTGCTTCTTCCAGCCCTTTCCTATCTTGAAGGAACTTCTTATGTTTTAGAGTTTTTTTAATTACGAGCAACATATCATCAATATCAAATGGTTTGTTAAAATAATCATCAGCGCCAAGCTTAACAAGTTCTACGGCTTGTTTTATTGTTGAATGACCTGTGACAACGATTACCGCAGTCTCAGGGCTTTTATCTTTAACATATTTTAAGACTTCGATACCATCAACTTCTGGCATAACAACGTCGGTTACTACTATATCGTAAGACTTATGTTCTATCTTTTTCTTTGCATCTCCCCCGTGAATGGACCAATCAACATTATATCCTTCATTAACAAGGAAGTCGGTTAAGAACTCTCTCATACTTTCATCATCTTCTACAATTAATATATTAGATTGTTTTTTCATCATCAATCACAGGAAAAGATAGTATAAAACTGGTGCCCTCATTAATCTTACTCAAGACTTTTATATCGCCTTTATGCAAATTTACTATTCTCTTAACTATTGGAAGCCCTAATCCTGTCCCTTTACCTTTATCTTTGGTAGTAAAAAAAGGGGTGAAAATCCTTTCAATATTTTGTTCGCTGATTCCCTGACCAGTATCTATTATTGTTACGCGAACGCGGTCTCCTGGATTTATTTCAGAATTCTTATCTATATCAGTTGTGATTTCTATTCTACCGCCTTTGTCCATAGCATCAATAGCATTGGATATAATACTTACGAGAACGTGAATTAGTTCACCACCGATTTCTAAAATCTTGGGAAGGTTTTCTGTTAATGACTTGTGTACACTTATCTTTTCCATCATTAATCTTGGTGACATCATTATTAAAGCATCCTCGATGATACTATTTATGTCAACCTGCTTTTTAATCACAACCCTCCTTGAATAGTCTAACAAACTTCCAATAGCAGTTCTAATGTGATCACAGCCAGTCATCATCTGTTTTAAATTTTTTCTAAGCATCTCACTGTCCAATTTATCTAAGTTTTTTAAGACCAACTGAATCCGCCCCATGACGGCACCTAATGGACTGTTAACCTGGTGAGCAGTCTCTGCAGCTAATTTTCCCAGAGAAATTAATTTCTCAAACTGACTAACTCTTTTTCTCATAAAATCTTCTTCCGTCAGTGTTCTGAATATTTCTGAAGCGCCAATTATACTACCAGATTGATCTTTAATCGGAGATATTGTTACATTGGCAGCAATTTTCTTTCCATCCTTTTTTATTCTCTCCGTCTCAAAATCCTTTATTACCTGACCATTCAATATTACCTTATCAAGTAATAGTTGCTTTTCATCAGTTATCTTATCTTGAGGAGCAATAATACCTATATCCTGACCTATAGCTTCAGACTTGCTATATCCGAAGATGTCTTCAGCATGCTGATTCATGGACATTATTGTCCAGTCCTTTGAGATACTAATTATTCCATCTCCCGCATTTTCTACCAAACTGCCCATATGTTCATTTGTATACGGCTGTTTATCTAAATCTTCCGCCTTGATACGTTCTTTTGCTTTGGAATCTGCTTGATGTGCCATAACATAATTAGTAGAAAGGCCGATATTTGCTTGAGATTTATCTAACGTGCACGGCTACTATAACTTGAAGCTTACGGGTTGTCAACCGATACTTTTGAAGTTGACAAGTATTTCATTTTCTGCTAAATTCGATATGTCTAAACGGACATGTTGCAAGGTAAATCTTTACAATGAATAAGTTTATAAACATTATATTTTCACTCCTGTTACTCCCCTCCATATATACACAACTGGTACTGGCTGATTCAGAAGAACAAACAAGGAAGGCAGACATAAAGCAAGATACTTACCCCAGGAA
>Ga0209977_10001336_pt1 | contig 10808 bp, 7 predicted proteins | sample SumtaG_2_FD_183113 | JGI IMG/M metagenome (GOLD analysis project Ga0209977, IMG submission 183113) | Deep subsurface microbial communities from Indian Ocean to uncover new lineages of life (NeLLi) - Sumatra_00607 metaG (SPAdes) (version 2) | ecosystem: Environmental > Aquatic > Marine > Oceanic... | reverse complement strand
AGTTTCCCCCTTTTATAAAGGGGGAGAAAGGGGGATTGATTTACTATTTTGTGCGAATGTGTTTGCGTGAAAAATAGTCCTTTGTCAAACTTACTACCACACCGCTGAGGGCAATAATGGCGATGAGGTTTGGCAATGCCATCATGCCCAATGTAATATCTGAGAAATTCCAGACCAATTCTAACTCTACAACCGCGCCAATAAAAAGCGCTATCACATATATCCAGCGGTAAGGTATGATTGCATTTTTACCGAACAGATATTCTGCGCAACGGTCTCCATAATACGACCAGCTTATTGACGTAGAAATAGCAAACAATATCAAGCCTATAGCAACTATGAAGCCTCCGAAATAAGGTATCCCTGTATTGAAGGCGTTCTTTGTTAACACTGATGAATCTGCTTTAGTTGTCCACTCTCCGGTTATGATGATTACGAGTGCCGTCATGGTACAGATAACCAGGGTGTCTATCAAAGGTTCCATCATTGCAACAAGACCCTCACGCACAGGTTCTTTTGTCTTTGCGGCGGCGTGGGCAATTGGAGCGCTTCCAAGCCCTGCTTCATTGGAAAATGCAGCCCTTTTTACACCCCACGTGATCGTGTATAAGACAGTTGCTCCAGCAAAACCACCGGTTGCTGCGGTTGGAGTAAAGGCGTGTTTGAAAATCAGGGAAAATGATTCCGGTATCATGTTATAATTCCAGAGTATAATAAACAATGCCCCGGCAACATATATAGAGGACATAACAGGTACAAGCCTACTTGCAACCTTACCTATCCTCCTTATACCGCCAATAATTACCAGGCCTACAACTACAGAAATTATTACTCCTAAAATTGCCTTTAAGAGGAAATTTTCCGGTATAAACGTAGATATCTTAGCATCATCTACCTTATTCATATTGCCATCATCATTTGTAAATCCAAGTTCTTCTACGGATTTGCTGTTGTATTGAGATACAAGCATAAATTCATGTTCACCGTGTGTGAGGTCTGTAATCTCTATACTATTGTTATCTGTAGCTATCTCGGCGATAACGAATCCCGGAGGATTCTCCGGATGATTATTTATAGTATGTAACAGGTCGCCAACCGTAACGGCTCTGGATATATCTACTTCAAGTGTCCTGCCGTCCCTTGACTTGATAAGAAATTCTGCACCGTCAACTATACTTACGCCCATCCCTTCGTTCAACTCTGACAACGGCGTTTCGTTATAAAACTTTTGTGTTGCGAATTGATCGGCAAATGCAATGGTCAGGGAGTTTGACTGCACCATGTTGCCAGCGCCAAAGGTAGCTATGAGGCCGCAGGTGGCAAAGAGCACTGCCAGCCACTTGAAATTCTTGCCCAACCCCTTTTCAATATAATACATCGGGCCGCCGCTTACGGTACCATCACTATGAACGACCCGGTATTTCTGTGATAGAGTGCATTCAGCATATTTAGTAACCATTCCAAAGAATGCAGATACCCACATCCAGAAAAGCGCTCCGGGGCCACCGGCATGTAAGGCGGTTGCAACGCCGGCAATATTTCCAACACCAACGGTTGCAGAGAGGGCTGCGCAGAGCGCCTGAAAATGGGTTATATCTCCTGCATCAGACGGGTCGTCATATTTACCTCTGGTAATTGCTATACTATGTCCAATCCTTCTGAGTTGGGGGAAGATGAGCCTTATGCTGAAATAAATACCTGTGCCTACAAGCAGGATGACCAGCGGCATGCTCCATATATAGCCAGCCACTTTCCCCAGGAAATTGGTCATTTGGTCTAAAATTGACACATTAAGCAGTGGCAAGGGTGTATTCGCTATCCATCCCATTTATTCAATTCCTCTCAATCCATCCGCCTCCTACGACTAGGTCTCCGTCATAAAATACAGCTGCCTGGCCCGGTGTGATAGCGCGCTGGGGTTGTTCAAACTTAACCCTGACACGGTTATTCTCCAGAGGATAGATTATGGCTGGAGTTTCATCGCCTTTATATCTGATCTTTACGGATGCGTGTAATTCGCTTTCCAGTCTTTCAATCGTAATCCAGTTTACATCGTTTACGGTAAATGTGTCTTTTAAAAGTTCATCAACAGTGCCGATGGTTACGGTGTTTTGTCCGGGATCAATGTCTACCACATATCTTGGTTTGCCAAGTGCGACGTGTAATCCTTTTCTCTGTCCAATTGTAAAGTTGTGAATGCCGTCATGTGTGCCCAGAATTTTGCCGCTTGTATCTTTTAATGAACCCGTGCCAATCTGTGAACCCACCCTTTCGGTAATCAAGTCGGTGTAATTATTACCTGTTACAAAACAAATGTCCTGGCTTTCAGGTTTGTCCATTGTTTTCATATTCAGTTCGGTTGCCTTATTACGAACCTCGCCTTTAGTCATGTCCCCAAGTGGAAACAGGGCGCGTGATAACTGGTCTTGATCCAGCGGAAATAGCACGTAAGACTGGTCTTTTTTAGTGTCTAATCCTTTTCGTAATATATACCTATCGTTTAGTTTCTCAACCCTGGCATAATGGCCTGTGGCAACATAATCAGCGCCGAGGTAATCAGCAAACCTGAGCAATTTACCAAACTTAAGTTTCTGATTACAAACTATACACGGGTTGGGAGTTTTTCCCTGCAGGTACTCCGTACAGAAATATTCAATGATACTGTCAAATTCCTCTTTGAAGTTGATTACATAAAAAGGAATATTAAGAGACGATGCGACGTTTGCTGCATCTCTGGCGTCTTCAGCGCTACAACACGTTGCCACTTTCACATCGGATGCAGGCGGACTTATATCGCTTCCCAGACGCATGAATAGACCAATTACATCGTACCCCTGTTCTATTAAAAAATGAGCGGCGACGCTGCTGTCAACGCCTCCGCTCATTGCTATTACTACTTTTTTAGTCATTTTTCTTTATTATTTATTTAATCATTAAAAAACAAAACGTGAAGATGTTAAGAAATAAAGAAGAATCCTGTCAGAATTTAAGAGGGATTGGAGTAAAGCATAGTAAAAAGATTATGAGCATTAGCACCCCAATACACTTGCGTCTGAAATCAAGTTGTGTGAATGGGTCAATTGGTGCAGGATGTCTAAAACCAAACACTAAAAGCAAAATGGCAAAGAGTATCCAGCCCGGATAAACAAAAAGCGCAAACAGGCAAAATACTCCTATACCTGCCTTGTATACGATGCCACTATGCTTTCCCAGTAATGCGTAGATAACGTGCCCTCCGTCAAGCTGTCCAATAGGCAGCAAATTAAGTGCGGTAACAAATAGTCCTGCCCATCCGGCAAAAGCAATCGGGCTCAAGACAATATCAAAACCCTCCGGGACAGTACCCATTGTCATCTTTGCAAAGAAAGAAAAAAGTATCGGTTCTCCTAAACCCAGGTAACTTGTTGTATCTTTTGGAATAGGGTGAATTTCCGAAATACAAAGACCTATAATGGTTATTGGAATTGCAAAGATAAGGCCTCCAATCGGGCCGGCAACACCAATGTCAAATAAAGCCCGCTTATCAGGAATATGACCTTTCATCTTGATAACCGCACCGAGTGTGCCAAAGAGAGATGGAAAAGGAAGAAAAAATGGCCAGGTTGCTTCTACATTATATTTTCTGCACATAATAAAATGCCCCATTTCATGTGCAAGCAAGATGGTTATTATACACACCGCATAACTTGGGCCATTTATATAATAAGTGGTGAAGGATGTTGCGATTAATAGCAGGAAATTGATTCTTGGTATACCCCAAAAAGAAGGTGTATAAAGAAAATCTTTTATAACACCTCTGATTGAAATCTTGCCATTCATAACTTATAAAATCCATTCTTTTTATAAAACAAAGAAACTTAAATATGCTTAAATTTAAATGAATTTTAACTTTACAAGAAAATGTTGTCAAGAGAAAAGGAAGTGCTTGTGGGATAGATGCTTATGTATATCAGGCTACGTTGTACTAATTTAAAGAAAGACTTAGTAATACCCATTTCTTCTATTTGTACAAGTTTTGGACAGCTTGTTGCAAATCACCTCAGAATTTTCTATAAGTACAGTTCCTACCAAAGATTAAATAGGAAACATAGTTCTCGCATAAATGAATATCAGGCTAATTTCCTTGCTTTATAGCAACAAAGATTAAGGTTTCTGGTAGTTAATATGACCTCGTATCCAAAATTGGCAACAGTTTTGCTTCTTACCTTATCTGTTTTATGGCTTAAATATGCAATAAGGAATATGAAGTATATATGATATAAGCGATTAGACTGGGGGTCTACTAAGGAAATTTAATTTTTCGAGACCATAGACGATAATATCTTTGAGGAATCCAACCCTGATGGTTGGTTGCCTGGCCGTGCAGGAGGAAAAACGGAGCCTGTAAGTCGAGGCGCAATCGAATTGTTCTCTTTAGGGGGGAGGTTAATATTCATTGTTTTTTTTGCCTGCACTACTGTAATGAAGATTTCCAGCCTTACAGAAAGTGGTAGGCAAAACTGGGTTAAATTCTCCAGATTTTAAAGTATATATTAACACATACCCACTGATTTAGAGATGTAAGGGCAATTTATGAATTGCCCTTACATCTCATTTTATCATAAAGACTGAAAACCTGAAACCAGTGTACAGGGCAGCGCCTGCATTAGCTCGAAACAAGTACAGTGGTTAAATTCCAACAATGTATTTCCTTTAATAAGAGGTACGAGTTAAATGAGAAAGATTCTTTTTGTAGATGATGACCCGAAAGAGATCAAGAGATTGAGGAAGATGCTAAGGTCAATACGTCACGAATGGGAAATGGAATTTGCCGTGAATGGCGAAGAAGCCCTGGGCTTCATGGCCAAATTCCCATTTGATGTTATCGTGTCCGATATGCATATGCCCGGAATAAGTGGTGTAGAGCTCCTTGATACCGTTAAAAAACGCTATCCCAGGACTGTTCGTATTGTCCATTCAGATTATTCAGATAGGAAGATGGTATTGCAGTCAGCCAGGTCCGTACACCAGTTTTTGATGAAGCCATGTAATGCAGAGACAATGACGTACACCATTGAACGCGCATGTAAACTGCGAGATCTGTTAAGAAATGAAACACTGAAAGAAATAATTACAGGAATAAATAAATTGCCCAGTCTCCCCAGATTATATTATTCAATTGTATCAGAACTGTATTCTAAAAAGACTTCCCTGAAAAAAATTTCCAATATTATTTCACAGGACGTTTCGATGTCAGCCAAAATCTTACAGCTGGTTAATTCAGCTTTTTTTGGTCTTCCACAAAAAATTGTAGATCCACATCAAGCGGTGGTTTTTCTGGGGAGGGATACGTTGAAGGCGCTTGTGCTTTCAATTCATGTGTTTTCTTCATTTGCGGAAGATGCAGAATTATGTAATTTTTCTTTAGTGAGAATGTGGGGGCATAGTTTGAGGACAAGTAAACTTGCCAGGAATATTGCTTATGCCGAAATGGCCGATGAAAAAGTGGCGGAAGAGGCAACGATAGCAGGGATGTTACATGATATAGGAAAATTGGTATTGTTGAAAGTTCCTGTGTTGTACAAAGAGATAACGGGATTAGTTAGAACGACTGGGTGTGATTTTGAAGAGGCCGAATACATTGTTATGAAAACTTCTCATGCAGAATTGGGGGCTTATCTGTTGGGGCTTTGGGGGATTCCTGACAATGTAGTTGAGGCAGTTGCCTTTCATCACAATCCCTCAAAGTTGTTAGAGGATCTGTTTATTATGTCAAATGTATCCTCTAATAAAGATAGAGGAAAAATAAGATTAAGTAATAAGGATTCAAAATCAAGACCGGCTAAAAGATTTTTGAAAGAATTTACTGCATTGACAGCTGTACATGTGGCAAATTCATTGTTGATGCAGGAAAATTATTCCGGTATCACTGATTACCCATACGTTGATATGTTGTATTTGAGAACACTTGGCTTGAAAGATAGGTTGCCTGAGTGGGTAGCATGCTATAATAATGCAGTGCGACAAGAGGTCATAAGATATGTTTAGAATCCGAGATAAAATACTGGTAACATTTCTTTCAGTGGTGATTATACCCATAATCATTACTGGTATCTTTTTTGGTGTATATATGACAAAATTGTTAAGACAAGACGAAATGGTAGATACTTTTTATATAACTCTTGGCGTATTGGCTTTGCTCCTGGTCACGGGAGTTGTAACAGCTACGTATATTTTTTCAAGGAAATTAACAAGGCCTTTAAATGAGCTGGTCAAAGGAGTCACCGCCATCTCAGAACGAGATTTAGGCGATTTAGATTATCACATAAATATTACGTCAAATGATGAAATTGCGTTTTTAACTTTTTCGTTTAATAAAATGGTATACAAATTAGGAGAAGCAAAGAAGAAGTTGCTGGATTACGCACTTAATCTGGAGAAAAAGGTTGAACACAAGACAGGGGAAGTTCTCGAAAAAGCAAAGGAATTAAAGACGATAAATAAGGAATTGGAAGACTTTGTTTATACCATTTCGCATGATTTAAAGGAACCTTTGTTTGCAATAGAAGGACATACGTCAATATTATTCAAGGCTTATAAAGATACCTTTGATGATAAAGGGAAATTCTATGTTAACAGGATTAAGATAAACATAGAGACAATGTCCCGGAGAATTGATGAGATTATAAAGGTAATGAAAGTCGGAAGGATTACATATGAGCTTGAGAATAATGATAGCGGTGCTATTGTTAAGGATATTGTGGAAACGTTGGAGGATAAGATAAAGAATAATAAAATTAACGTCGTAATCCAGGATAATCTACCTACAATATTGTGTGATGAGGAAAGGATGAAGGATGTATTATCTAATTTACTTGCTAATGCGATTAAATTTATGGGTAATAATAATCAAGGGCAGATCAGGATTGGATGTGATAAAAATGGAGATTACTATAATTTCTATGTTGAGGATACTGGTATCGGCATTCAAGAGGAATACCAGAAGCAGATTTTCAAGATATTCAGACGTCTTGGGGAGGTAGAGGTAGAGGGGTCTGGTGTTGGGTTGGCTATGGTAAAAAAGATTGTGGAACTGCATAAAGGAAAGATATGGGTAGAGAGTCCGGTTAAGGATGGAAGAGGTTCAAGGTTTTGTTTTACAATGCCAATATCTAGAAAACTAGATAGTGTAAGTCCAGAATTGGACAATTGTGTAGCCGTATGATGAAGGCTGTTAGAAATCAAAATGGAATTGGAAGAAAAACGTTAAAAAGCATTTTAGGGGAATAATACGAAATGGCTGTTAGCTTTCGAATAACCCGCGAAACATAATCCCTTCTTAGATCATATCCAAAACAACCCCATATTAGGACATTAGCCATAAAAATTCTTTAAATTTTGATAATGAAGAGTAGAAGCTTGCTTATTTCCCTTTGACTCAGATTCATAACGATGGTAATATCTGCGTTTGGTTTATTACAATAAGTATTAATGTTAACAGGAATGTTTTTTTAAGGGTTAAATAGTGACACAAAAAAAGAAAGTTGTTCTGGCGTATTCTGGCGGGCTTGATACCTCCGTTGCAATAAAATGGATACAGGAAAAGTATGATATGGACGTAATAGCCTTAAGCATTGAGCTGGGAACAGGAGAAGATCTGAAGCCTGTAGTGGAAAAAGCACTAAAGATTGGCGCAATCAAGTCAATGGTTATAGATGCAAGAGAGGTCTTTGTTCACTATTTTATCTTCCCGGCGCTTCAGGCAGGCGCTCTTTATGAGAGGACCTATCCACTTGCAACAGCCCTCGGTCGGCCACTGATAGCAAAATTGCTGGTTGACACTGCAAAGGCTGAAGGCGCCAGCGCCGTTGCGCATGGTTGCACCGGAAAAGGCAATGACCAGGTCAGGTTTGATGTTGCAATACATACCCTGGACCCGTCTATGCAGATAATTGCACCGGTTCGAGAGTGGAAGATGTCCAGAAATGAAGAAATAGAATATGCCCGGAAGAACGGAATCCCAACTGATGTAAGCATAAGTAAACCTTATAGTGTAGATGAAAACATCTGGGGGCGAAGTGTTGAATGTGGAGTACTCGAAGACCCATGGGTGGAACCGCCTGAAGATATATACAAATTGACAAAAGGCATAAACGATACTCCCAATAAACCTGCATATGTAGAAATTGATTTTGATAAGGGCATTCCCCTGTCTTTGAACGGAAAGGAACTGGACGGGATAAGCTTGATACAGGAACTAAGCAAGATAGCTGGTGGGAATGGGGTGGGGAGGATTGATCATCTTGAAAATCGTATTGTGGGGATAAAGTCCAGAGAAATCTATGAGGCCCCTGCTGCAATAGTTTTTAACAAGGCTCATCAGGCATTAGAAGAACTCACCATGACTAAGGACAATTTAAGGTTTAAGGACATGGTTTCGACCCACTACTCAGATATGGTTTATAATGGTACATGGTTTTCAACCTTTCACCAGGACATGTCAGCTTATATATTGAGCAATCAGCGTTTTGTCACAGGTACTGTTCGTGTAAAATTATTCAAAGGCACCTGTTCTGTGGTTGGGCGGAAATCGCCATTATCATTGTATAGCCACTCACTTGCCACATATGATACCGGAGATACCTTTGAACATGATGCGGCAGTTGGTTTTATTAAGATTCATGGCCTGCCGACAAAGACACAGGCCCAGATTCAGCTTAAGGCATTAAAAAAAGGCGAGACAGTTCCCACAATCATGCCACCTAATATTGCACCTACGAATGTAATGGAGAAATAAGAAACTTTAACATCTCTCGGCTTAGCTACCTCACCCATTACTAAAATGTAATATTACAAGACCTGATTCGGTGTTCCATTCTTTTTCATTTTTCTCGCTTTTTTTTGGGTTTAGCTTTTTCTACAACAGCCCTTCTGCCTACTCTTGTCTTTCTGAATTTCTTAAGGATAATTTCAGCTTCTGCAAAAGGCACCGTAATAAATGAGAAGTTTTCGTGTATCCCGATATTCTCTATAAGTTCTTTAGGTGTACCAGCTTCTTTCACAATAAAATCTATAAGTTTCTTTGTTGTTGTTTTACTGCTTTTACCTTTTGAAATAAAGAGCCGGGTTTTTCCCTCCTCTTCTACAAGAGTTCTGCCGCGTTTCATCCTTCCCACTGGTGTCAATTTCCGGTAAATACTCTCATCAAGAGTTTTTCCAAAGGAATATTTCAAAATGGCGGCAACAACATCCTCAGTAGGATTTTTATCAATCAATACTTCTGCCCATTGTCTGTATCCGTTAATTTCACCACTATAGACAATTCTTTCTATATCCTCTGCTATTTTCTTCTTTTTGGCATCAATAATCTCTTTTACTTCCGGGACTTTCTGTTTTCGGATATCGGCATTGGCAATGCGCCTGATAAAACCCAGTTTTCTGAACTCTGCCGGTGTGACAAATGTTATGGCTGTACCCTGTTTGCCGGCCCTTCCTGTCCTTCCAATTCTGTGAATATATGCTTCAGGGTCTTGCGGAATAGAATAATTGATAACATGACTTAGATTAATTATGTCAATACCGCGGGCGGCAACATCAGTAGCAATAAGAACTGATGTTTGCTGTTTTCTGAATTTGCCAAGTGTTCTTTCTCTCTGCGCCTGAGATATATCCCCATGTAAGCCCTCAGAGGGATATCCTCTATCATGGAGATGGGCAACAAGTTTATCCACATCTATCTTGGTCCTGCAGAATACCAACCCGTAAAAATCACTCTCAATATCGATAATCCTGCATAAGGCCTCGAATTTATCCTGATCTGCAACCTCAAAATAAATCTGATCGGTCAGGCTTGTTATGAGCTTTGTTTTTGTTCTTAAATGGGTGTATTTCCCCATATAATTCTCTGCAAGTTTTTTTATCCTATCGGGCATTGTTGCAGAAAAAAGAAGAACGCGTTTTTCCTGCGGTGTATGTTTAAGGATTTTCTCAATATCTTCAATGAATCCCATATTGAGCATCTCATCCGCCTCATCAAGAATAAAGTAGCTGATGCCATCCAAAAGCAGGCTTTTGCGTCTGATATGGTCAAGGATTCTGCCCGGGGTTCCCACAACAATAGAAATGCCTTTCCGCAGTTTCTTAAGCTGCATATCTATAGACTGACCGCCATATATGGGAGCAACAACAAGGTTACTGTGCCCCTTTAAGGAGTTAATTTCCTCACATACCTGAATAACCAGCTCTCTAGTGGGCGCAAGGATAATGGCCTGCACTTTCCTTGCAGATGGTTTTAGTTTCTCAATAAGCGGTAATGCAAAAGCCGCTGTCTTACCTGTTCCTGTCTGGGCCTGAGCAATTATGTCCATTTCATTCTTCAGAAGAAGAGGTATTGTCATTGCCTGTATCTCAGTCGGTTCTTCGAACCCCTTCTTACTGAGAGCTCGAATATTTTCTTCTGAAAGGCCCAACGATTTAAATTTTTCCATATTATCCATTTTTTGAATAATTCCAGTTCTTTTTTTTTACATAACGCGAAATATCAACGGTCCGCTTTTTTGTGAAAGGCGCCCGTTGCATTTACTTACTCAGTACGATTCGTTATTTCAATAAGGTGGTAGCCAAAATCGGTTTTGACCGGGCCATGAACTTTACCCACCTCGGCGCTGAAAACCACTTTATCAAATTCCGGAACCATCTGCCCCGGGCTAAACTCTCCAAGAGCCCCGCCTTTCTTACCGGAAGGACACTGTGAGTGTTCCTCGGCTACCTTTTCAAAATCAGTTCCTTCTTCAATCTGCGACTTGAGTTTATTGCATTCTTCTTCTGAA
>Ga0209977_10001335_pt1 | contig 10812 bp, 8 predicted proteins | sample SumtaG_2_FD_183113 | JGI IMG/M metagenome (GOLD analysis project Ga0209977, IMG submission 183113) | Deep subsurface microbial communities from Indian Ocean to uncover new lineages of life (NeLLi) - Sumatra_00607 metaG (SPAdes) (version 2) | ecosystem: Environmental > Aquatic > Marine > Oceanic... | reverse complement strand
TCCAATTCTGATCCTGGGGGAAGTTAGTAAGAAAGATTTAGAATCGGTAGTGAAAAATAATTTTGAGTTTGTTGGTCACGATCTTAATTATTTAAGAGAGTTGGATGCAATTGCTTCGGAGTTAGGTAAAAAAGTAAAGGTTCATTTAAAAATTGATACGGGGATGAATCGGATAGGAGTCAGCTTGGATCAGATAGACGATTTAATTGAAACAATTCCGAAACTAAAATCTTCGAAAATTGTGGGAATCATGACCCACTTTGCAGCCAGTGATGAACTTAAAAAAAGAGATTACTTTGAAAAACAGCTTAAGCGATTTCAAGAGGTCTTATTCGAGTTTCAAAAAGCGGGTTTGAATCTTCCTTTGCGACATACTGCTAATAGTGCAGCGACTCTCCTTTATTCTGAAAGTCACTTTGATCTTGTTAGGTTAGGATTAGCGCTTTATGGTTTATGTCCCTCAAAGGATGTTTCAAAAACTAAAGGCAAGAATCTGGGACTTACCCCTGTTTTATCCTTGAAAACAAAAATTATTCAAATTAAGACGATAAAGAAGGGAAATTGTATCGGGTATGGCTGTACTTATAAGGTCCCTTCGGATATCAAAGTGGCAATTCTGCCGATAGGATATGCGGAAGGGTATGGTCGAATTCTATCTGATCAGGCAGAAGTATTGATTAATGGAAAAAGGGCACCAGTGCGCGGGAGGATTTCGATGAACCTCACAGTAGTAGAAATCGACAAGATTCCCGAGGCAAAGGTGGGGGATGAAGTGGTGGTGATTGGAAAACAGGGGAAGGAAGAAATTACTGTGGATGATTTAGCAAAAATGTCAGATACGATTAATTATGAGATTGTGACACGTTTGTCGGAGAGTATTCCGAGGATTGTTATATAACAGAGGGAATGATAGCAGATATCAGATAGCAGATATTGTTAGTAGATATTGTCGTTATACTATCCGCTATCTGCTATCAGTTATCATTTAGCAACATTTTTATGCAAAACAACAATTTAATGGAAAAGATTACCTCTCTTGCAAAGAGACGTGGATTTTTATTTCAAAGTTCAGAAATCTATGGCGGAATTAGTGCTTGTTATGATTATGGCCCTCTTGGCGTGGAGTTAAGAAACAATGTCAAAGAAGCCTGGTGGGATCAGATGGTTCGAGATCGGAGTGACATTGAAGGAATTGACACCAGTATTTTAATGCACTCCAAGGTCTGGGAAGCATCAGGGCACTTGCAGCATTTCACTGACCCTTTAGTAGACTGCAAGAAATGCAAGAAGCGTTTTAAAGAAGAGGACATCTTAGAATCTGCTAAAAAAAAGGTAGTTAAAGGGAAATTACAGTGCCCGGAGTGCGGTGGAGAGTTAACCAAAGCCCGTCAGTTTAACTTGATGTTCAAGACCCATATGGGACCGGTAGAGTCAAAGAGTAACGAGATCTATCTTCGGCCTGAAACTGCTCAGGGGATTTATGTCAACTTTAGGAACGTCCTAGACTCAACCGGGCAGAGAATTCCGTTTGGGATTGCTCAGATTGGGAAAGCTTTCCGAAATGAGATTACTCCCGGGAATTTAACTTTTCGCTTGCGTGAGTTTGAGCAGATGGAAATGCAATACTTTATCAAACCGAAGGAAGCAACAAAATGGTTTGACTATTGGTTAAAGGAGAGAAAGAATTGGTATTTGGAATATGGGTTGACTCGTGGTAAGTTGCAAACGCGTGAGCACAAGGGAGGAGAACTGGCACACTATGCCAAGAAAGCTGTTGACATTCAATATAAATTTCCTTTTGGTTTTGCAGAGCTTGAGGGAATTCATAATCGCACGGACTATGATTTGGTTGAACACGAAAAAGCAAGTGGCAAAGACTTGAATTATATTGATCCGGTCACAAATGAAAAATTTATTCCCTGGATTGTTGAAACTTCGGGGGGGATTGATCGGGCAACTCTGGCTTTTTTGATTAATGCCTACACAGAGGTTGAGGGAGGTAGATCGGAGAAAAAACAGACCGTGCATGAAAAAGAGGTAGTTCTTAAACTCGATAAACGCCTTGCGCCGATTAAAGTGGCAGTTCTACCGCTTTCGCGTAAAAAAGAGCTTACTAGTGAAGCAATCAAGATTTTTGATCTAGTTAAGAAGGACTTCAAGAGCCAATACGATGAGACAGGATCAATTGGCAAGCGCTATCGAAGACAGGATGAGATTGGAACGCCATATTGTGTCACTATTGATTTTGAAACCCTTGAAGATAAAGCCGTGACTGTGAGAGATCGGGATACAATGGAGCAGGAGAGGATGAGGGTTGCTAAGTTAAAGGAATACTTGGAAAATAAACTCACTAAATGAAAATTTCAAATAGAGTTCAAAATATAGAAAGTACTTTCACAGTTGCCTTAAGGATAGAGGCCGATGAAAGAAAGGCAAGCGGCGAAGATGTTATTGATCTTGGCCTAGGGGATATCAATTTTGGGCAGCCTCCCAATTTTACAAAGGCTTTGGTAAAAGCAGCACAAAAAGGTGTTAATCGATATACGGAGCCTGAAGGAACATTAGAGTTGAGGAAAGCAATCGCACGGGCGAATAATAATTTATATGGTGGAGCTTATCAAGGGAAAATTGTACAGCCGAAGTATGAAGCAGAAGAGATAGTGCATGCTACAAGTGCAAAGTTGTTGATACTTGCAGCGGCAACTTCAATAGCAAATCCTGGCGATGAAATAATTGTTTTAGCTCCTTATTGGCCTTCCTATATTGATACCTTAAAATTAGCCTGTGTAAAGCCTGTGGTTTGTTACACTACAAAGGAAGACAATTTTTGCCCCTCTAAAGAACAGCTCTCTTCCGTAGTTACAAAAAAGACGAAGGGTGTTATTGTTAACAGCCCTAATAATCCTACTGGCCGTGTCTATACTAAGAATGAGCTGAAAGAGATTGCAGACTTTGCTCAAGAAAATGATCTTGTAATTATTTCGGATGAAGTGTATGACACGATAGTTTTTGGCAAGAATGTGCACTATAGCATCGCGGCGATAAGCGATGAGGTAGCTCAGAGAACAATTGTTATTAAAGGATTGTCGAAAGGTTTTGGAATGGGGGGAATACGTTTTGGATATGCAATGAGCAAGAATAATAAATTTGTGGAGGCTTTGAGTAAAGTTGTGAGCAACATGATTACCTCTGCTCCATCAGTTTTGCAAGAAGCAGGGCCGGCTCTCTTTCTTAAGTCCATAGATCATGTAATAAGGGTTAGAGAAACATTTGAAAAGAGAGTGAAATTCACTGAGGATTTTTTTAGAAAAAATGGAATTGATTTCACAGAAGTCCAGGGAGCGCCCTATATCTTTCCGGATATTTCTTCTTATTTTAATAAAGACATTACTAATTCAAAGTCTTTCATGCAACGTCTTATTAAAGAAACAGGAGTAGTTGTTTTACATGGAGGTATCTGTGGAAATGATAAATATGTTAGGATTGCTCTGATTCAAGATATTCCTATTTTGGAAAAAGCATTGGAGAGGATGATAAAGTTTATTAGAGGTAAGAAGTAAATATGAAAGAAAAAATTGCAATAATTGGTTGTGGCAACATTGGCGAGCAAATTTTGAGATACCTAAAATTAGAAAAGGGATTAAAATTTGATATTAATATTTCCAGAAGAACTAAAAGCAAAGGTTGTCATCTAGCAAGAAAGTACAAAGTGAATTATTTTCCCAATAATATTGAAGCAATCAAAGATGCTAAAATCATTTGGCTCTGTGTTGGACCTCAGCAATTTTCTACTGTACTAAAGGAGATTAGACCTTTTGTGAGGAGTAATCAGGTGATTATAAGTGTAGCAGTTGCAATTTCTCAGAAGTACCTAAAAAAGTTTTTTCCTAGAAGTCCTGTAATCAGATATATGCCTTCTCCTTTGATAACTGAGGGAAAAGGAATAGCTATTTTGGTCGAGGATAAGAGGAAACTTCCCTCAAAGTGGAAGAAAATCATTGCTAAGTGGTCATCAGAACTTTATACTGTGCCAGATAGTAAAATGCATCTTTATACAACTCTAGCTTCGTGTAGTAGCGCATTCATTGCAGCTCTACTGGTGAATCTTCTTTCTGACTTGCCGGGTTCTGGGAGAGATCAGCTTGAGTATAAAAGGGTCATCCTTGGTGCTAGCAGGGATACTCTCGCTTTTCTGGAGGGGAAAAGTATTTCTGAATGGAAGAAAATGGTTGAGTTTGCGGCAACGCCGGAAGGAGTAACAGTGGGGGGATTAAAGGTGATAAATAGTAAAATAGCCAGAAAGATTGCTAAAAGGATCGTTCTGGGAGCAGTTAAAAAATCAAAGAGGGTTCAGAAAAGTTGTGAGAAGTAGTTAGAGAACAAAATTTGGATATTTCTCTTGTGGACGCTTTGTGAATAACTGGAGACAGCAGTCTCTGGTTTTTTGTTTGTTAAAATCAATTGATTATCTATTTGTGTTGCTCAGACAGTGTAATTAGAATAAGGCAAAAGGCAAAAGGCAAAAGGCAAAAAAGTTTAAAATTTTGATTTTGAGCTGGAGATGGAGTGGTTTATAATCTAATCGCAATGGAATAATGTGGATGAAAGTGGGGATAAGTGGAGCAAATGGTGGATAAACCTTATATACAAGCTCAAGGGGGAACTTGTAGGTACACTGAAAGCAAAAACAAAAACAAACCCCATCCTTTTCTTTTGAACCAGAGGTGATAGGGGATTTTATTGGTGTTTTAACCCCTTCCCAATCCCCTATCATCCTTAATCCAAAAGAAACAAATGTTTATTGGCGAATACAAACACACAATTGATCCCAAGGGTCGTGTGGCAGTACCGAATAAGTTCCGGGGAAAGCTATCCGAAGGGGTAGTAGTTACTCGGGGCTTAGACAACTGTCTCTTTTTGTATTCTAAAGCCGAATGGGAAAAAATTGCCGAAAAATTGAGCAACCTGCCAATTAGCCAAAAAGACGCTCGGGCTTTTGCAAGATTGATGCTAGCTGGGGCAATGGATCTTGAAATTGATAAACAAGGGCGGGTTAATTTACCAAAGTATTTAAGAGAATATGCCAGTCTTTCTGGGAAAGCAATCATTGCTGGTCTCTATAATCGCTTGGAAGTTTGGAATCCTTCAGCTTGGAAAGAATATAAAACCGGGACCGAGAAAGAAAGTGGAGAGATTGCGGAGAAGCTTGGGGAGCTGGGAATCTAATTAAAATGATTGATTCTAAACATATACCAGTTCTTCTCAGAGAAGTAGTTAAATATCTTAACCTCAAACTTAATCAGAACTGCATTGACTGTACGGTAGGCTATGGGGGACATGCCAGGATCCTTCTAGAAAAAAATGCTCCCAAAGGAAAATTATTAGGAATTGATCAAGATCAAAATGCGATCTCTTATGTCCAAAGAAAATTTGCTGGTTCAAGAAATAGACTCATTCTTGTTTGTGATAATTTTCGCAACCTTAAAAATATTACTCTCAGTCAAAATTTTTCAAATGTTTTTGGAGTATTATTCGACTTGGGGGTTTCTTCTCCGCAAATAAATGATCCACGGCGAGGGTTCTCCTTTCAAAAGGAGGGGGAGCTAGACATGCGAATGGCTAGTCCTTTGGGAGAATCTTCGCCCGGATCAAGAAAGATCTATCAGTCACTAGAAAAACTGGAACGCTATGTAGAAGAAAGCCTCAATGCTATTTCAGCAAAAGAAATAGTAAATAATCTCCCGGAAGCAGAATTAGCAAAATTATTCTTCCAGTATGGAGAGGAGAGAAATAGCCGCAGGATCGCAAAAAAGATTGTAGCGGAACGTAAAAAGAAATCAATTCAAACTACAACAGAGTTAGCAAAAATAGTCAGTTCTACTCAAAGGAAGAGACAAAGAATTCATCCCGCAACAAAAGTTTTCCAAGCCCTCCGAATTGTAGTCAACCAAGAACTTAAAAATCTTAAAGAGGGATTGAAGCAAGCGATAGAGGTTCTAGAGCCAAGCGGTAGGGTAGCAGTAATCAGCTTTCACTCTCTGGAAGACAGAATCGTCAAAGAATTTTTCAAACGTGAGTCACAAGACTGTGTCTGTCCTCCTGATCTACCAGAATGCCGTTGCGATCACAAAGCAACTCTTAAAATCATCACCAAAAAACCGGTTGTAGCTTCAGAGAAAGAAATAGAAATTAATCCTCTTAGTCGAAGTACAAAACTAAGGGTAGCCGAAAAAATAACGAGTAATGAATAATGAGTAATGACTAATTATAAATTATTCATTATACATTAATCATTAATAATTAATTCACATGGGAACATTAGCAATTACGCGCTTTGAAACTAAGCGGGTTAGCAATAAAAGAATCCGTAAAAAAGATTTTCGGAGTAAACTCCGAACAGGGCCAGTCGCAGTGACGTTTATGATTGTAATTCTGGTTTGCGTTTCGGCTTTGTTGTACCTTACCCAGGCGAATAAACTCGCAACACGGGGTTATGAAATGAGCGAGCTGCAGCAACAAAGTGCCCTTCTTAATGTAGAGAACGAGAGTTTGGAAGTAGAGGCGGCACGTTTGCAGGCAATTAGCGAAGTAGAGAAAAAAGTTCGGGATGATAAAAATAAAGGTGCTTGGGAAGATGTCAAACAAGTAAACTATCTTGGTAAACCTAAAACTGACGTAGCGATGGGGAATTAGCATAGTTAACCTGCCTGCCGGTTTACATGCCGGTAGGTATGCAGGCAGGTAGTGAATAGTTGATAGTTGGAATTTTGGAGGGGGTAATGTTTGTTAAGATTCTACAATTTAGAATAGAGATAAATAAAAAAGAACAGGTGAGCTTGGCTTTAAGGGGGAGAGCTAAGCTTAACTGTTTTTTTGTTTTAAAATGAAAAAGCGGCTTCCTTCAGGAAGCCGCGAGTAGGTTAACATTGAGGAGGGGGAAGGCGCATGGGTAAGCCGTAGGGGACGAATGTGCCGTCGATGTTGTAGAGTCGGTGGAAAACCGTCGGTATCTCCCCTTTTGGGCAGGGGAGTTTTGCGAAGATTTCCCTGAGGAGTTGGGTTTTGGTCTCGGGACTCAGATTAAGCAGCGAGAGGGAGATGCCGAGGTATTCGTTTTTGATGGCAACTTTCCACTCACTTATCCCAACCTGGAACCTGCAGTGTGGGCAGGAAGAACTCCTTGCCCCGTACGCCCCTACTTTTTTATGGCAGTAGGGACAAATGATAACTATTTGCATGTGTTACCTCCGTTGGTTCTCGCTGGAGTTTTGTGTTAATTGATGACTTCGAGAAGCTCGGTGGGAATCGCGACGTACGTGGCGATTCCTAACTCCTCGTAGTTATTGAATTTTACGGGACGCTCTTTGCTCCAATCGAAGGTCCCACTGCAATAGGGGCCTTCTTCGACGATTCCGGTTGAGCCGGCGGGGAGAATTTTATCGGTGTCCCAGGGTAATACGTAGTCGGCTTTAAGCCGAACTTTACCCATTTTGATAGTCGCCATTATAGGCTCCTTCCTTTTCGGATGTGTTACTCTCATTGCTAGGCGGGAACATCGACTGATCTCCCGATAATTTTGTCGATTTTTGCTTGGATGTCACGTACTTGTGGTGGTGACATCCAATTGAAGAGTCCAGCTAATTCCCCTAACAAGTCGTTGAGCTCATGGGGTGCAAGTGTATGTACATGGGGATAGCCTCTTTCTAATAGTTTGACCACTGTCTCGCCTCGCGGGAGAAATTTTTCCCCGCAGAGCTCGCAGTAGTTTTTAGGGCTTGCTACATTCAGGTTACCGCAATGCGGGCAGCGCTCGTAAACGAGGAAATCAATCGCCATTATAGGCTCCTTCCTTGGCGCATTTGCGCCTTCGTGATTTTTAAAGGACGTTTTTAACCGGTGTTACTCTGACTGTACTGCTCTGATCAAGATTCAGAAAGGAACCTGCTTACTACTGTTTCTGAGACTTCAAAATATAGCATATAATTCAATAAAAGTCAATACTAAAGAGTTTTTAAGCTATTTATAGTATAATAAGGGGGAAATAAGTTATGTTGTAGGGTAACAAAATGAAACAATCTTATCGCGAAAGTAGTGCCCAAAAAAGACGCTTGAGTTTCTTGGGGCTTGTTTTGATAGTCCTCGCTGGTTTAGTAGTTGCAAAATTGTTCTATCTCCAGGTCTTACGTCACGGCTACTACCTGGCGTTTGCAGAAAACCAGCACTGGATGAAACGTGACATCCCTGCAGAGCGAGGGAAGATTTATGTGAAAGATCCTGAAACAGGGGGACTCTATCCTTTAGCGACGAATGTCCAAAAGGATCTCTGTTACACTGTACCCAGTCGGATTAAGGATCCTGATCATGCTGCTGAAAAACTAGCGCCGCTTTTGAAAATGAAAAAACAAGACATCTTGAAAGAGTTTGAAAAGAGTAAATATTATGTTCCTCTAAAACATAAATTGACCGAAAAGCAATCAGAGAAAATTCAGAACCTTGGGATTGAAGGGGTGATGGTTACTCCGGAGAGTTGGCGTTATTATCCAGAGAAGAAATTGGCTTCCCAAATTCTTGGTTATGTTGATTGGGATGGTAGGGGTAGATATGGACTAGAAGGCTATTTCAATGAGAGTTTGAGGGGAAAGCCAGGGTTCCTGGAGGCTGAAAAAGACCAAGGAGGACAATTAATCTCAATTGGTAATCTCAACCTTGATCCTCCCAAGAATGGCGATGACCTCATTTTAACAATTGACCGCACGGTTCAATATGAAGTTGAGAAAAAACTAAAAGAAGGAGTTCAAAAATTTGGGGCGACAGGAGGAAGTATTCTGATAATGAACCCTAAGAGTGGTGCAGTCTTGGCGATGGCAAACTACCCTGATTTCAATCCTAACACATACTATAAAAAGAAACAGGAAGATTACTGGGTCTTTAATAATCCTGCAATCAATGGCGTTTATGAGCCAGGTTCAATTTTCAAACCAGTTATAATGGCTTCAGCAATCAATGAAGATAAGGTTAACCCAACAACTACCCATAAATGTAGTGGTTACATTCGGATAGGAACAGATATTGTGAGAACTTCTGACTTAAGGGGACATGGTACGGAGACAATGACTCAAATCCTAGAAAATTCTTGTAATGTCGGAATGGCATTTGTGGCTGGTAAAATGGGGAAGGATTTAACTCATGATTATCTTAACCGTTTTGGATTTAATAATGACACTGGCATCCGTTTGCACACTGAAAACCGAGGTAACATCAGAGATCCTAACGAATGGGCCGATATTGATTTAGCGACTTCTGGATTCGGTCAGGGGCTAGGAATAACTTCTCTGCAAATGGTGACGGCTTTCTCGGCTCTAGCGAACGAAGGTAATTTAATTCAACCTTACATTGTTGAAGAAATTATTCATAGTGATGGTTCTAAAGAAAAAAGAAAACCGAAAGTAGTCCGCCAGGTAGTTGAAAAAGATGTTGCTCAAACAATTAGTGCGATGCTTGTCTCGGCTGTGGAGAATGGGGTCGCAAATCCCGCTAAATTAGACGGCTATTATATAGCAGGTAAAACAGGAACGGCGCAGGTAGCAGCTGAAAACGGCGAGGGGTATGATCCAAATAAACGTATTACTTCTTTTATTGGCTATGGCCCAGTGGATAATCCACGCTTCATAATTCTGGTGAAGTTTGATATCCCTTACGGGGGAGATGTTTGGGGAGTAACAACGGCAGTGCCGGTTTATAAAGAAGTTGCAAAATATCTTCTGAATTATTACAGAGTACCGCCAAGCACTGGAGGATAGAATAATAGCAGATAGCGGATAGCAGATAGTAGATGGGCAATGTGCGATGTGCGATGTGGAATTTTTCTCACATCTAACATCTCAAATCTCACATCTTTAAAATGCGTAGCTTAGCGAAGAAAATTCTAGAACGAATCTTACGTTTTTTGGCGAAGCGGGTTCTTAAACGTTATCATCCTCTGGTGATTGCGATTACGGGAAGTGTTGGTAAAACTACTACCAAGGAAGCAGTCTGTATGGTTGTGAAGAGAACAAGCAGGACTTGGTATAGTGAATTGAATTATAATAATGAAATTGGTGTCCCTTTGACAGTTCTTGGTCTCGGACCTTCCTCCTCTCCTTTTGTTTGGTTTTTCAATTTGCTTAAGGGTTTGTGGCTAACGTTTGGGATACGGGTTAAAGATTATCCTGAAAAACTAGTTTTAGAGATGGCGGCGGATAAACCAGGAGATATTGAGTATTTAACAGATTTTATAAAACCTCAAGTTGCAATTGTTACAAATGTTAGTCCCGTTCATGCGGAGTTTTTTGGAGATATTGAATTTACAGCTCGAGAAAAAGAACAACTTATTAAAGCTCTAGATAAAGACGGAGTAGCAATTTTGAATGTTGATGACAAGCGGGTTAAAAAAATGGGGGAAAGTTTGAAAGGCGATTTAATTTACTATGGTCTTGGCGATGAAGCGCAAGTAAAAGTAAGTAAGATCGAAACAGGGATTGAAGGTACTTCTTTTATTTTTGACTATGAAGGTAAACGGGAAAAGGTTTTACTCCCACATCTGATTGGGGAGCATTTTGCTTATGCAGCATTGGCAGCAATTGCAGTGGGAATTTATTTAGGAATGGATTTTAAGAAGATTGCAAAATCTTTAGAGGGACTGAAACCACCCCTGCATCGCCTTAACCTTGTTAAGGGAGAAAAAGAGACGGTTGTTATTGATGATACTTATAATGCCTCGGCTTCCTCTACAATTGAGGCCTTGAAAGTCTTGGGGAAACTGAAAGGCAATTT
>Ga0209977_10001334_pt1 | contig 10812 bp, 8 predicted proteins | sample SumtaG_2_FD_183113 | JGI IMG/M metagenome (GOLD analysis project Ga0209977, IMG submission 183113) | Deep subsurface microbial communities from Indian Ocean to uncover new lineages of life (NeLLi) - Sumatra_00607 metaG (SPAdes) (version 2) | ecosystem: Environmental > Aquatic > Marine > Oceanic... | reverse complement strand
CCAGAAAAATATTCCAAAGAAAACCTATTTTTGGGTCCTTACACTGATAAAAAGGAAATCACTAGAATATTACGTGATTTACGCAAGATATTCCCTTATTGTTCTTGTAAAAAAAGAGTTAAAATAAAAAAAAGACCGTGTTTATATTATCAATTAAAACTATGTCCGGGGCCTTGTATCGAAGCTATAACAGAAGAAGATTATATACAAAATGTGAAGCAAATAGAGATGTTTCTCAAAGGACAAACAGGGTGAATTAAAGAACAGATTAACGGAAAGATGAAGAATGCGGCTCAAGCACAAAATTACGAAATAGCTGCTTTTTGGAGAGATAAACTTCAAGCTATTGATAATTCAACGACCTCTCAGAATGTATTATTAGATCGTAAAGAAAATAAAGATATTATAGGTTATTTTAAAGATGAGGAGCAGAAATATATTGCGATGGTAATAATTCATATTCGTGAAGGAAGAATCTCTAATAAGAGTTCTTTTCCTGTGAATATAGAAGATAAAATAGTTGAAAAGAATAATATTTTCCCTTCGATACTGGAACAATTTTACCAAGACCTTACACACAATTTACCTGATATTATAGTAATTCCCGAGATATATGAAGGAATTAATGTATTTAGGGAAATCCTTATCGAACATAAAATAGACTTAAAAATAAGGCTTCCCCTTTCAGAAGAATATGGTTTACTTAGAATTGCTAATAAGAACGCAAAGGTAATAGTAGATCAAGAAATATTAATGGAAGAAATTAAAATAAAAGAAGAAAACCAAATTCAAAAAGCTCTGGAAGAAGCTAAAAAGATATTTAATTTACCTAAAATACCACGGATTATTGAAGGATTCGATATTTCAAATATCGAAGGAACAGATGCTACCGGATCTATGGTTTATTTTCTTGAAGGGCGTCCATATAATAAATATTACCGATATTTCAAAATTCGCTCAAAATCAACACCAGATGATGTCGCAATGATGAAAGAGGTGATAAAGCGAAGATATACAATGTTAATTGAGAACAATTTTTCATTACCTGATTTAATTCTTGTTGATGGAGGAAAGGGGCAACTTAACGCGGGATATTCTGTTTTAAAAGAACTCGGTATTGAAGGCATTCCAATCATTGGATTAGCTAAAAAATTTGAAGAGATTTTTGTCCCCAACGAGAAAAATCCCATAATTTTACCTAAAAATTCTAACCTCCTTAAAATCTTTCAAAGAGTTAGAGATGAAGCTCACCGTTTCGCTGTTAAGCTTCACAAAAAGCAACGGGAGAAGCGTGTGAAAAGATCGGTTTTAGATGACATTAAAGGGATAGGACCTGCGACTAGAAATAAGTTACTTAAAGAATTTGGAAGCGTGAACAAAATTAAGCAAGCCTCTCTTGAAGATATCGCTGATTTAGTCGGTAAAAAGTTAGCAGATTTTATTTTAAAGGAATTAAATAATTAAATTTTAATAAAATCCTTAAAATTGATTCTCAATTACTATTTTTATTAATTCTGTTGTTGTTTCACAGAAAATCCGCGCTAAAGTATCAACTTTTGCCTCGCTTATAACCCTGATTATTGGTTCTGTATTTGACGGGTGGATTAGAACAAACCAATCTTTTTCTTTACCAAACCTTAGATCATTACCATATTGACTAACTTCTTCTCCTTCGTTAATCAATTCTTGCTTAACTCCAGCTATGATTACTTTGACATCCTTAGGATTGATAGTAATTTTTCTTCGATGGGAAAAGAACTTTGGAAGTCGAGCGACTAGTTTCGATATATTCTCCTCTGATTCAACCATAATTTCAATAATTTTAGCTGCTGCAAAAAGACCGTCCCTGGTATTGTTAAAATCGGGAAATATAACTCCTCCACATGAGCCTTCTCCGCCAAATATTGAAGATTTTGGTTCATCATTCAAGAGTTTATGCATTTTTTCGACCAAAAAAACCTCTCCGATTTGGGTTCTTATTACTTGTGCATTATATTTCTCAGCTATAACTTCAAACATTAACGAAGAAGCTAAATTTGTAACAAATATGAATTCTTTAGCTTCGTTAATATTATTCTTCATTAAATGTTCTGTTATAAGTGCTAATCCAATATCTTCAGGGTAACAAACCCCATTTTCACCAATAATCGCAAGTCGATCTGCATCGGAATCGTGGGCGAAACCTACGTCGAATTTACCTTGCCAAACTTCCATAATTATATCATTAAGGTTTTTAGATATTGGTTCAATCTCTCTAGGAAAAGTATCGTTTACAAGTAGATTGTTGTTGATAACCTTAACTTCACACCCCAAACCAGCAAGGATTTCGGGTGTAGCATATTTTCCTGCTCCTGCGCCCGTATCAAGGACTACTCTAAGATTATTCTCTTTTGTTATTTTTTTTAAATTTATATGGTTATAAAGTGCTTTGATGTAATTTGGAATAGGGTTTATGAATCTAACATTTCTCTTTATTGCTTCGTTATTCGTGTTATAATTCTTGAAATTGACACTCTTTAAAGAAAAAGATATCTCTTCTAGATCACGATTATGTAAATAAGATATCGAAGATAAAAGTTTTAGACCATTCCATTCCGGTGAATTATGAGATCCTGTAATTATAATTCCGGCGGGTAGATTTAACAGATTTTTAGTATGAATGATAATTGGCGTTGGGCATATTCCTACATTAACTACTTTAAACCCCGTCGCGACTAATCCTTCAACTATGCCCTTTTCGATAGGCTTACCACTAGGTCTTGTGTCCCGTCCTATGATAACTCCTCTATTTTCACTATCAATGCATTTACTAAACGAAATAGCAATCTTCTTGGCGATTTCAAAGTTAATATCCTTTCCAGATATCCCTCGGATTCCGCTAAAAGTGAAAATTAAGTTATTTCCTTCCATAGTTTATCGTGGATTGAAAAATTATAAGATTATTGGATTCCCTTCCAATTTATATTTGGTAAGAGTTAAAGCTCCCATTACGCCTATATTGTCTAAATTTTTGGTTATTTTAAGCTGAGGCGGATTATTAATGGTAAATAAAATAGGTTCTGTTTTGAATTGTTCAATCACGGGTGGTAAAATTAAATCGCCATCTTTCATCATAGCTCCTCCAAAATATATAGAAGCACAGTCATAAAAATTGTTCACTAAACCAACCCCTACCTTAGTATAAAAGATGCATTGATTTACTATACTCTTGGAAAATTTATCTCCTCCTCTTGCTGCTTGGAACAGCTCTTTTGCAGTGATATTTGTTTCGTCGTTATCAACCATAAACATTAAAATTTTTGAACTGAAACTAGATGTTTTAATAGCTTCTAAAGCCCTGTCTCTAACTCCTGTACCCGAACTATATACTTCCCAACAACCGAACGCACCACAATTACATTGGAAGCTGCTCTGGTGATTTACGATTCCATGCCCAATTTCTGCAGCATTACCATCCTTACCGAGAATTAGATGTCCGTTACAAATAACTCCGCCACCAATTCCAGTTGACATCGTAATATAAACTATATTGTCTTTTTCATCGTCACCTGCTTCAAAATAATGAATTGCTAAGACTGACGCGTTACAATCGTTAATCAGATAAATAGGAACCCCCAAAAAACTTTCCTGGATTGGTTTTTTTAGTGGAATTTCTTTAAAACCCAAGTTCGCATTATTGAAAACTTCACCGCTTTCTATATTTATCGGCCCAGCGGAAGCTAAACCAATTCCTAATATTTGGTCCTTCTCAATATTATTATCAATCAGTAGTTGAGTGATTAAAGAGATTATTTCATTACTAATTGAATATTCATTTAACTTTGGAGTCTGAGTCGTCTTAATTATAATTGCTTCTTTTTTTAAGTCAATAGGACTTGTAGCGACCCGAATCCAAGTACCTCCAATATCTGCCCCAATAATAAATTCTTTTTTACTCATCGTCAATGCCGTTAGAACTATGAATACATACAAAAACTAATAATGATCAATCTCAATATAATCGTTATTAATTAGTTCTCTTAAAATTTTTACGATCTCTCTTTTTCTATTTTCATCAATTGCATAAACAAAGTGTTCAGAGGGGATTCTGGCAATTGAATACACCTGTACCATATCAGGTTTAATTCTAGTTATTAACTCTGCTAGTTGCTTAATATTTTCGGGATTATTGTTAGAATAGTAATTTTTATCGTAAGAATTAGAAATTAGGCACTGTATTGCTAATTTCTTATCTGGCATATCTTTTCTCAACTTTATTAGCGATTCAACGATTTTATTTATATTAAGACAGTCAGAATGTGGTCTATTCGTCTGCTTTAGATCTTTATTGGTAGCAGCGTCTAATTTTGCTAGCACGAGATCAAAATGCTTCACTCTATAACGAATTTCATCGATATACAAGGTGCTGGAATTAGTAAAAAGGGTAAGAAGAGGCGGTGCTCCCGTCCATTTCAATTCATTTCTAACATCAAGGGCAATATTGTAGAAATCCAATAGATTATCGTTTAAGCTTGGTTCTCCGTTATAGCCGAAGGTAATTGAGGCTAAATGAGGAACATATTTTAATATGTCTTTCAGCTCTTTTCTGAAATTTGAGGACGGAGGTGCTTTAATCCTATTTTCTGGAGAAACAACCTGATATGTCGGACCAATTTCACAGTAAACACAATTATAGGAGCACAATTTATAACTAGGTAAGATATCTACCCCGAGTGAGACACCTAATCTTCTTGAGTTAAAAGGACCATATGTATATTCTCTTGGCATGCTCGAATTTTCGCTATAAACGGTTGGTGATAAAACTTTTTAAAGTGTTATTAACTTCAACTGGTTTTTCTAGCATTACCATATGTCCCGCATCATCTATAATGTGTAAATCAGAATTTTCAATTTTATTATGAAAGAACTCTGAGTATTTAATTGGAGTTAATTTATCACCTTTTCCCACAATAATGAGACAGGGTATATTTATGCTTGTAGTTTTTTCCATAGTATCAAAAGCATCGCAAATTGAGAAATCCTTAAAAGTTACGTTGGCCCCCACTGTGGATGTTTCTTTCACGTAATCGTTAATAATATCAACAGAGGTACTTTTACTAAATTCTACACTTGGTAAGGCTTTCAAATATTCATGATAGTTTGATTTAAGACTATCCAAGATTACAGGACTTACTCTTAAACGGCTTCCTGTTCCAATTAAAATTAGAGCTTTTACTCTTTTAGGATATAAATAATAATAGGATTGAACAATAGCTCCTCCTAATGAATGACCGCATAAAACTACCTCTTCATAATTTAAAAAGTGAATGAGGTGATTTAAAACTTCCACATATAAATCTAGTGAGAGTTCAAGGTATTTTGAAGACTTTCCATGGGAGGGTAAATCAAAGCTAATTACGTCATATTCAATATCTAACTTTGCTTGATTTTTCCAAGTGTTTGAATCTCCTCCAGAACCATGTACAAATATGATAGCTCTGTTGCTTCCAGATTTTTGAATGTTATAGTAAATCCTTTTATCTTCAATTTTTAAATACATCTTTACCAATCGCAGTTAATGATACAAATTTATTATTGAGAAAGAAGGAAACAATTTAGATTTATCAAAATACAAATCGTTGATAAAAAATCAAGGTGAAAAAAAATATTTATAAGGCTTATTTTTGAAACTCAATATCTCGATGCTGCATTTCTAGCAACCGCTTATATTTTCCGTTTGATGCAAGTAAAGATTCGTGTGTTCCTTGTTCTATTATACCCTTTTTATCTGCGCCTAATACAATAATGTTATCCGCATTTTTAATAGTTGATAATCTATGAGCGATGATAATAGTAGTTCTTCCTTTTCGCGCTTTATTTAAAGCGTCTTGAATAAGCGTTTCGGTGTAAGGATCTACTGATGATGTTGCTTCATCTAAAATTAATATTTTTGGATCTGTAATTAACGCACGAGCAAAAGCGATTAATTGACGCTGTCCAATTGAAATATTAGAAGCATTTTCTTTAAGTTTAGTGTCGTATTTCTTGTGCAAAGCTTCAATGAAATTATGCAAACCGAGAAATTGAGAAACTTCTATCATTTTTCTTTCTATCTCTGGAGTAGGATTATCGAAAGCATATAATAAATTTTCACGTATAGTTCCCGTAAAAAGAAAAGCATCTTGGGGCACCAAACCTATCATCTTTCGAAGATCTTTCTTTGTGATTTCACGAATATCTATCCCATCTATCAGTACTTCTCCATCGTTTACATCATAAAACCGGGAAATCAATTTAGTTATTGTCGTCTTACCAGATCCTGTTTCTCCAACAATGGCCATAGTTTTGCCTGAAGGTATTGTTAAATCTACATTTTTAAGAACGAAACCAGTAGACTGTTCGTGTTTAATAATTGTTTTTTGTTCCTCTATAGCCTCTTTAACCACTTTAGGGATTTGCTTGTAAGTTTCTTCGCTTATTTTTATAGTTGCTAACATTCTTACCATAGATTGAGGCGACATTCTAGGCATACCCCCACCCATCATTCCTGATCCTTCACCCATTCCACCAGTTGAAGCCTGCATTACACTTTTACTTTTCAAATTTTTTTCTAGAAATTTGCTCATTTGTACTATTGCTTCAGGGGGTAGTGCTGGAAACGAAGGTATTTTTTCTTGATCTGCATATGCGCTTGGCAAGGTGTCGAAAGAAGTTTTTAGTTCTGGATTATTTTTTGCAAATTCCGTACCTGGAACAGCATATTCAAACTCCGCAAGGATATTATCGATTAATGGGGGTGTCTTAGAGGGTTCTTGACCCATAAGGCTCATAAATAACTTCTGTCTTATGTTTTGAGGCATCTTCATAGTATTTTTCATCATGAAAGAAGAATACGGCTCTGGTAACGACTTCATAAAATCCATTGCTCTTTTCATCATTTGAGCCATCATTGGATTGTCTGGGGAACCCGAAAGACCTGGCATTTTGGGCGGCATCATCGTCTTTGGACTAGATTGAGCTGGCTCGGACTTACGATTACTAATTTCTCCACTTTCCATTGTATAACCAAAATTTACGGTATTAAACTTGATTTCTCCGATGACATTTTCAATTTGTTTTGGATTCTCATTATCGGGTATTTCAACTTTCTCATCCAATAAGGTATATATTCTATCACTTGATGCCATTGCCGATGCGATCATTTCTTGAATCTGCATTAATGTCATGAATGGTCTAAAAAATTGACCCAGAATCGATATATACGCGCTAAGCACTCCGACTGTAACTATATTACCAAATATCGTGACGTTTCCTAGGAATACAAACCCTCCTGCTAATAAAATTCCCGCTGTAAGGATGCTAGTTACAAGTGAAATTAAAGGAAAGATTGTTGCCATAAACTTTCTTATTTTTAACATTGCATTATAATTAGCTGTGTTAGCTTCGTCAAACTCAGAGGATGCTTTTTTTTCCTGTCCATATGCCTGAACTACTTTAGCTCCCGCAATATTTTCCTGAATTGAAGAGGTTACACTTCCTATTGTTTTTCTGCTTTCTTTAAAAAGCCCCATTGCTATCTTTCTAAATAAATAAGTAAATACGAAAAATATTGGGAAGATAATTAATGAGAGTAAAGCTAGGAACACATTGAGAAAGAACATTATGCTCACTGTAAGGATTAAACTAACAATACTAGATATTATCGAAACGAATTGACCCCCAACCAATTGATTTAACTTAGTCACATCATTGGTTGTTATTGACATTATATCTCCTGATGATCTCTTATCAAAATAGCTTAATGACATATCTTGAAGTTTATAGAAAAGGTTATTTCGGATTTCGAACGTAATAGTTTGCGATATTTTTCCCATTCCGTATTGTGCAAAGTACGTCGTTATAGCCATAACTACAAGAAGCGAAAAGTAAAATGTACTCATAACTATGATATAGGTACCATCTTCGGCTAAAATACCATTGTCTATTATGTTCGCTGAAATAATGGGACTTATTGAAGTTATTAAAGTTCCAAGTAACAACAATACTAAAAAGGTTACAAATTTCCATTTGTATCGTCCTAAATATGAGAAAAGCCATTTCCACAATTCTCGTCGAGAGTGTTCTAATTTAGATGTACCACTATCCATCATAAAATGGCGACCCATACCGACCCCCGGCTGGATGATTTTCTTCTCTTCTTCTTTTTCCTTCTGATTATTGTTACTCATTAATGTTTCCTCCTTTTGATTTTTGTTTTTGAAACAGAGTTTCATATATTTGCTTATACAAAACATTCGATTCAATTAATTCATCGTGGTTACCGAATCCAACCACGCGACCTCTATCTAGGATTAATATCAAATCAGCGTTACGAATTGTGGATATACGCTGTGTTATTATGATGGTTGTCGTATCTTTCATTATTTTTTTGAGAGCTTCTTGAATTTTAAATTCAGTTTCAACATCGACAGAACTTGTAGAATCGTCAAAAACCAGAATTTTAGGTTTTATAATTAAAGCTCTAGCAATGGTTAACCGTTGCTTCTGCCCTCCTGATAACCGGGTCCCTCTTTCTCCTACCATTGAGTCGTATCCTTCGGGTAAAGTCGTGATAAACTCATGGAGTTCGGCAATTTTAGCTGCTTCAATGATTTCTTCCTTTTTAGCGTCCTCTTTACCATAAGCTATATTCTCTGCTATGCTCTTATTAAAAAGATAAGTTTCTTGGGAAACGATTCCTATATTTCTTCTTAAATCCTTCAAGATATAATTACGGATATCAATATCATCAATTTTGATACTACCCTCATTAATTTCGTAAAATCGAGGAATTAAATTTATAATTGTTGACTTACCAGAACCAGTCGTCCCTAAAATGGCTAATTTCTTTCCCTCAGGGATTTTAAATGTAACATCCTTCAAAATTCTATGCTCAGATGTATAACCAAACGATACATTATCAAAAATAATCTCACCTTTTACGGATTCTATAGGGAGAGCGTCTGGAAGATCTTCGATTTCAGGAGCGGAATCAAGCACTTCTCTGACGCGCGTTAAAGCAGCATCGGCTTGAACATAGAGCAACATAATCTGTCCTAACATCATTAAAGGGAAACCTAGAACGGCTACATATGAAATTAAAGTGATTATTGCTTCCAACGTTATTTTTCCCTCAATATACCACATTCCCCCTAAGAAAAACGTGATAATTATCATAAATCCGATAACAACATATACAAGTGGCATATATAGCGAGTTGTATTTTACAGAATCTACACTCGCTTTGTAAAATCGTTGATTGTTCATTTGAAATTTCTGGTGTTCCTTATCTTGAGAGCTAAACATTCTAACAACCTCAGCTCCTACAATGTTCTCCCTAATTGTATTAGTTAACTCACCAAAACTACTTCGAGTTTCTAAAAAAATAGGTTTTAATTTTTTAGCAATAAAGTAGGATATAGTTAAGGATCCAACAAATGCTGTGATCAAAATGAACGAAAGTTCTAAGCTAAAAAGTAAAAAACCCACAAAAACACCTGTCATTTGAAGAATCGATTGTAATCCTAAAGTTAAGCCCATCCCAAAAATCATTTGGGTTTCTTCGATGTCACTTGTAGCTCTTGATATCAATTGACCAGTTTCAGTCTTATCAAAAAATGAAAACGATTGTCGATATATTGCATTACTAATATCTGTTCGTAAGTAATATATAGCTCTAGAAGATACTTCTGCACCTTTAAGTCTAGCAGTTCGACTGGTAAAGTATACCAAAACTGCGAACAATAAAACTAATAAAAAATTTATTAATAAATCTGTAGTATTCGTTAACGCCCCGATCATTCTCCCTATAAAAATGGGAGTGATTGTGTAAAAAAACGTTGAAATTAATAGAAATATAAATTGAATAATGAAATTTTTTCTCGATTTTGCCCAATATTTAAATATCATACGAAATGAATTCATAGTTTTCTCACTCTTCCTTTTTCAAACTAGTTATTTTTTGTAATTTTTGTTTTTCTTTTCTAATTTTAAGTAATATTCCATTCACATCATTTTCCATGTAAGTTAAAGCGTTTAATTTCTCTTCATCTGTAAGATCTTTTTGCATAATGTATTCAACTGGACTAGACCACACCCTAAAAGTGGCTCCTTTCAAAAATTTCTCGTGATCAAATTCCATTCCGCTTTCGGGAAATCGACGCTTAATAAATTCAAAAATTTTCCCGATTTTTTGACGGAGGTCAATCAATTTACTTTCTCCTTTTTCTGTTAGAAAATACAGGTGTTTAGGTCTACCAGTATCCTTACTTACATCGTCCTTTATTGATAAACAACCTTCTTCTGCTAATTCTTTCATCATCCGATAAATCTTTGAGTGTGGTATATTTCCAAACTTCTTCAGATCGTAGTAAGTCAAGCCTTTTGGAAAATCTTTGACTGTATTGAATAGAAATATAGTTTTTAAATCCTCAGAGAAATCTATAAAAAATTTAAACCCTTTAGGCCACATTCTATTGAATTGCTATAAGTAACAGAATTTTTTTCAAAATGAAATATTATGAAAACCAAAATATTCGTTAATTTATAATTTTTTTCATTTTGAAATATTAATATTTTTATAAAATCATTTTATAACCAATCGCGATTATAAATATTAAAATCGATTTTATAAGATTAAGATGACTGAAGTTTTTATAGCAGATACAAAAATGGGTGTTAGTAAGGCTGTAAATGAGATATTTTCGAATTTAATGAAATCCGGACCAATCTTAAAAAGCTCAAAAGAAGTGTATATTAAGGTAAATGGAATTGATTTCAAGAAACACTCATATA
>Ga0209977_10001333_pt1 | contig 10818 bp, 15 predicted proteins | sample SumtaG_2_FD_183113 | JGI IMG/M metagenome (GOLD analysis project Ga0209977, IMG submission 183113) | Deep subsurface microbial communities from Indian Ocean to uncover new lineages of life (NeLLi) - Sumatra_00607 metaG (SPAdes) (version 2) | ecosystem: Environmental > Aquatic > Marine > Oceanic... | reverse complement strand
AAGGAACGGGCTCCTATATACGCCGGCGCAAGCTTGGCGCATATTTCCCTTGCTGTCGCATTTTGCGTGCCGCAAAACCGGGAACCGGAACCCGTTCCTTTTTAATCTCTCTTACTTTATTCAATAAAAGAGGGTAGGTTGCGCGATCACCCCCTCAATCCCCCTCAAGGGGGAAGCAAAAAAAAGCAAAAACATACCGCTGCCAGTGGGCAGCCCACGCGATACCCAAACCCCGCACCCATACTGCCTCGACACGGCGTCGCCATGTAACTTTCCACCGGGATCTCAAAAAAAATATCTAGGTTTCGGAATTATCCTGTGTCACCGGGACAACCTTTTCAAGCGTCAGGATGAACTTCCCCGGCTCTATTTCCTCTGATTTCTTCGTCCAGCCAAACCCCGCTACTAGGTTGACGATCCGCTCAATCTCAATTTTTATCAACTCCGGTCTCATGATTTATCCCTCACTGCTTTCTGGATTATGGTAAAACAATCCGGGCACGCCCTCAATACTCTGTCCTTCCCGAGCTGCACCGGCTCTTGACACACATCACACGCCACATATGTCGGACGTGGCTCAAAAGGTGATTGCCCTTCCCCACTGCCGTCAACGCCAGGAGTCTCCGATCTACGCACGGTATCTTTCCAATCCTGACACCACATACGGGCGACCTCTCGCGTACAACCATTCTCGACCGCAAATCCTAGATAATACTCAAGACTTGTTTGATCTCTTATGGCCCACAATTCCTCTCCAACCGTCATAGAGATCTGCTTTGCGTGTACGGCCTTTTGTAGCATGGGGGGCATTCGCAGTATATCTAACCGCCGCTTAATCGTACCAGCGCCCTTGCCCATTTTCTTGGCTACTTCCTCAATTTTCATTTCATACCGGTCCATCAGATCTTGATACGTCGCAGCCTCTTCCAATGGCGACAAATCCTCGCGCGCAATATTCTCTGTCGCGCGCGCGATTCCTATTTCAGCCTGACTCATATCACGCAGGATGCAGCGCATCTCCGTCAGCCCGAGCTTCCGGCAAGCAAGCAGACGCCTATGCCCAAACACTACTTCGTACCGTTCCTCATCGACCGCCACCAATATCGGCTGTAGTAACCCGATTTCGTTTATTGATTCGGCTAGCTCATCTATCCCACCCTGATCGATGTCTATCCTCACAATGCCCTTCGGCTCATCGATTAACTCAATGTCGATCACTTTCCACGTCTGTTTCGCCCTTCGTGCCATTTACTAGTCTCCGTATTATAACAGTCTCAGGATCTACGTCGTCAATGACTACATACTCGACTTTAGACCACATGCGTCGCAGTACTATTTTAGACGGAATAACTACTCTAAATTGCCCCTGTCTATGATCAACTTTACGAATGTGCATAATGTACAGTATTTACACAATATTTTCCGGGTGTCAACGCCTATCCGGAACATCGAGGCTCAGGGAGAATTTAACCCCAGGATCCGGAACACGCAGCGCCTCGCGTCAGACTACCACAAATGTACCACTATCTACGCCTTTCAGGCACAGGTTTCTCGCCCATCGAGGGCCATTAAACCCAATCAATTCACCGGAGTGTCCAAAATGGACACAGTATATCTCCTAGTTAGATAATAACAGGGCGGCAAAGGAAAAACCAGGCCGCTTCGCGCCCTGATTTTGTCAATTTAGACTCCCGCGCCCACGCCTGTCCCGGGAACACGCAAGATTTCCCGAAAATAGAAATACCCAACACGCGGGAAACGCCTTCGGCGTGGTTTGTAAAGGGAAAAGATCAGGAAAACGGCGTTTTTGGGCTCAGAAGTTCATCAGGTTGAACTCTCAGATCTGCCGGCAGATTATTTGATTAAAGTCTTGCACTTTAATCAAACCTATGTTACGATTATTAGGAACGATTAACCAACCATCAACCAAAGGAGGGGTTATTGTGGATACTCAAGCTTACATATTGATAACACTCGTTCTCACGTGGGTCACATTGTGTATCCTCTTTGTTTGGCTCCATTTTATCAGCAAAATACTCATTGAACTTCAATCAGGTATTTACAAATCAAAGGAGATATTATGGCACATGGAACAATTACTATCTGTTGCGAATGTGGAAGGCAGAAGGTTGACGGAGGATGGGTGGCCGCTCCCATTACCGAAAACGCCCCACGGATCAGTCACGGAATGTGTAACGACTGCGTCCGCAAGCTCTACCCGGAAGACGCCGACTGGATAATCAAGCGCGCCCGGGACACGGAAGCAGCTAAACGAGCGCAAGAAATAGGGGTATAAGGGGATATGACCGAAACTGAGGAACGCCAGAAACAGTTGTTAAATCAACTCTTTATTCTCGCAGCAGCCAATGATAAACGATTGGCAATAGAAGTTAAACCCTCGAAACCTAAATCTAAAGCCGGTGGGATCCGCGCCGGATCCGGAAGGCCCGAGGGATCCACACGCGTCACTCCGGATCTCCAGAGGGTCACCATTGCCATCACGATACCGAAATGGATGGCCGATGGACTCACTAATACGGACGTGCCGCCAGGCCGCTTGATCGAAGCCATCATACAATTTCATCTTGGCAGCATTGAAAAGATCGCCGATCTTTTCGAAAACGCCTGAAGGAGAATACGCTATGAATAACATCAATCCTGTGATAATGAACATTAACGCCTCTTTGTTTCAAAGCAAACAGAGAGAAAAGGAATTGTGTCGCCAGGTTAAAACCCTACGCCGGCAACTGGATGCCGAGCGCAGGGCGTACGACCACTTAACCGAACTGGTCCAGGACTTTACGACGGAGCTGGCAAATTATGCTAAGACCTTTTCCGGTGCCCATACCAGCCCACGCAAAAACGGGACTCAGTAGGTATCCTGAATCCCGTCAATGCACACGACACCTGAACGCAATTAATCAGGAGGTGGCCGGATGAACCGCATTCAGTACGCCCTCATGGTTACACTATTTGCGTCAATGGGTAAAGGGAAATCTCACTATACCCAATCATCGATCGATGCAATTTTGGCTAACCTGCTTAAATACCATGAGATAAAAATTAAACGTTCCTGGTTATTTAAAAATTTGCGCCGCCTGCTGGACGCCGGTTTCATCAATCGCCGGTCCAGGTACCGCCATGACAGCGACGGACGCATTAGCCAAATACCATCGCTGCTCATTTTCACTTATCTAGGATCGAAATGGCTTGCACGACTGGGTATCAGGGGAGCGAGAACACTACGCGATACGATCCGCGTTTTCCTGGAAAAAAAGGACGGTCGATGGCCTCACCGAACGGACTTTGAAGGTAACGGATCCATCCCGGAGGATCCGGAAACCAAAGGGAGGCTTTTTGATTTGCTTGACGGGGTAGGAGAGCGGATTTGACTCCGCTTTCCGGATCGAAACCGTCAATATTTTGACACCAACAGAAACCAGGGAGTACCTTATGGCAATTGACCAAGCATGGAAAGATCAAGTACACGATTGGCTCATTGAGCGCGAAATCGATCAAATGCTTGATGTCGGTCACGACAAGGATCATTACGACCATAATTGGAAAGAAATGATCGAACCCGAGGACGCGATTGAGCGAATTGTCAACTTCCTTTACAAAGTCGCGCAACTCGGTCCACCCGCAGAGTAAACCACCCGGAGGAACCATGAACGATACCAAAGAAATACCGTGGGACTCGATGTTCATCGACCCGGAGAAACGAGCAGCCACAAGCGCGCTCACAGAAAAGCAACAAAAAATAGAAGCCGGTCTGCGTAACGTCCTGGATCACATTCGACCGGAACCAAGCCCTCTCCGCGTCATCAACTTTCGAGATAACCTCGAATACATTCACGACTGGAGCCAAAGGGAAATGCTTGGCCTACTCATCGACCGCATCGACTTGGCCGAGACTTCCTTTGACTTCCTGGACAACTGGAGGAAGGATTATCAAGTGCCGCCCGAGACTGATGTCACCGACCCCTAAAACCAACTCGAGTAAAAATCCGGGACTCGGAACCCGCCTCAAGCTCCAGTTCCAGGAACAAGATCTCAGTTTTCATTTAACGTGGGACAACACCTGCTCACGCTGTCGGCTCCCCATGGCCGAGCATGACGTCCCCTTACTGTTATGGAAACAAGACGCTCCGCGCAGTATGTACGCTTTCTGCCCCGCCTGCACAGACGCTGTTTTCTCATCCCATTAGCACCACAACATATAGTAGCGACCTGGTTGCGATCGCAGCTGCAAAACCACAACATATTGTGTTCCTGCTCCTCGCCTGCAGCGCGAAAAACCACAACATATTGAATTGGCCCATATTTTGCTTGCAATCGGTCTTTTCCTTGTGATATGGCTCCTGAGAACCGTCAAATATTTGACGCTTAACCACCAAACAAGGAGCATCGAAGACCATGGCCGAAATCAAGAGCATAAGCGCAATTCGGGAAAAGTGGGCGCGCGTCACTCCAATGCGCGCCGAGGATTACAAGCTCGGTATCGCCAACCCCAAACGAGATTGGGCCGATGAAACCGAAGCAGCCAAAGGGAATTGGAAAATGGGCATCGACCAGGCCGCGACCAAGGATCTGTTTGCTAAAGGGGTCCGCGCTGCCGGCACGAGCAAATGGCGTGGCGCCGCGCTTGAAAAAGGTCCGGGACGATTCGCTGAGGGCGTGATGTTAGCCGAAAGCGAATATGAAAAAGGGTTCGCTCCCTACCACGCCGCCATCGAACGAGCCGACCTGGGTCCGCGCTTCCCGCGCCGGGACCCCAGGAACCTCGCCCGAGTCAAAGCAGTCGTTGACGCCCTGGTTGCCGAGAAACTAAAGTAAACCAACCTACCCAGCAGTAAATACGGAGGTTACACAATGGCGTTAATTTCGCCCTATATGGTGAAGGAAAATATGTCGGCAGCCACCGCGACCCTCAGCGTTGAGGCGAACGTTGGAGAAAGCCTGCGTATTAAGCAGCTCCTAGTCGGTGCAACTCACAGCGGAGGTTTCTGTGAATGTTTCATTGACCGGGTAAGCGTTGGTTTTTGGTACATTGGCGGCATCAATGAAAATCACCTCGAACAATGCGGAGTGACGGATGTACTACCGAACCTGTTTGAACGCTTACAACAACTAAACCTTTTCGACGGCTATCCCATCGCCGAGGGACAGACCTTTGAAATCAAACCCGCCGTCCAGGGCTCGACCATCGTCGGTGCGATATTCTACGAAGTCCATGACGCAGACGACATGACGTCCGACATGCCCGGGGGAAGCAACGCCGCGCAGTGGATGTTTGTCAATTACGGTACAAACACCATCGCCATCCCGGCCGGGGAATATGGCCCACTCGATAAGGCGCGCAATCCCGCCGAGTATCCCGCATTCCCTTACGGTGCCGTGGTGCCGGCAGGACACGAAATCGACATCCATGGAGTACTCATCAAAACATGGGGAGGGTATGTCGATAACACCGCAGAAACCATGCGCTATCTGCGGTTCATCAAGGAAAGGATTACCTTGTGGAATACCGATCGACGTGGCATCTACGTCACCCAGGGCATGGGGCCGTTTACGTGGGGATCCATCCGGCAAACCAACTGTGATATTAAGATGTTTCCAACCCCTTTGACTTTCGGCCCGGGCGATGAACTAAACATTGCCCTGTCCGCTGCCGTTGAGGTTACGATTGAAGACGTCCTTTTTGCCACAGTTCAAACAGTCCGCAAACTCGCTGCTTAATCGGAGGGGGAATCATGATCTATTTTCAACCATACGATGTCGAAGCCGCGGCCGGAGCAACCGAATACGACGACGGACTACGCTCCACGGCCGAAAACCCCAAGACGCTGCTCTCTGTACTTGTCCAGGTCAAGGAACTCCCTACAGAGGACTCCATGTTACAGATCTGGCACGAGAAAGAGAAAATCTCGGAAATCCCGCTATTCCTTATCAACAGCCCGGAAGCCTCTGGAGTCACAGAGCCCTTTTCCAAGAATATGCTCAACGAGGTTGAGGTTGGCATGGACATCCCGGTAGGCGCGACCATTAAAGTCGCCAGTAAGGCCGTCACGTCCACCCAAACGATTCGGGGAGCCTACCGCTGGCAGATCACCGAATAGTTAAGGGAGGGTTTGGCCATGGAACGGAACTACCTGCCAGGCACGGAGACAACCAGGCGAAGACCCACACCGACAACATTCCTACATCTCCGGAAGTGGGTCCAGCCGGTAGAGCAATCCATTGAACTCCGATCGGTAACGGAGATCACCAACATCACGCAGCAACTTGAGCAATCGGCCGTCCTATACCTAAACAACATCGTATCCCGCGTCATAGCACAGCTTACCGCGAAATATGGCGACGGATTTGTCACCCTGGAAGGAACCGGGGACGGCTATCTCAAAACAGTGCTGGAGGCGGGCGTTGCCGAAATCGGCAAGTTGGCAGCCGGTACCGCTATCATAGGCGCAGTTCAAATCGTCGGATCATCCCGGACGGTACTCAACAAGGTAATAAGTTTTTCCGGTGCAGCCACCCATGAACTTATCGCACTTGTTACCGGAGAGAAAATCTTCATTACCAATCTCATGTTCACAGTTGCCGGGGAAACCAATCTGACACTCAAAAGCGCGACAACCGGCATTAGTGGCGCAATGGACTTCGGGGGATCCGATGAACCGCGCGGTATGGTCCAGCACTTTGGGGACCATCCCCTTGAAACCGCAGCCGGTGCCGCTTTCCAATGCACGTCCAGCGCCGCCGTCCAGGTCAGCGGGTACTGCACATATTACACGGAGTAAATCTAATTCCCCGCGAGGTTCATCATGGCCGCTGGAGATTTCGCTGGAGACATCGACTCGGATGAGTTTTGGACAACCGATTTTTTGTCCATGTCAATGTGCCATGTGTCCGGTGTCTGCTATGCCGTTGCGTTCGAGGACGCCGACCACCACGGACAAGTCGTATCCAAACTAATCCTAGCCGACGGCACGATCAGCAATGGGTACGAGGATATTTTAGAGTACGACACAGCCGGAGCCGTCAATCCGGATATTATCCACGTCTACGGTGACATCTTTGTCATTGCCTACACAGGCCCCACGGTCGACATTTGTACGGTGTCGATCGACGGTGCCGGCACGATCAGCAATTCCGTCATAGATTCCTACAAATTCAGTGCCGGCAACACTTACTACCACCGAATCAGGAAAATCTACGGAAACGTCTTTGCCGTCTGGCATACGGACGCCGCCAACAACGGAAGTATAGTCACGTTCGTAATCGGCAACGACGGCGCGATTACCAAAAGTAACATCGACCTGGACACGTTCATCGCAAGCCAAGGCATCATCCCGGAACCGATCAAGGTTGCCCAAAACATCTATCTCACACACTACCGGACAACCGCATTCGACGCACGTTTAGCAAGCCATGCTATAGCTAACAACGGCACTATTACTAACGCCACACTGGACGCCCTCGCTGTCGATATTGGTTATACCAACCAGGGACAAATCGCACACGTCCTGGGGAACATCTACGCCCTGGTAAAAGTCGGTACCGACAACGACGGCTTTCTCAATACCGTTGCCGTAGAACAGGACGGCAGTATCGGTGCCGACTGGATTGACGAATTCGAGTTTAACGAAACCACCTGTGGCACTCCGCAGATTCTATCGATAGGCCGAGGGATTGTCATAATCGTCAGCGCGACCGGTGCCGCGTCCTACCACTTAACTACGATCCAGATCGACGCCTCCGGAAACATAACAGACCCGGCTCTTGATGAAACCGATGTTGGCCTCGGTCTTTATGGCGTAAACAATATCCTGCACGTTGCCGGCAGCGTCTATGCCCTTGCATACAAAGGCATGGCCGATGATGGATTTATGACAACCATCGGATGTGTCACGCCAAGTACCGGAGTCAGTCAACTACTACCAATGATGGGGATAGGATAATGGCATTGCTCAATCGAAACGTACCGCAACACGCAGCCATCACAGTCCTTACGTGAAGTTGGATAGGTGCCACCCGTGAGGACGGCGCAGTAGAGTTTTTCACAGCCTCTTATGATTGTTGGGGAAGACATCAGGAAACCTCATTTCATTCGACCACTCCGGAATATGCAAAAATCCATAACGGCATGAGATCTCACTTGACCCTCAAGCTGCTCAAGCAAGGTTGTTGTCCCCCATGGTGGGTAAATCAACTCCAGGCCGATGAAGAAAACCCCTCGCGCGATCCATGCAGCACCGGTGCTTACACAGCCAAGCGCGCAGAAGAAGAACGCCAAATCAAAATGGACATGGATCCACCTTGGCACGCTTCAAGTTACATTTAGCCTCGTTTGCCAGTGGCCACCGCCTGGTTCTTCATAAACCCTAGAGCGCCGCGCTCTCTTTTTTCGCGGAGATCTCACTCTTTTTCAAAGGGACGTCCCTCTATGCCCACGACACTTGGTCAACCGTTCCGCCTCGATTGGCGCGGGGATCCGCCGCACATGCTCAAGCCGGATGTTCCTGTGTGGTGGAGGTTCATGGACACCTGGGGTCACGAAATTATCCGGGTCTGGTATGACTGCCTCCTGGGGGGTCCGTTCATGACCGATGATGAGGAACTGGACCCCCTCATGAAATCCTGGCGGTACGTAAATGCAAAGCGCCCGGACGTCATCTGTGAAACCGAAACAGAAGTGTGGGTAATCGAAGTTGCCCGTTACCCGGGTCTACGAGCAATCGGACAATGCATGACCTACACGTCTCTCTGGATAGAGGACCCACCCATCGAAAAACCCGAGCGCGGACTTCTAGTCTGTGAAACCCTGGACACTGATCTTGGCTCCGTTTGCGCCCGATTGGGCATTTTGATCTATGTCGTGTAAAAAACGACTTCCTATCTGCTCGCACAATCGACGATCGCACCCAACCCCATAGTAGAGTATGGACCATAATGGCTGATTATTCGGCACCCTTTCAATTACCCAAGTTCGCGACCTCAGAATGGAAAGAGAAGAAAGCCGCTCATGTAAAGGCGCACGGCTACGCAATTTACTTTCCAAAGATCGGTGACATCATTCATATCAAGCAAACCCGCCCGATCACCGATCATGAAAAAACTTTGTGGTACTCAGGACGACGCAACGAGATTCCGGCACGTCGCCGGAAAAACCTTGAGTCACAAAAAGCCCGTGCCAGGCAAGGTTATCAGAAAATGCTCTCCAGTCCGATTCCCAACTGGTTATCAAATTATACGTCAGTACTCACGTCCTGGGACAATCTCCAGGACGTCCTCATCACCCTGGCAATGATCGGACGCATAGCCATCAAATTCCTACCAAAACTCGCATTAGGCTGGTTGGGTTGGCCCATCGGGTTACTGTGGCTACTCGCCTCGATCATGTCAGCCATGGCCGCGCCCTCGATGTGCGTCCTCTCGCCCATGAAATGCAAGCGCCGCATGGCCGCCGAAGTAAGACGCAGAAATAAAATGCTCAGAGCCCGAGGGATCGCTCCGGAGCGCGGAACCAGAGCTTGGTTGAAAATGCAAGCCTCAAAACTCAAACATGGCTTTAAGGGATATGCGAGATCCGGGGGGTTTCTGCCATCGTTCAGTGAAGCGATCCAGGCCCTACAGGTCACAAAAGACATATGGGGGATCGGCCTGTCGATTGGCCCGGTATTCGGGATTGTTTACGATCTGATGTCGGGCGGTGTTCGATGGGCTCAGGGAGACAAGGTAGTGTTCAAAAACGCCCCATGGGATATTGAGGTTTACAACAAGCCCGGAGATACCAAATACAATTATGCGCGTTACAGACGCCCGGGCGGTACCCAAACAAAAACGGAATACCTTAATTGGCGCACCAAGGCCATGCGTGACACCAACATCGGGATCCGGTCCGAACAGGACCTACTCTTGCAACAGGCACTACGCCAAAGCCAAACCACATATGGCTGGTTACACGGAACCGATTACGAACACGAAGCAGCCATGTATTGCGGTACCGAAGTGGCCGGGCAGTATATGCACAGCTTTATCGATGCTTGGAACCCCATGGAGAACATTGAGGGGATCGAACATATCCAGATTGAGGCATACAATGAACCAAATCCGCTCATCGAAGAGGTTCTCCAGGAGCAAGGACTTAATCCCGACGGGGGGATCCAATGGCCGTCCACAGGGACGCGTTGGGCCACATATGAGGATATTCAGAGAACCCTAGCCCCGATCGCAGCCGAGAACTTTGAGTATTTTGTGGATCATTGTCGAAATGAAGACCTCAGCGCAGTCGCAGAAAACTCCGCGATCGAACATGGCCTGCAAGCAATGCATCTGCTCGAAGGCCCGGGATCCGTCAGAATTCGGTATCATGCCGGCATCACGGTAGCCGAAATGATACTCAACCAGAACTTTGCCTTTCCGATGGATATTGAAGAACCGCAGATGGTGCAATTTGCCACATGGTGCCAAGCCCACGAAGACAACAATACACTCCCGAAGGCCGATGACGTTCATGCTTATGCCAAGAACGCCCTCGACATCAAATTCAAGAAGGTTCTAGTGTGGATACCCGAAGAAGAATATGAAGGACTCCCTGAGATCTGAATCTTTTCCGCACTTCCCCCAGACAAACGAGCTGCCCAGGGAAAAACTTCCCTGCACCCCAGGGATTTTTTTTGCCGGCACATTACCAGCCGAACAGCTTCCCCGGGAACTACATGCCCCTATGGTATCCGGGACCCGGCGCAACCTAGTGGAACAAGCTATTAAATACCTGAAATGATGGTATTTAATATCTTGTCTTTATATATATAT
>Ga0209977_10001332_pt1 | contig 10818 bp, 11 predicted proteins | sample SumtaG_2_FD_183113 | JGI IMG/M metagenome (GOLD analysis project Ga0209977, IMG submission 183113) | Deep subsurface microbial communities from Indian Ocean to uncover new lineages of life (NeLLi) - Sumatra_00607 metaG (SPAdes) (version 2) | ecosystem: Environmental > Aquatic > Marine > Oceanic... | reverse complement strand
TTTCAGTGTTTCCTGCATATATGTAGAAAATCTCCGAACCGCCATCAGTGTTATCTATCCATTCCAGTTGGAGGTCAGCTCCATCACTAACAGCAGTATGAAGTGTTATTGTGGGCCTTTCAGGGAGATCTTCTGGGCCACCATTGGGGCATCCAGTGAAAAGCAAAACGATTAGCGGAAATAAAACCAAAGGTAATATGAAGCGATACTTTTTCATTTTCTCCTCCTTCTTTTTCGTTAATTCCTATTTTTTGGTTGGCGGTGGTTTAGGTTTTGGTTTTGGGGTAACGGTTTTCTTCTTATGGTATTTTTCCATATGTTTGTCGAATTCGTCTGCAAGGGTGTTAAAGGAATCAGTTATTTCATCAAGCTGATCTTGCATATCATCGAGTTGTGTCTGTATCTCTTCCATCTTTTCTACTGCTTCACCTATTTTGCCCATTGCTTCCTGTGCACCTGGAATTGGGCATCCGCTGAGCCCGATGAGAAGCATGAAAGCAACGCCAATTGCGACTAATTTCTTCATTTGAACCTCCTTCATTTCTCTTCTATTTTGCGCGTCTATTATCTTATTATCACCTCCTTTTCATTCTAGTAAAGTTTTCATTTTATATCAGAATAATCCCCCGTTGTCAAGACTTTTTTTACGATTTCAGACCTGGTCAAGGGTCTCTAAATAACTTGCTTTTACATCTCTCCCCTTGACTTGAATGATTTAGAAAGGGTTATACCATCTGCATAGTCGATGTTACTGCCCATTGGAATACCCGTGGCAATCCGTGTGATTCTTACATTGCAAGGGTTCAGTATTTTTGAAATGTAAAGTGCGGTTGCTTCTCCTTCCGTATCGGGATTGGTTGCAACTATTACCTCTTGAATCTCCCCCTTTTTTACTCTCTCTATGAGTGTATCGATTCTTAGATGCTCGGGTCCAATACCATCAAGTGGAGAGAGTGCACCTCCAAGGACATGGTATATCCCTTTATAGAAATCTGCCTTTTCAAGTGAATAAAGATCCATCGGTTCTTCCACAACACAAAGTGTTGTCCTGTCCCTTGATGAATCATTACATACCTCACAGATATCTTCCTCTGTTATATTACCACAAATTGAGCAAAATTTGACACCCTCCTTTGCTTCCCTGATAGCTTGAGCAAGTTCAAAAACCTCGTCTTTTGGTTCTTTAAGAAGATAAAAAGCAAGTCTTAAAGCTGTTTTTCTTCCAATACCAGGTAATTTTCTTAGAGATTCAACGAGTTTTTCGTGTTTCCGTGAAAGATATTTCATTACTCAAGAAATAGAAATTAAGAAATTAGAAATTGGGAAATTGATTCTTTTATCTTTTATTCTGATTTTCGTAGTTTCCATTTTCGTATTTTCGTTCTTTCGGTTCGTCTCATTTAATTTACTTCTACATAGGTATATTTATGTCTCCGAGTCCTGGAATGTTTAATCCGCCTGTAATCTTTTTCATCTCTTCCTGGGCAAGTTCCTCGGATTTTCTCTTCGCCTCATTTACAGCTGCAAGAATCAAATCCTCGAGCATTTCAACATCTTCAGGGTTAACAACTTCAGGTTCAATCTTAATAGAGAGAATTTCCTGCCGTCCGTTAGCAGTAACAGTCACCATTCCACCTCCTGATGTAGCCTCAACAATCTTTCCCTTTAACTCATCCTGCATCTTTTTCATTTTTTTCTGAAATTCCTGTGCCTGTTTTATTAAATTTTGAAATTTCATTTTCTTCTACCTTTCCTTAATTATTTTCGCTTTAAGAATCTCCTGAACCTTTTTTACCATATCGTTGTCTTTAAGAGCCTCTTTTTTACTTTGTGTAGTTTTCTTCTTCTCTTCTCTTCCGCTGTTTTCCTCTACAAATTCTACTTTTATCTTTTTTCCTGTAATGGAAGCTAATATCTCCTCAATAAGTTTTCTACCACCATTCTGATCTAGTTGTGCCTGTAAAAAACTGTTAGGTTCTTTAATGTTAATCGTAAATAATCCATTCTCAAATGAAATAGGATGGAAATTATAAAGGATTGCAGCAAGTGGACGTCTTTTCTTGCTTACTTTTTCAACCAGTTCTTTCCATAGTGTTTCAAGTGAAGTATCTCTGATTTCACTTACCATTTCGGTTTCATAATTAGATTCGTATCCAGTGTTCTCCTCTTGTATGCTACTTATGAACGCTCCTTCTTTCATTTTCTCAAGCCTCTGGATGAGCTCCTTTATCTGAACTGTATCCTCGAGTCTTGAAAGCGTGAGAAGTTCAATCTCAAGAAGAATTCTTGTAATTGCAGAATTTTTCATCTTTCTTATTAAAACCGAAAGTCTGTTAAGTATCTGAAGCAGTAAAAAACTTGAGAAGGTATTTTCCCTCTCAATATATTTGGACAATTCTTCAGAGGATAAATCTGAGATTTCCACATCATTCTTTAGTAAGAAGAGCTTCCGAAGATGTTTTATATAACCTGAAACGAATTCTTCCATATCGTAACCTTTGTCAAATACTGTATCAATAATTTTTAGTATTTTTTTCTCATCCTTTCCCTTAATCGAATCCGTTAATGAAAAATAGATTTCCTCTTCTACAAAACCAAACATCTGTCGTACATCGTTTACAGTAATTTTTCCATCCGAGTAAGTAAAGAGTTGGTCAAGCATGCTTTCTCCATCCCGTAAACTACCATCTGCCTGTCGGGCTATAAGTTTTACCGCCAGATCCTCAACAGGTATTTTTTCTTTCTCTGAAATTTCTTTTAATTTTCCTTCAATTTCAGAAACAGTTAGCCTTCTAAAATTAAATCTCTGGCATCTTGAAAGAACTGTCATTGGAACTTTGTGGGGTTCAGTTGTTGCAAAGATGAAAATTACATGTTTTGGCGGCTCCTCAAGGGTTTTCAGAAGGGCATTGAAAGCATGTTTAGTGAGCATATGAACTTCGTCTATGATATATATTTTATAATTTCCTCGTGCAGGTGCATATCGTGTGTTTTCCTGCAAGGTTCTAATTTCTTCAATCCCTCTGTTTGAGGCACCATCAATTTCAAGGACATCAAGATTAATGGAATCATCTATTTCTCTACAGTTGGAACAGGTATTGCATGGCAAGGCTGTAGGTCCCTTTTGGCAATTAAGGGATTTTGAGAGAATTCTTGCAGTAGTAGTTTTCCCTACTCCTCTGGGACCTGAGAAAAGATATGCATGCGCTACTCGATAACCGTTTATTGCATTTATAAGTGTTTTCGTAATATGTTCCTGACCAACAATCTCACTGAAATATTTCGGTCTGTATTTTCTTGCAATTACCAGATATGACATTTTATTACTTTTTGCCACGGATTATCACAGATTTACATTGATAGCATAGTGTAAAGGAAATATACATTGGTAACATAGAATAGTCTTTAGTCGAGAGAGCCAATAGTCCAGAGTTAAAGGCAAATAAACCCATGCTGTTTACAAATCGAACCAATTCAACTAATTAAACAAATAAAACAATTTATTCTATGACCTCTGTTCCCTTACTTTTTATTCTGGCTTTTACCTCCATCGTACATCTTACATCCCTTAAACTCTCACTTGAGTAATGTCGGGGCGGTCGGATTTGAACCGACGGCCCCCAGCCCCCCATGCTGGTGCGCTAACCGGACTGCGCCACGCCCCGATTGGTCGTGCACCTGACAGTTGGTATTAGTTGGAAAGGGTTATGAAGGGGAAAGACTCCAGTCAGGAAAATCACTATCAGATAGATCACTTCTTACCGCTGCTACCTTCCGGTCCTGACGGGGTTTGAAGTATATATCTATAATGGGCCCAACCTTCTACGTTATCCCCTGCAAAAACTGGTCTCTCCAATTCATATCGCCTGTCAGTAGTTGACCCTGCTATAGCGGATTGCAGGTTACAGGGCACCGCTAACTCCCCATCTGGCACGACCATTATTTTCTGAATATATATCAGAAAATAAAATGTGTGTCAATAAGTTTCTTTAAGCAACCACAGATGGTTCAACTCCGGTCACTAATGGTACATGAGGATCTACATTCATCTTCCATTCCTTAAATTAACTTTTAACTCTTTACCCTTCCCTCCTTGAGCCTCATGCACTTTTTTACTTGACTGAGAACCAAAGAAATGGTATGGTTTTTTAATGATTGATAAAAAGGTTCTCTTAAAGATTGTTAAGAGTGCGTTGGAAGAGGATATTGGAAAAGGGGATATAACTACAAAGTTTTCTGTTTCTCCTGATATTAATGCGCTTGGAATTATTGTAGCGAAAGAAAAAGGCATACTTGTCGGCACTCAAGTTGCTAAAGAGGTATTCTGGGTTGTTGATAAAAATACAAAATCGACTTTTCAAAAAGCGGATGGTAATAAATTTATTTCAGGGGAAATAATTGCAGATATACGGGGCAAAGCTCCCTCACTTCTCTCAGCTGAACGTGTGGCGTTGAATTTTCTTCAGAGAATGAGTGGTATAGCAACGCTTACAGCACGATATGTTAAAAAAATAAAAGGCACAAAGGCAAAGATACTGGATACAAGAAAAACTACACCAAATCTCAGGTTGCTTGAAAAATATGCTGTTAGTGTCGGCGGTGGATTTAACCACAGGATGGGACTCTATGACCAGATCCTCATAAAGGATAATCATATAAATCTGGGGAACGGTATAAGGAATGTTTTAAACAAAATAAAGGATGTAAATTCTGGAAGGCTTTTCGTAGAGATCGAGGTGAAAAACATAAGGCAACTTAGGCAGGCACTAAGATTCAATGTCGATAGAATTATGCTGGATAACATGTCAATTGAAGAAATCGGAGATGCAGTAAAAATTGTTAATGGGAGATGTGAGCTTGAAGTATCTGGGAATATAAGCCTTCAAAATATAAGAGAAATAGCAGAAGCTGGTGTGGATTTTATCTCTGTTGGTTCACTAACACACTCATATAATTCAATTGATTTATGTATGAGGATAAGAAGAATAGGGTAGAAGTTTCACTTCTTTGTCTCTCATTCGCTCAATTCTGGTTTCATTGTTTCAACATCCAAGAAGATGAAATTAAGAGGATCAGTTTTTTCCCCGCTCATTATTACCTCATAGTATAAACTGGGACCTGTGACCCTTCCTGTTTTTCCAACATATCCTATGATATCCCCTCGCTTAACATAATCTCCTTTTTTAACCCTCACAGATCGGAGGTGTCCGTATTTTGTGATATAGCCATAACCGTGATTTATTACAATAAAAAGTCCTATCCCATCCTTCATTCCCTTTCTAATGATCGAACCATTACCTGTTGCATAAACAGGAGCACCCTTCATCGCAAAGAAGGTGATACCTGGATGAAATCTTACCTCACCCGTAAAAAGGTCGTTAATGTACCCGAAGCCTTTAACTAAAGCACCATCTACCGGCTTTATTGATGGAATCGAAGAGGACATTTTTTTGTTATCCATAAGTTTATTAAAGGCATTAGTAAATACGTCTCTGTTTTTCTTACTTATTTTAAGAAGTGAATCGAGCCTTTCGTGCATTGTAAGGTCATTAAAGTGAAATTCTTTATCCAGAGGCAGTTTTTGGATTTCAAGAAGGGGTTCTATCCTTTTTGCTGTTTTATCAAGCTCCTCCAACTTTTTTTTCGTTGTTTCAAAACTCTCTTTTATATCTTTTTCTGTTTTCTTTAGTATTATGTTCTCATTCTGCAGCATTCTAACATCCGTCCTTCGAATCAAAACACCATTACTGGAGCTGAATAGTCTCACTAAAAGTACTAAAGAGATTCCCAAAAATAAAGAAAGGAAGAAAAAAAGAAGGATAAAAAAGACCAATCTTTTTTTCCCTCCAGGTTGGTTTGGAATTATTGATATGTATAATTTTCTTTTCATTCGTATTTATCCAAGATTAATCATTGGTAGGAGAAACCTCCTGATTGCGATTCTCTATGAAAATCTTTGATATCTCATTGAGATTCTGTTTCATTTTGTGACTTTACGCATTATTTAGGTTTAGCTAAAGGATTTGAGGAGAACCGAATCTGGAAAATTGCGGATTTTATGAAGTGCCTTTTCTTTCAATTGTCTTACCCTTTCCCTCGATAGATTAAGTGTCGTGCCTATCTCTTCAAGGGTGTGTGGTCTCTCGCCATCGAGACCAAAGTAGAGAACTAAAATCTTACATTCCCTTGGTGGTAATTTTTTAAGTTGTCTCATAATTTCATTCTTAAAATTTTTTCTGAAAAATATCTCTTCTGGAGACGGATAGCTCTTGGATGAAACTACATCAAAGAAATAGAGATTATCTGTTGATTTTATTGGTGCGTCTAAGGAGATGTCCTGTTTTGCCATTGCAATTGCTTTTTTAACCTCTGCTGTTTTAAGAGAGAGTGCCTTTGCTATTTCTTCTTCTGATGGTTCCCTACCTCCGCCTTTCTGTTTCAATTTATCTCTCATTTTTGCTATACTCTTTATCTTTTGCTTCTGATTCAATGGCAATCTTACAATTCTTGTTTGCTCTGCAATAGTCTTAAGGATAGCCTGTTTTATCCACCAGACAGCGTAAGATATGAAACGAACCCCCTTTTTTTCGTCGAACTTCTTTGTTGCAGTGAGGAGACCAATATTACCTTCATTAATTAGATCCATTAGTGGGATACCATAATCCTTATACATCGTTGCAATACTAACAACAAACCTCAGATTTGATTCAACAAGCTTCTCAATGGATTTCTTGTTTCCCTTTTTTATTTTTTTTGCCAGTTCAATTTCCTGCTCTTTTGTAAGAAGAGGGTACTTTTGAATCTCTCTGAGGTAAATTGGCAAAGGCTCATCTGCTACTTTCCATTGTTCTTTTGTATCCAAATTATCACCTATAAAAAGTTATGTTTATTGTTCAACTGCTACAAAAACGATGTAGCCATTTCGTTTCTTTATTTGAAAAGTAATATGCGAAGATTTATCGTATAAATTTTTAGCTTTCTCGAAACCCTTAAGATCACGAATATACAAATTTCCAATTCTTTTTATTATATCTCCTGTTTCAATAGATGCTTCATTTGCGGGACTATCAGTTTCCACCTTTTTCACAATAACACCTGATTCCTCAGAGTCAGGATCCATATTCTGCACGCTCAATCCTAACCAACCATCGCCATTTTTCTCTATTTTTCCAATTTTCGTTTCCTCGGGCATTTCACCAATTTTTATAGTAAGTGTCCGTTCTTTTTTATCTCTAATTATGACAACCTTTACTCTTTTCTTCGGCTCTGTAGTTGCAACCCTATACCTGAATTTTTCCATGTCGTCAACTGCGTTACCATCAAATTTAATGATGATATCACCATCCTTGAGACCTCCTTTTTCTGCCGGGGAATCATTCATGACCTTTGCCACTATCACACCTTTTGTATCTTTGAGTCCGAAACCTTCTGCAATATCGGAGGTCAATTCTTGAATAGAAACGCCAAGCCAACCTCTTGTAATCTTACCCTCTCTGATTAACTGGTCAGCGATAGATTTTGCTAAATTTATAGGGATCGCAAAACCAATACCTACGTTCCCACCACTGGGACTCGCAATCGCAGTGTTTATCCCTATCACTTCGCCATTGATATTCACAAGTGGTCCACCACTATTTCCAGAGTTTATTGCTGCATCTGTCTGTATAAAATCCTGAAATGTTGGACCATGGCTCAGTGGGACATGCGTTCTCCCTTTTGCACTAATAACACCTACCGTCATCGTTTGGCTGAATCCAAAAGGACTACCAAACGCAATTGCCCAATCACCAATCTCTATTTTATCTGAATCGCCAAGTCTCGTATACGGCAGGTCACTTTTTGAATTGATTTTCAGAATAGCTACATCAGTTTTTGGATCTGTTCCAACAACCTCAACCTCTTTATTTTTATAAATAGTGTTATCAGAAAGAGTAATAATTATATTGTCTGCACCTGCAACTACATGATTATTTGTTAGGATATAGCCTTCCTTAAAAAATATGATTCCGGAACCGAGACTTTTGGCTTTTCTTTCAATCTCCCGTGGGAAACCTCCAAAGAATTCCTCAAAAGGAAAATCAAAGAAGGGTGTCCTGACCTTTATAATCCTTTCTGCACTTATATTTACAACAGCTGGTAATATCTCTTTTGCAACAGCGGTAAATGGGCTCCTTATGGATTCGCCAATACTTGAGGCTGAAAGTGGAACATTGGCTTGGGCAACACTCTCTTGTGTATTTTTGCCCTGGAAGATATTGATGTTTGATGCGATAACAAGACCCATAATAAAAGCCATAACGGCAACGAGTGCAGTAAACGCCGCACCAGAAATGTATCCTCTATTGCTTGTCATTTTTTTCTCCTTTATTATTAATTTTATCGGTAATCTCAAGAATGATCTTTGCACCTGATACGTTTACACCCTTCTCATGGACAAGGTAACACACATATTTCAATCTTTTTATATCCTTCTCAGAATATAACCTCCTGTTTGTTGGAGTTCTAACAGGAGAGACAAGACCTTCTCTATCATATATACGCAAGGTCTGTGTATGTATTCCAAGAATATTTGAAACAATGCTTATTGTGAAAAGTGGAGTATCTTCGTCTATTTCTTTCACTTTCTCATCTTCCTTTAAAAGGTTCCCATTTAGTTATTCCGAATTTCATATTATTACCTCCATATTTAGAACAATTTTTTTTATTTTTACCCCTCCCTCCCACATTCACTATTAATATAATATCTTTTACTCGTTCTGTCAAGTATTTTATTAAAATTTTTTAAATTTTCTTTAAATAATTCCTTTAAGATTTATTAATCAAATTATTAAGTTCTTTCTCTTCCTCAGTTAATTCCTTTTCAAGACATTTTATTCTTTTAATCAGTTCTAATACATTCTCATCATCTGTGACAGGTTTTTTCCTCTTTCCCGTCTTGATGAGTTCATAAACCCTTCCGCCCAATTCCTCAAAATGCTGTTTGATCTTCCTATGGATACCTGCAATGTCAAGTTTTAACTTCCCTATTTTGGTAAGTTCATCGGTCCTCTCTACTGCCAGAATGAATCCTTTCTTTACTTTCTCCCATAATGTTTCCATTCATCCTCCTTTTTAACTTTTTAATCGTAGTAATTATAACATAAATTGTTTTCTTCGTCAATTTATTTTAACGTAATGGAAGTAAGAAAGTTCCATTTATGGAGGAAGAATAGGTTTTATAATCTTTGGGTACGTTCCAAATACCTCATTATAAATCTCTGGATATCTGTCCTTTCCACCTGTGAGCAGAAGTGTTAGACCCATTACACCTTTTGCAAGATTCACCATTTTTATCGTTTTATCTCTAATTTCCCACTGTGCATATTTATCTTCTCTCAATCTTGATATATGATAAAGTTCCCGTGCATTAACTGAGAGCAATACTCTTTTTCTATGTCCATTCGTTAAGACGTACTGTGAAACCACTGGAAGTTCTTTTTGCATTTGATAGAACAGGGCATCTGTTATCTGTATGATTTCTTTAAATTCTTTGTCCATCCCAACATCATATACAGACTGGGGAATTGTTACCCCGAGTTCAGGATTGTATCTCTGATATGTAATGGTACTCTGTCTGTGCCTTTTTAACTGAGCAAAACAGGATGCTGAAACAACCAGGGAAAATGTAAGATATATATACTCGAATTCCCTTAACACTGCATCGTAAAGCTCCAAATGCTCAAATGTCTTTTTAATGACCGTTTTCCTTTTGTTATAATCCATTGATTTTGCAATCTTAAAAGCATCATTGAAATCCATCTCTGAAGATGTATGAAGGATAACTGCAATAAGGATAGTGTCAGCATCTTTTGTCCAGTCAACAAGACATACATCATCTTCTGCCAGCCTTTTCCCCTTCTTTTTTATGCCTTCCATTAGCTTCCTCAATTCAGGGTAAGTCTTTTTATCAAATTCATTTCCCCGATAAAAAAGTATGATTGAAGGTGCTTTCTTTTTTACTAACCCGAACATTTTTTTTCCAAGTTCTCTTGCTTCATCCAATTCATGAGAAGCAAATCTTCGTAGAAGCAGTTCAAGATTTCTCGCATTGATGGTTTCTCCGAGTTGTGTCTTCTGGGATAGACTGAGGATGTATCGTGCGTCTTCATTTGCTTTCAATGCTATCCTTTTTTTCTCTTCCTTTGTAGGTGTCCGTCCCAACCGCTTCACTTCATAGTCAATGATTCTCTTATAAAGTTTATGATAAAATTCAATTCCCTTATGTAGTACCTTTTTAAATCTGTCAAGATACCTGCTTTTTGCAATTCCCTTAGGGATGAAAAAATCACCTTTTAATTTTATGTACCTCTGTGATTTCTCTGTATATGAGGATAATCGAAATCTTTCTATTTCTTCTGTAAGTAATCGTGATATACCCATTATATCGAAATTGAAAACGGCATGTTCTGCAACAGAATGATGCCCCATCTCAAAAATGATCTTTCTGTTCGAACTTCGTGCCTTCTTTATCTCTTGTCTTGCAATCCTGCGCAGCTCTGTTACAGATTTGGGACTTCTGCTTATTCGTGCATAGGCAGCAGAGAAAACCTCTGGTGTAAGAGACATTTTCTCCATTTTATTGCCTACAATTTCCTTTAATGTTTCATAATCTACATTAAAGCCCGCGAGCGAAACCTTCAATGCTATCCTCCATCATCCATCTTTTATTTTTACATTTTCCTTTTCTTATCTTTCTCCCTATTTCTCCGATGCTCCCACTCTCCTTTTCTCTTACATTCCCAGAAGTTTACCACCACTCCTCATAGTGAACAATCTCTT
>Ga0209977_10001331_pt1 | contig 10819 bp, 9 predicted proteins | sample SumtaG_2_FD_183113 | JGI IMG/M metagenome (GOLD analysis project Ga0209977, IMG submission 183113) | Deep subsurface microbial communities from Indian Ocean to uncover new lineages of life (NeLLi) - Sumatra_00607 metaG (SPAdes) (version 2) | ecosystem: Environmental > Aquatic > Marine > Oceanic... | reverse complement strand
TGTAGCGAAGACGGAGGAGCCTGAACCTAAAGCAGAGCTTGGTCCGGATGAGATCATGGGAATTGATACGGTCGACTTAGAAGATCCACAAGGCAATTGGCTCTATAAACGAGTGTGGTGGGAACGGGCTGAAGCAAAATATGAAAAAATTCGAGCAGCGGTAACTTCTGTTTTAGAGATACGAACCAAATTCTTTGCCAAACGTGCGGAGCTTGATAAAAAGACGCTTGATCCGTTTTATATTAAAACCGGGTTTAGCCAGGGAGAGCTGAAAGAGCGGCTAGCAGAGCAGATTGCACAGCTAGAGAAGGATATAGAAGATAAGAGCGATGTACAGCGTCTTGAAAAACTTGAGGCAGATAAGCTGACGTTGGAGGATCTCCAGAAGGAGGTTGCCGCCGTGGTTAAACAGGACGAAGAGGTTGAAAATGCAATTATGATGCTGGTTGAACAAGCGAATAAGATGCGCAATTATGAACAGCAGGCATGGCAAGATTTTAAAAATATTGCACGAGTACTGGATGATAAAAAAGCGCGAGAACTGTATTACAAAGTTGATGGTGCCTGGCGCAATATTCAAGAACTGAAACAGTACGTGGAAAGCAAATTCAGCACAGGCTTTGATCAGCTTGTTGAACGGGTGGTGCAGCAGGTACAGAAAGTTGATGCAGCGATGCAACAGTTAAAAGAAAAAGGGATTGAGCTTAAGCGAGCAGAACAAGATGCAGACGAGGACGAGGGGAAAGAAGAAGAGTCACCACCAGGCATTATTTCACGCTTTATTGTTATGCCAATCAGTACCGTGTTCCGCGCAATCTGGGATGTGATTATGTGGCCGATTAGAAAAATAATGGGCACGACCACGCCGCCTGAAGAGATTGTAGAAGAAGAAGACATTGAAGAAGATGTGGTAGAAAAAGAGTCGCTACCAGTTGATAAAAAAGAACCCGTCTCCGGCGAACCTGAAGGGGCACCAGTACCGCAGCCAGAGGGTGCGCCTGAAAGTGAACCAACGCCTGTAGAGGGTGAAGAACCAGAGCCTACGGAGCCCACCCCATCCCCAACGCCATCAGTGACTGTGCCCGCTTCAATGCCAACGCCGCCAGATGTGCCAGCTCCAGAGCCTGCCGGAACGCCGCTGGCAGAAGGGGACGTGGCCCCTGATAAGCCAGAGAAGGAGGAAGAAGCGGCTGTGTCAGCAGACGAAACGCCAGCCCTTGAGGGCGACGAGTCACCTCCTACCCCAGAGGGGGATCCGTCTTCGCTCGATGAGCTACGCCGGACAGGGGAGGTAATAAAAGAAGAGACTATAGAGGTAGACGAGGGGGAGCCAATGATGGACGAACTTGATACCTCATTGGAGATTGAGGAAGAATAAACGATAATAATGCTGAAATGGGGCGAGTACTCGGCTGTTTCCTTTGGGAGCAGCCGGTTTGTTTATTGGCTAAAATCACCAAAAGTCCTGTTTGATAAGGCCCATTAATTATGGTACCTTTCTTCTATTCTTTGTCATATACAAAGCCGAAGTGGTGAAACTGGTAGACACGCAGTCTTGAGGGGGCTGTGGGAGAAATCTCGTAGGGGTTCGAGTCCCCTCTTCGGCACCATGCTTTGCTTATCCGGGCCTACCGGCTCGGCAAGCTTCGCATGGCGCAGCCCTGTGCTAGGCCATGTCCTCCGAAGCCTTAGCGTAGCGGGGCGAAAATTGGGGATGAGAGGGTATTAGTAATTTATCACTGATTAAAAAGGATATTCATGGATATTTCGTTTCGGAAAGTTTTTGCATCAGAGTTAATGTTTTGGGTGTTGCTGTGCGGTGTTGGCTTATATTTTTTGCTGCCACTTCGTCAATCGTTACGATTTGGGATCGATCTCGTTGGGGGCACGTATTTAACGCTTGAAGTACAAACAGACAAGGCGGTTGAAGCTAATTTGGTTGAGCAGATGCAATCAGTTGATGCCAAACTAAAACGATCTAATAGAAAGCTGCCAACCTCAAAATATGTTGAAAATAATACGATTATCCTCAAGTTTGATTCCTTGCAAGATGCGCAGGCGGCTGCAATGGATTTGAAAAATAATATGCCGGATATGACGCAATCAGTTGAGGGAACTACGGTTCGTTTCCAATATTCAGATCTGATGATGAAACGAATTCGAGAAGATGCGGTGCTACGAAATGTTGAAGTGCTTCGTACTCGTATGCGCGATATTCCTATTGCCGTGCAGGGGGAAAAGAATATTGTGATTGAACTTCCTGATACTGCTAACCCGCAAGAAGCAAAAGCGCGTATTGGTAAAGCGGCACAGCTTGAACTGCGTTTGATAGAAAAGTTTGCACCAAGCAAAGAGGATCTTCTCTATGAATTTGAGGGTGATCTGCCACCAGATAAGGAAATTTTGCCAGGAGAAGAAGGATTTTATCTGGTTGATAAATATGCAGATATCACTGGCCGTATGCTCAAAGATGCGCGTGCGCAATATGGGGAGAAGATGGGCTTTGAGCATGTTGTTTCATTTAAGTTTAATGATGTGGGCTCTGAAAAGTTTTACCAGATGACTAGCAAGCATTATGGGCGCCAACTCGGCATTGTTTTGGATGATTACGTTATCTCTGCTCCACGTATTAATGAACCAATTAGCGGCGGTTCTGGGCAAATCAGTGGTGGATTTACCGCAGAAAGCGCACGTGAACTTGCATTGCTCTTGCAATCAGGATCATTTGTGGCGCCGGTTACGTTTGAAGAAGAACGGCAAGTGGGCCCTTCGCTGGGCCAAGAATCGATTCGCCAAGGATTAATGTCTTGCTTGGTGGGGCTAGGATTACTGTTTCTGTTTAGTGTGTTTTACTACAGTGTTTCAGGGCTATTTGCCTTCATGGCACTTATCTATAACTTGGGGCTTATTTTGATGGGGCTTGCCTGGTTGCAAACACCATTAACGTTGCCTGGCATTGGTGGCATGGTGCTCACCGTGGGTATGGCTATCGATGCGTCGATCTTAATTTTTGAGCATATTAAGGAGGAGCTTACGCGTGGCGTAACGGCCAACCAAGCGGTTCGTGCAGGGTTTGCAGGTGCAATGAAAGTGATCTTGGATGCTAATATCACCACGTTTATTGTGGGGGTAGTTCTTTACAATTTCGGTACGGGGCCAATTCAAGGATTTGCGGTCACCATGATGCTCGGGATTCTGGCAACGTTGGTTACGGGCCTGTTCTTTCTACGCTCCCTGTTCACCTTTATATTGAACAATTTCCATGTGCAAAAACTAAGAATCTAGGTATACTATTTACCCTAAACGTTGGCGGCGTAGCTCAGTTGGTTAGAGCGGCGGAATCATAATCCGTAGGTCCGGGGTTCGAGTCCCTGCGCCGCTACCATACTTCGCTCCTTCGGAGCTTCGTATGGCACGGCCCGAAAAAGGTAATGTTTACTATGAAAAAACTTAATTTTCCCACATTTCTCACATTGTTCCGTTTGATCGTTTCACCGTTGGTGATGCCGGTTCTGTTTGTGTATGGGTTGCCGGCCAACATTCTCGGGGTCAATCTCTTTTTGGCGTTTCTTTTTGTGCTGTTGAGCATGACGGATTTCTTTGATGGGTATTTGGCGCGTAAATATAATCAGGAAACAGTGGTGGGGCGGATTTTGGATCCGATTGCAGATAAATTTCTCACCTACTCGGCACTCATTGGATTGCTTGCAGCGGGCAAAATCTATTTCTACTGGGTGATCATTTTGATTGGACGAGAGTTTTTTATCATGGGGTTACGGTATGCGGCTCTTGAGTTTTCAGTAACGGTTTCTGTTTCATTACTCGGAAAAATAAAAACGGCGCTGCAGATGGTCTGTATCGCGATCATTATTGCTAATCCCTATCAGCATCTTGGCATGCAGGAGCCATTCAATATTGTTGAGATGAGTCTGTTACTTCTTTCGACTGCATTCTCGGTGATATCGGCGGTTGTGTATTATGATGATTTCATGCGTGCATTCCGTGCAAATAAGCAGCGATTGCCATGGGAGGGAAGTAATGATCAGCATGAGTAGCATCTCGTTATTATATGTGATAGGTGCCTATTTTGTTGGTGCGTTGCCGGTGGGCTATTGGATAAGCAGGTGGGCCGGCATTCGTGATATTCGTCGGCATGGCTCAGGAAATGTTGGGGCCACGAATGTGGCACGTGCACTTGGGTTAAAATATTTTTTTATTGTGCTGGCAGTTGATTGTTTCAAGGCCTATTTCTATTTGGTGTTGTGTTCTGATTTGGGTGCATCATCATCGCTTTTAATGCTGTGTGCTTTTTTGCTTATGATCGGCAATGGACATTCTATTTTTTTGAACGGTTCTGGTGGCAAAGGAGTGGCAACGATGGTTGGCATTCTGCTTGCAATACACCCATTCTTGCTCATTGGATTGTTTGCTACCTGGCTCATTGCGTTGTGGTATCTGCGTGATGTGGGTATTGCGTCGGCGGTAACATCGTTTGCGTTGCCCTGGTATGCGTTGATGCTTTCAGGGATGCACGGGTTTTTGTTGGTTGCTGGTATGGCAGGCTGGGTGCTTTGGCGGCATCGTGGTAATATACGGATCTATTATATGGTGAGGTGAGTAGTCATGAAATTTTTTGAGCTAGCGCGGGTATTTAATAAAATAGAGCGTACGTCATCCCGTATTGCCATCACAGAATTGTTGGCGGAGCTGTTCAAAAAAGCAACGGCGCGCGAGGCAGGCATTATCTGTTATCTTTCGCTTGGCAAGCTCTATCCTCCGTATCTTGAATCCCAATTTAATATTGCGCAAAAATTAATGGTGCCAGTGGTGGCAAAGCTATTGGATCGTCCTGAGGAAATCATTAAAAAGGAGGAGAAACAAGTTGGTGATATTGGCACGATTGTTGTGGGTGGTGAATGGGAACAGATTAATAATGAGTTGAGTGTGATAGAGGTGTACGACAAACTGGCTGCCATGCAAAAGATTGCGGGAACGGGTTCGCAAGAGGAAAAAGCGAATGCGCTCTATGATTTACTGCGTCATGTAGATTCTATTTCAGCTAAATATATTGTGCGTATTGTGCTTGGCAAACTTCGCCTTGGATTCTCTGATATGACGATTGTTGATGCGCTCTCGTGGATGGAAGCGGCCGATAAATCGTTACGCCCAGAGCTTGAAAATGCATACAACATTTCGGCTGATATTGGGCTTATTGCACGAACACTCAAAGAAGGGGGTATGAAAGCGATTGAAAAGATGCAGATCACGGTGGGTATTCCTATTCGCCCTGCTGCAGCAGAACGGTTGCCAACGGCGAACGCAATTTTTGAAAAATTGGGGCCCTGCATTGTGCAACCAAAGCTTGATGGCTTTCGCTTGCAGATCCACCTTGATAACACGAGTGAAAAACCGATTGTTCATTTCTTCTCCCGTAACTTAAAAGATATGTCCGCGATGTTTCCCGACTTGGTGGAGGCGTTATTGAAGTTGAAAGTTAAAACGCTTATTTGTGAGGGAGAGGCGATTGTCTACGATCCTAATCTTGATGCATTTTTACCATTTCAAGAAACGGTAAAACGAAAACGTAAGCATGGGATTGAAGAGATGGCTACGGAGTTTCCGCTCAGGCTGTATGTCTTTGATATTTTGTATCTCAACGGCAAATCGCTGCTCGGTGAATCGCACAACGAACGGTATAAAACATTGCAAAAAATTATGCCAACCAAGGGGGATAGTCCGGTCCAGGTGATTGAGGAAAAACAGATTAAGAGCGCGAAAGAGCTTGAAGACTGTTTTCTGGCTGCTATTGCTGAAGGGCTCGAAGGAATTGTAGTCAAACGGCCTGATGTGATCTACCAGCCCGGAAAACGAAACTTTAACTGGATCAAACTCAAACGCCAAGAAGAAGGACATATTGAGGATACAATTGATTGCGTGGTCTTGGGTTATTATGCCGGTTCAGGAAAACGGGCCACCTTTGGGATCGGTGCATTCCTTGTGGGGGTATTTAATAAAAAAGAGGATCGGTTTGAAACGGTGGCCAAAGTGGGTACCGGGCTAACTGATCAAGAATGGATTGATTTAAAAAAGCAATGCGATGCAATCAAACGTACTCAAAAACCATCCAATGTAATCTCCGCCAAAGAGCTCTATCCTGATGTGTGGGTGTCTCCTGATATTGTCTGCCAGATACGAGCGGATGAGATCACGAAATCACCAACGCATGCTGCGGGCAAAGATGGAGACGAGCTTGGATTAGCGCTTCGATTTCCTCGCCTTATGGGGTATCGAGAGGATAAAAACCCTGAAGATGCCACGAGCGTGGCAGAGCTTAAGAGTATGTTTAAGCATCAAAGTTCGCGAAAATAGGTTGATTTACTCTTCCTCAGATCCTGATTCTTCTTCCGATACTTCAGCCGATTCAGTAGCTTCTTCCCCAGAAGCTTCTGGTTCCGGTTCAATCCCTTTACATTTGTTGTAAAAGAATTTCGCTTCTTCTCGTGGATTTTCTGCTTCAGTAATCGTGCGGCCAAGAGTAATGCCGTCTGGCTTTACGTTGAGGATATCTTCAATATTATCCCGTCCGATGCGGGTAGAGATAAAAATAGGCAGATCAGTGTTGCCGCGAATCATTTCCCATTTATCGAGAAATTCGAGTGGCTCCTCAACATCGTATGGCTGATGAACTAAAAGTGCGTCAGCGCCCAAATTTTTTGCCTCCAAAGCTGATTGGCCGATCTCCTTTGAATCGATCATATCAAGGACCACTTTCTTATTCCGTTCATGTGCTGCGGTGCAGGCTGCATGAATTACGTTTTTATTCGTTCCTGCCATAACGGTCACCCAATCAGTTTGCGCGTTTGCAAACAGGGCGATCGATTCCTTTCCGCGATCAACAATTTTTGTGTCGGTTAGAAGAACTTTGTCGGGGAATGCTTCTCGGAACCGTTCAACGGCGGTAGTTCCGTGGGCATAGACGAGCAGGGTGCCGATCTCAAGAATGTCGGCATATTCGTGGATCTGTCCTGCGATCTCCAACGCGCGGTCAAGATCGGTCAGATCAAAAGAGATTTGTAATTTCATACGGCACTCTTCCTTTGCATATAATTAACATAATTAAAAACAAGTGAACCTCAGTATAGCAGGATTTTGATTTTTTGGAAAAAGGGGGGCTGGCGCTACTCTTTGATGAGGGCTTCGTACTTTGTTTTCTCTTTCTTATACAGCAAGTCGATAGGCCTGAAGAATAGGCTCAGATTAAGCACGTAGAGTGCGTTTCGGATGCTGCTGACTCCTTTCTTTACGTAGATATCAGGGAGGATCAGGTTTGCGCTTGGCTTGGTGAGGGTGATGCCGGTTGGCACATAAATGTTGTGTGGTTTGGCAATAATAACAATTGAGCTGATGGCATCAAGGCGATTGTTTTCAGGGGTAGGAGCTGCTTCCATTTGCCAGAACGAAAGCTTGGTGTTTTCGTCTTCTTTCAATTCAAGATTATAGATTGCAGCCGGTGTTCCCGGTTCAAGTTCCCAATGGCTTATTGTGGTTTTGAACATAGTGATTGGGGTGATTTTATTTGAGATAACCAGCTGGAAGGATGCTTTGCTTTGTTTGCGGGGAAACATGATCTGTCCATTTTTACTCGATGCATTTAAAAAGCCGTAATAGGTGGTAAAAATGCCACCTATTGGATTGGGATTCATGAGTGCGCGCAAATGTTCCTTGGCGATGCCGTGGGGGCGATGTAGTTTCTCGAGCGTGCGTTGTGCGAGCCCAACTTCGGGATAGTTGCGGAAAAAGAAGGTGAGGATGGGATCGGCTAGGATTGACTGTGTGATGAGCAACCATATACTCACAAAAAAAATTGTATGTATTTGTTTCATGGTAGTTGCCTCGCTTTTCTATTTATTTCATACTGTTGTAACGCAGCCTATCACACAGGCCTGCTCAAAATCTATGGTTTAAAGGATATCAATACTATGAATGAGTCCGAAATAATGAACGATCAAAGGATGTGGCAGCAGTTTAAGAAGCATGAGCAGCTGACCGATGATCAGCTTGAGAAATTTCAGCAGTATGCGGTACTGCTCCTAGAGTGGAATGAAAAAAGTAATCTTACGGCGATCACGAGTCTAAAGAAGGTTATCTCCGATCACTTTCAAGATTCGTTAGCGCTCAAATATGCGGTTGATCTTTCTACGATAACATCCTTGGCCGATGTGGGTTCAGGTGGAGGATTTCCCGGCATTCCGTTGGCGATTCTCTATCCGCACCTTTCAGTGACGTTGATTGAAGTTAATCAGAAAAAGATTCGATTCCTTGAGGAAGTTATTCAGGTGCTAAAGCTCGACAATGTCTCGATTTCTGATTATGATTGGCGCACATTTTTGCGCCGTACGAACTATGACATTCAGCTTTTTTGTGCCCGAGCTTCTTTGCAACCAGAAGAGCTAGTTCATTTGTTTAAACCATCCTGCCACTACTGTGATGCGCAGCTGGTGTACTGGGCGTCAAAACAGTGGGAAGCGGGTAGTAGGGTGGCGCCCTATAGCGTGGGGGATGTTCCGTATACGGTGGGTGGTAAGCAGCGGCGCTTAATTTTGATGAGGAGTGAGCATGAAAAAAGGAATAGTCTCAAGCTTTAAAGCGGGTCTTATTGATACGCAGCATGGGGAAGGATACGGTAGAATTTTGCGCTACTTTTTCCCCGAGTTTATTTCAGCGTTAGTATTGTACTCATTGCCGTTTTGGCTTGACGCTTATTTTGTGGGACAGCTCGAATCCATCTCAATGTATGCCACGCTTGGGGCTACGAACAACCTTATTCATTTCATCATTAAGCTTGCTGAATCAATTTCCGTGGGGGTGGTGATTATGAGTGGGCAATTTAATGGCATGCAAGAGAATCATAAGGTGGGCCGAACGGTAGCAGATACGTTTTGGAGTACCTGTTTTTTAGGCGCTTTGATTTCCTCATTCTTATTCTTTGGTGCGCATGCTATTTACGTTTGGTACGGTGTGCCGCAGGATATGATCGCATTTGGTATTCCTTTTCTGCGCCTGCGTGCTTTTAGTGTTTTCTTTATATTTCTATATATGGCTTTAATTGGTTTTTTGCGGGGGGTGAAAAATACCAAAATCCCGATGGTAATTTTTATCATTGGCTCTGCTATATTTCTCTTTTTTGATTATGCGCTTATTTTAGGCAATTTTGGTTTTCCACGCATGGAGCTGCAAGGATCGGCAGTGGCCTCATTAATTCAGTACGGGGTGATGGTGTTATTGGTACTCAGCTATATCTTGCTGAATAAACAGTATCGCAAATATGGGATCGATCTTTTAAAAACAATTGCGGATCGTACCTACGTCAAACAGCTTTTTTTCTTGAGCTGGCCGGTGATGATTGATAAAGCAACGATGGCTTGGTCGTATATTTGGTTGTGCAAAATGATAAACCCGATGGGAACCTGCACAGTGGCCGCCTTTTGTGTGGTAAAAGATATGGAGCGATTTGCTTTTTTGCCGGCCATTGCATTTGCGCAGGTGATCACGTTTTTGGTGAGCAATGATTATGGGATGCGAAACTGGGCGGCAATTAAGAGTAATCTCAAAAAGATCTGCTTTATGTCCTCTATTGCCGTATTCTCGGTTCTGTTCCTGTTTGCGCTTAATCCGGCACCGATTATTCGTTTTTTTGATAGAAAGGGTGAATTTACGCTGTTGGCTGCCTATGCATTTCCGATTCTGAGTGTACTTGTGTTCTTTGATCTGGTACAATTGATCCTCTCTGGAGCTCTGCGCGGGGCAGGGAATGTTCGAGTGGTAATGTATGTACGATTAGCAATTTGTTTAGGGTATTTTGTCCCACTTTCTTATATGATCTCCACAATTGATTTTCAGAGTGCGACATTGAAGTTTATTTTACTGTATGGATCATTCTATTTTGGCAATGCGCTGATGAGTGTCGTCTACATTGGCAGGCTGCGCGGAGAGCTATGGAAGGTTTCATCGCTACAGGAAACAGTATGACAAAAATTTCTCGTGATGAGGTGTTACATATTGCGCGTATATCACGTATTGCGTTGCATGAGGACGAAGTTGAGCCGTTAATGAAGCGGCTTGAAGAGGTTCTTTCCTACGCTGAGCGGATGGTGCAGGCAGGGGCTGATATCGAAGAGCCATCCACGAAAAATGTGAACATATTCCGTGAGGATCTCGTGGTGCCCCAAGATCCAGAGCCTATTTTAGCCCAAGCGCCTGAGCGTGAGGGGAATTACTTTGTCGTTCCCGTGATTTTAGACAACTAAGGTGCCAATAATGAACTCCCTTTCTTTTGCAACCGTTAAACAGTTGCGTGAACAGCTGAAAAATAAAACGATTTCCATCGAGGAGCTGCTTGATTTTTTCATTAATCGCTTTGCCGCCTACGATGGTGAACTTGGCGCAGCGCTCGAAATTTTTGATAAAGAGTGGATCCTCAAAAATAGTACGCTTCCTGGCCCATTGCAGGGCATTCCCGGTTTGATCAAAAACAATATTGCCATTGAAGAGCAGCTACTCACGTGCGGATCGCGTATGCTCAAAGATTTTCGTTCTCCCTATGATGCCACGGTGATTGCGCGTTTGAAAGCGCAGGGCGGTGCGATTATTGGGCGAGCCAATCTCGATGAATTTGCGATGGGAAGCTCCACGGAAACTTCCTACTTTCAAAAAACAAAAAATCCGTGGGATTTGAGTCGGGTACCAGGCGGTTCCAGTGGTGGTTCAGCGGCAGCGGTTGCGGCAGGATTAGTGCCATGGGCGCTAGGATCAGATACGG
>Ga0209977_10001329_pt1 | contig 10843 bp, 10 predicted proteins | sample SumtaG_2_FD_183113 | JGI IMG/M metagenome (GOLD analysis project Ga0209977, IMG submission 183113) | Deep subsurface microbial communities from Indian Ocean to uncover new lineages of life (NeLLi) - Sumatra_00607 metaG (SPAdes) (version 2) | ecosystem: Environmental > Aquatic > Marine > Oceanic... | reverse complement strand
GGTGTACTATATCATTTAGCTGAACCAGTCCACAGTTAGGGCAATAATACACGTCTAAAGGATACCATTTCTCGTTTTCAATTTGATTCTCATTTATTAGGGCATTAGCTAAGGGTGTTGGCCCCAGCTCTAAAAATTTAAACAGTTCATTGTTCTTACAAGTTCTACATTCGTCATTGATAATCATATCTTTAGCCATTTTCTTTCGCGCTTCTGGGTTTATCCAAATGTTTAATTGTTAATCTGTTTTATGAAAACCGGAATTTAAATGCAAAAAACTACTTCATTCCGTTGAGGAAAACGCTCTAATCCTTCTAGATCAGTCCAATCTTCTTTATATATCACTCTAGAGTATCATTGTAAGTTTTTCGTAATTTATCTGATTGATCTAATGAATAGAATTCAAATAAATGTGTACATAGTCTGATATTTCAGACACTATTCTACATTATGTCGTATCTCATCTCAAGATATGTTGTTTTCATTTAATGCTAATGCCAAGTACATCATTTATACTGAAAAATCCATTTTTTTTCTGTGCGACAAATTTAGCTGCACGCAATGCGCCGGACGCATATGTTTTACGGCTGCTGCTTTTATGAATAAACTCAATTCTTTCACCAGGGCCGCCGAAGATTACTGAATGATCTCCGATAACATCAGATAATCTGAGTGCAGTTATCCCGATTTGTTCTTTTTTTCTTTCTCCGCTTAACCCGTATCTTCCAAATACTCCTACTTCTTCAAGATTTGTTCCCCTTGTATGGGCAATTATATTACCAAATTGGAGCGCAGTGCCGGATGGCGCATCTATTTTACGGTTATGGTGTATTTCAGTAATTTCAACTTCAAATTGTTCACCAAGAAGTTCTGTTGCTTTACTGACCAGATAGAAAAGAACATTAACACCCTGACTCATATTGGGTGAAAGAACAACAGGAATACTTTTTGAATATTCTTTAAGTAATGAAATCTGATTTTCTGAGAACCCCGTTGTTCCTATAACTATCGCTTTACTGTATTTTTTTACAATTTTTATATTTTCTAATGTTGCCTCCGGGTTTGTAAAATCTACAACAACAGTTGAATCCTGGATTAAGTTTTCAATATTTGAAGTTATGTTAATTCCTATGTTGTCTATTCCCGCAACTGTTCCAGCATCCTTTCCCATGAACTTTGAATTTTTAACTTCTATTGCACCTATAATTTTAACATCACTATCAGCACTAAAAACAGAAATATTCTCCTTTCCCATTCTTCCTGCAGCGCCACATACAACCACGTTTATCATGATTACACCTCTAACAATTTAAAATTCTTTAAAAATCATATATCGAAGAAGAATGATATGTATAATTACTTCCGAAAACTTTAGAGGTTACCTTACTATTTCTTACCGATGTCAGCTTTTTGAGATTGATTTTCTGTTTTTTTCTCTCGTGCCTTGCCAAAATATTTTTCTGAAATCTTTTTCTCAATTTCATTCTTTATAGATGGATTATCGATAAGATATTTTTTTGCTACTTCCCTGCCCTGTCCAATTCTTTCATCCTCATAGGAATACCAGGTCCCGCTCTTTTGAATTAAACCCAGGTTAGTTCCTATTTCAATCATTTCAGCTTCTTTTGAAATCCCTTTATCGAACATGATCTCAAACTCTGCTATTTTGAATGGAGGAGCAATCTTATTTTTTGCAACCTTTACCTTTACTCTATTTCCTAATGCCTCTGTCCCCTGCTTGATTGTTTCAATTCTCCTGATATCAAGCCTCACGGTTGAATAAAACTTCAATGCATTCCCCCCTGTTGTAGTTTCAGGGTTTCCAAACATTACACCGATTTTAAACCTTATCTGATTGATAAAGATTACACAGGTTTTTGACTTATTAATAACGCCAGTTAATTTTCTTAAGGCCTGTGACATAAGTCTTGCCTGGAGACCCATGTGTGCATCTCCCATATCCCCCTCAATTTCTGCTCTCGGAACAAGTGCAGCAACTGAATCGATAACTATTACAGATAATGCACTACTTCTTACAAGAGATTCAGTAATTTCAAGAGCCTGTTCACCTGTATCAGGCTGTGAGACAAGAAGATTTTCGATATCGACACCCAGATTTCTTGCATATTTTGGGTCAAGAGCATGCTCTGCATCAATAAATGCAGCAATCCCCCCTTCTTTCTGTGCTTCTGCAATAATATGTAGCGCCAATGTTGTTTTACCAGAAGCTTCAGGACCGTAGACTTCTATAACTCTCCCCCGTGGTACACCACCAACGCCAAGCGCGATATCAAGGCCGAGAGAACCGGTTGATATCACATCGATATCCATATCTGCTCTTCTTTCACCAAGCTTCATTATTGAGCCTTTACCAAACTGCTTTTCTATACCCAATAATGCGGTTTCCAACGCCCCGTCTCTTTTGATATTTTCCATTTTATACCTCTATAAGTCTTTAATGTAGTCATAAAAAAATGTTAAAATTAAAGTATTATAAACTAAAAATAAAATCAAGCCTTCTTTATGATTTCGCTATTTTATATAAACACCTTTTTTGAGATATTATTTCACTTGAAAATGAATTTATTTCCGATTTTTCAAACTCTTTTTTAGTAAAAGACCACCTTCAAAGCAGGCGGCTTCCTTTTGGCAGTAAATTCTCGCCATCTTTATTGGTGGTGAAGCTTCAGAAACTTGAAGGGTTCAGATGTGTAGATCAAGAGGCCTTTTTCGCAGAACATTATCCAAGATACTTTATATTCCGTTCACACATGGATTTCCATTCTTGTGCTGTACGGAGATGCCCACTGTAAGGATATTTTTTAATAAAATCACGAAAGACTTTAAGAGCCTTTATGAACTCTCTTCTATCATAATATATGTACCCTTTTAGCAGTTGGGCTTTCTCATCTTTTGATTTGACAGAGTTTAACAAAATCCGATTAAGATATTTCATAGAAACTGCAGGATTGTTTTTATTGTAATAATATGTTGCAATATAATATAGAGATAACTCTGCATATTCTGAATTTTCAGTCAGTTCAATAATATTTTTAAATATTCCAATTGCTTCAGCAAACTTTTTTTCCCTATACTTATTTTCAGCATATTCAAAAGATTTTCCAATATAATAGCTGCGAATTTTTCCGGTAGTATCATATTTTATCAATTCCCAAAGAAGTTTTATGCCTTTCATTTCCTCATCGGTTTCCAAATATACCTGCGCTAATCCATATTTACTGATAGGTGTATTCAATCTAATGAAAATATCTTCCGCTTTTCCATATTTCTTTTCTTGCAGATAAATAAACCCTAATTCAGTTTCTAATTCAATTAAAAGTTCATCATAAGAGACATCTTTAATAGCCAGATCATAATTTAATTTTAAAAAGGAATTAAACAACCTTTTAAAATTATACTCTACAGAGTTATTAAAAGTATTTTTTGTTCTTTCTTCCTTAACCCTTTCAATCATCAAATTGAGGTAATTTTTTAAAGTTTCTGTTTTCTGCTTTGATGTTTCAATAACCCCCTTCCTGTATAATTTAGATAAAGATATAATTGACCGTATATACCAGTTACCAGCTTCTGAAAGTCTCTTATCTGAGATAAGCATCTGATGAGCCTCAATAGCGCTGATGTATTTTCCGGATTTCTCATAGGTATCTGCAAGGAGATAAATAGCAGGAGCTTTTACAATTTTAAAGTCATAATTGGAAATAACACCTTTTAATTCGTTTAATGCATCATCATAATCCCCTTCTTTGATATTTAATATTGATTCATTGATTGAGTCTTCAGCTTTCTGTAATTTTAGAAAGTAGTAGGTCCCATATATACCCACAAAGATGAATATAAATATTAAAAATAAAATCAATGCTTTATTCATCTAATTTCTTCCATTTATTTTTATTATTTATAACCATTCGATTGATTTCTATCTTTTCCTTCCCCCTGGAGCAGCGATACTGTAAAACCATATAAGCATACAGCTTAAAAAGAGGGATGAAAGAACGTTTATATTATAAACTTCGGTCAATTTTCTGAAAATGTTGTCGAGTAAGAAGCCTCCTAATACAGAACCAATAATGCCCATAATAAAAGCTGCCCAAAATCTGCCAAGAACACTCCTTTTAAGGATAAAATATATAAAAATTGCGCTCAAAAAACCTATTACTACATAAAGGGCATATCCAATCAGGTTATAAAGCCATTCCTCCATTAAAATTTTCCATCTTATACTAAATTTTGATATTTTTATTATTAATTATTATAATGGCCATATTCCAAATTCTACTTTTTCACTTTCTTCGCCATTTATTCCGTATGAAGAAACAGCAAAATAAAAATGAGAATCTTCAGCAGTATATAAAGCATAGAATCCCTTGTTTTTTTCAAAATGTTTTAAATCTTCTATCATTACTGTATAATCAATCCTTGGATTTTCTGGATCACCTCTATTATCTACAGCATCTACCCAGTCTGGTTCCATATCTTCAAATTTAGGTATTGTTGGTTTATATATCGTTTCCTTATACACACAAGGAAAATATTCATCATACTCATTATCTTTGTACCATAATATATAACCACTAAAATCATCTTCAAGATTATAACCAGAGAATTTTAATTTTTGTTGTTCCATACTTATGCTGAATGGTGGATTTAAAGCGCCTTCTGTTATATAGATTCCACAGCCATATATTATAAACAATAGAAACAATGATCCAGATAATAAAATTCTATATAATAATAAAACTCTATATTTAATTTTCCTTTCTAATAAAAATAGCTTTCTCATTTTTATATGTTGCCGTATATAGTTTTTGCTTTTTCTGCAAGTATTTTACTGTCTATATTATTATAACAATTAATCAGATACTTTAAGGAAACTTCTTTCTCATACTTATACATCAGTGCCATTTTAAAAAAACGTATTGCATAATCAAAATGGTTTTGTAGATATTTTATTTTCCCAGTTTCGAGATATGCTTTCCCGAACTTCTTTTTCAATTCAGGAGCCTCAATGAATTTTTCTGAAATTTCAGATGGACTCTGCCGTGAATATAACTTCCAGTTCTCATCTTTTTTAATTATCTCTTCATAAACTTCTATTGATTTATTATATTTTTTCTGGTTAAATAATATTTCAGCCTTTATATACAATATATTATATATCAAATCAGGTATTTGTAGGTCTTTTTTTTGGTTTTCAGCAATACCGATTTCAAAGAGTGCTAAATCATACAGTTCTTCATCAATATAAATTTCTGCAAGTTTTATATTAACCTCAGGATAAATGTTTTTTTTAGAAGTTTCCTGTACATCTCTACTGTTACTAAGTGCTTTCTTATACTCAACTATTGCCTTCCCAATTTCTCCGTTTTTATAATATCTATCACCCCTACCTTTGTATACCCATGGAGGTTCCCCATAATTTTCAGCTACGACTAAAACTGAAGATAACAATAATAGAAGAATAGAAAATATAATAATTTTCATTTACATACCATTAATGTTAAAAATTTACGATTCAGAAAGAATTTTTAGTATTGAACCCTGGTAAATCAAATCAGGATTATCAATATTGTTGTAGAGAATTAGATCATCAAGTGAAACATCATATAATCTTGCTATTTTCCATAGAGTTTCTCCCGTCTCCACTTTGTGATAAATAAATGATTTTCGAGGTTCTTCAATATTATTTTCTTTTATTCTTTCTATTTCTTCTCTATTTATATCAAAATTATACTTATATTGACTCATCTTTTTTATTTTTGTATCGCTATATGTATGATAATTATAAAGTGGGGGTTTATTCTCTTTCTGGATTTGCCATTTAAAGGAATATTCTTCTTTTTTCATCGAATAGTGTTCTCTTAATAAAAGAAAAGTAGATATGCACGAAATTAAGAAAAAAAGAAGGAGAGTAAGCCCCCATCGTTCTTTAATATGTTCCATTATCTCCTCAGTTGCAGTTATACCTTATTTTCTCGAAAGTACTTTTATTTAAATTCTCTTACCCTTGATATTTCTTTTCTTGTATTCTTAAGTATATCAGACAACCATCCAAGCTTATATTTTAAATCATATCTTTCCAGCTCACTCATAAGAGAAAGAAGTTCTTTATAATTTGTTTTTTCTTCCGGTGGAAGATGGAGATTTGATGAATTGTCCTCTATAAGAAGATCATCAGTCTCACGAATTAAAATACAGTTATGTTCAAGACGTTTACCCGTATTAACAGCTATATTGAGAAAAAAATCACTGTTGGTATGTGCAATTTCTTTCAAATTTTCCGGTTTTACAATGGTAATGTTGCTATCTGTTACTGCTTTTATTGTAGCAGTCCGTTTCTCACCCAACAGTAAAGCCATTTCTCCAATTACAGTTCCACTTTCATGTATATCAGCAACCTTTTTCCCTCCAATATATACTTCAAGATTTCCACGATTTAAAATAAACATTTCATTACCCTGATCGCCTTCTTCACAGAGCATGGATCCAGAGCTTAAATTAATGGTAAATTCTTGTAGTTTATCCATTTGCAATTTCAATTCAGATCTTGCTGTGCTCTTTTTAAAAGCAAGGCCCTTGGTATATACCAGGCTGTTGGTATATTGATCTAAGATTTCCTTCAGCCAGTTGGTTTTTATTTTCGCATAATTAACTTTTAATTCATCAACAATATAAACATACAATTGTGCATATTCTTTAGCGGCCATCTCCTTTCCGGATAACTGCTTCTCTTTTTTTATATATATTTTATTCGTTATGCCTACAAATTTGGCTATGTTCCTGGTAATGCCATATCCAATATTATATATTGATATAACTTTATAAAGGTTTTTTAATGGTATTTTATCAAAAGATGAGCCATCCTCAATATAAACCGATTGAAAGCGGAAATAATCTTCTCTGTTTGATTTATAAGCTATAAGAGGTTCTTCAGCACCAAAAATAATTTCTTTTCCTTCTAAATAATACTTATCCTTGGGACTGATTTCAAAGATCAGCTTTCCACTGTGCATAATATATGCTGAATCAGCTATGTCCATAACCTCGTATATTTTTTGCATTTCCTTTCAGTCCTCGCAATAACTTTTAAAGGTTTTTGACCGAAAATCCAAGAAAAAGATTTCAATACTAAATAGCTGCATTTTACTCGGTAACTGCTTGCTTTTGATCTTCTGCTGTACCCTGAATAACCTTTAATGCCTTTTTTGCCTCTTTACGAATTAATTCATTCGAATCATATTCGGCCTTAAATTGTAAAATATCGACGGCTTTCCTGTATTTAATGTATGATAAACCGAGAATAGCATAATATCGTACTTTATCATAGTCTGATCGAAGGGCTCTGATAAGGATATCCCCTCCATCCTCAGACTTTATTTCTGCAATTCCATTAACCGCATATTCTGCAACCTCATGAATTTCATCATCAATAACTTTTGCAAGCGCAGCGAGTGATGATTCTCCGCCTATTTTACTCAGGCTCGAAGCAGCATACATCCTTAGAATTTTATCTTCATAAGTATTGAGTAGCACATTTTGCAGCAGGTTAATAGATTCTTTACTCCTCATTTCTCCCAGTGCTAAAATAGCACGAGCCCTGAGTTCTTTATCTTCGTATTCATTTTCTGCAATCTCTATGAGGATAACCTCAATATCCTTATTACCAATCTTTCCATATGCATCAATGATTGCTTTCTTTATCCTGATTGATGTCTGTTTTTTATTATAAATTTCAGAAAGGGCATCCAATGAACCGGAATTTTTTAATTCGCCGATGGTATTTATTACCCCTTCTCTATAGTCATCATGTTTCGTTTTTCTACTCAGTTCCTTCAAAAGGATATCCTGAGCTTTTTGTAACCTTACAAGACCGATATACTGTACAATAGTTAAATATACTCTTTCTGAATGTTTTTCTTGAAAAATTTCCAGTGCTTTTTTGTTAACACTACTTCCTAAATCTTCATGAACCTGAGAAAAAGCCTTTACAATATCAGAATCTGTCCCATACTGTAAAAGATTACCATAATATTCATTATCATCAGCAGTTATCTTATATATTAATAAAATAGTGAGAATTAATATATATATCAATAATGTAATAAGTCGTTTCATTGTAAAATTCTTACTTTAAGTATCGGAAAATACTAATGTATATTTATTCTTTATATATTGGAGAATACTTTTTATTCCTTTTGACGGCAAGTAATACAAACCCGATAAAACTGTTATTCAAAGATCATGAAACTACTATTAAAGGGAAAAAACCAAATATACCATGGAAGGAAAAAATATACCTGTACCCTGCGATACTCCAGAGAAAATGGATCGATTATAAAATCAAAGACAAATTCATACCTCATGTCTGTTATGATAATATACTCCCCTGTGAGCTCGATTACATATTTTTAAACTCAATATGTGACCCGGCAGAGATACGAATTTGTACTATTGATAAACAGTATAAGAACATTGATTTACAAATAATTAATAAGGATATGGAATCTGTTTATAATAAGAAAGTAGATTATCTTACAACCAAAAGGGAAAAAGTATTCCCATTTTCTATTAAAAAGCCTGGAGTGTATAGAATATTAATATCTGATGATGAAAAAAAATATTACAAGTCAACGATCATATTTTATCATAAACTGAATAAATCTTCCCAAAATGATTATAACAATTTTATTAAAGAGATGAATGAATATAACACGCAAACAAGTATTTACTGCAGCAATTGCAGAAGCAGAGTATATCCTTTTGATACAGAGGTTATTCACAGGTATATTTATAAGAATTATATACCTTTTAAAGAATATATTGATATTAATGGTTTGGGGATGGATTATATTTCAAAATACATTATGAAAATTCATCACCCAACCATTTATAAGAGGGGACTCATTCATCTCTTGAATATCATCCGTCTTGCATCAATAGAGGATGAAATTGCTATTGTAACCAGCCTTTTTAAGGATGACCCATCATTTGCATATTTTATAACAAACAGGCTCTTTTTATTTGGTATGGTTCCACTGATGGAGAACTGTGAGCTCCAGAAAATACTAAATACCATTGATGATACAGTTATTGCCCAGAGTTTAATTAATGAAAGTCCAGTTTTAGTTAAAAAGGTTTTAAAAAACATTTCAAGAAGAAGAGCCAAAATTATACAGAGTGAGATGAATATATATAACCGCAGTAAAAAGAGTTTGGAAGCTAAAGAAGAAACGCATAAAATAATAAAATCATTTTTTGAAGAACATTACGGTAGAATATTAAGAATTCCTTTCAGTAAAAAATCAGTGTATTCAATAAAAAAATCTGTAAACAACCAGGATGATAACTTTTTAAAAACCATTCAACATCATTCTGGTGTTTACATTGTAATACATGATGACCAGGTATTCCAATGTTATCGTGAATCTGATAATGATGGGTGTGTACAGTTTGATTATGAATTTTATAAAGATGTAGTGTTTACTATTGCAGGAGTTTCAGAAGGGACAATATACCTGAAGAGTGAAATGGGAATACGTTATTCTCTTATACATACCTATTATTGGATAACAAATCTGGAGAGTTCTGAATTTATTGAGAACATCTCAAAACAGATGATTATTCCCCTTAACTACACATCATCTGGATTAATATTAACAATTGGTGCACTCAGCAGCAGAGGTATACCGCATGAGCAGGTGATACGCTTAAAAATTAAGTAAAACAATACCTATTTTTAATACTTATACAACTCAATTCCGTATTCATCTTTGATTCCTTTTACTACTTCGGCATACAGTTTTTCAAAATGTGGTTTGGGCTTGAAATAGTCAAGATCATAACACTCCGTTACTGTTTCTCCAGGAGGTGGATTAGGGATGTGATCTATGTATCGGGGTATAATATTATCGATAAGTTTATTGGCTTCTTTTCTGGTAAGGCCTTTAAATGCATGGCCGACCAGGCAGGTAAACTCCATATCCACAGGTGTGCAGCCGTTTGTAATCTTTGCCTTACCCGGATGAACATCTTCAATCCCGGACCCTGAAGCTATAAGCATTAATAAACATGCCAGAGCTTCATCAAAATACATTTTCGTAGCCGCACCTGCTGCTGCATACAGGAGAGTATAAACAGGAACCTGCATGTTGCGTGCTATCGCTTGAGTGCTCACTGATGTTGCCCAGAGAACATCCTGATGAGAAGAGCATACGTATGTCATGTGAATCGGATAAATCAGGTGATATGTAGCTCTTATCACGAGTATTCCGTGTAAACTATATGCAGTATTGACAACAGCAAGTCCCTCAGGACCGCCTGCATATCCGCCAAGGATAGGACCTGCCTCCTGTCCAATATTTGCGCCCCATGCTGTAAGATAAGCAGTCTGATTGAGGGAAGAATAATCGGTTTTTAATTCAGCAAATGGAGCAACAAGCCAGCCGTCAGAAGGCCGTGCGCCAAATTGAGGCGCTGATGCTGCAATTGAAGAAATACCGGCAGCACATGAAGAGACATGGTCGATAATCGCAAGCCCCGGTCTTCCTGCTCTCCTGCACCCTTCCCTTCCATACTGCATTGCTCTGATTCCTGCAAAAACCTCTGTAGGGGCCCCTGCAGCAGTTCGAATATGACCCAATGTATTAATAATCGGTATACTTATGGTTTTGGCTTTACTAATACGTGCATAGGACTCTACGAGCCGTAATGCATTTTCTTCTGATGTATTTGTACCTGATCCTACATGGCAGTGTGGAAGCTCATCTGAATCGGGGAGCCTGCTTTTCATTACGCATCTATCAGGACCTTCTCCGAAATAAGCTTC
>Ga0209977_10001328_pt1 | contig 10848 bp, 14 predicted proteins | sample SumtaG_2_FD_183113 | JGI IMG/M metagenome (GOLD analysis project Ga0209977, IMG submission 183113) | Deep subsurface microbial communities from Indian Ocean to uncover new lineages of life (NeLLi) - Sumatra_00607 metaG (SPAdes) (version 2) | ecosystem: Environmental > Aquatic > Marine > Oceanic... | reverse complement strand
GCATAAGATTTTCTGGGAACGAGGGGCATCCCTTTTTCAGCATGCGGTAACGTAAGCACCATAACTAACTCTACTCCTTAAACAAATAAATGCGGAAACCTTTGCATTATTGCAATACTAATCCGCCGTAACAATAGGGGGTGACGAAGGAAATTATAATAGGGTGAGAATTAAGCGCATAATTGCAAAACTTAATACTATCACGATTTTTAAAATTTGTCAAGACCCTTTGGTATGAATTTTTAGCAGTATTCTTAAAATGATGCCAGAGCTGGCAACAGCGGATTGATTATCGCTTGACACTAGGTGTGAGGCTCTTGTTATAATAGTTAACTTGATAGTTAAGGGGTGAAGGCGGATATGGTGCGGATAAATGTCTCTCAGCAGCTTAAGTCACCTGTAGGGTCAACGCGAGACTATGAGGTGGCTGAGGTTGTCGATATTGCTGGTGGCGATAGCATGGTTGAGGGCAAGGTTACCCTGGTACATACTGGCCGGGGTATCTTGGCCAAGGCGAGACTATACACCGAGGTTGAACTTACCTGTAGCCGCTGCTTGAGTTCGTTCGATTATCCTTTACGGCTGAATTTTGAGGAAGAGTATTTCCCGGTCACAGATGTAGTTAGCGGTGTTTCGTTGTCCTTGCCTGACGAGCTGGGAAGTTTCACTATTGATGAGCATCATGTTCTTGATTTAACCGAGGCAATACGCCAGTATGCGCTACTGGCTACCCCGATGAAGCCACTTTGTCGCGAGGATTGCGCTGGGTTATGTTCTAATTGTGGGCATAACCTTAACCAGGGACCTTGTGATTGTCCTCAACAGGCTGACCCTCGCTGGTCTAAGCTAAGTGAATTGGCTTCAGATGATAGCGTGTTAGCGACTAAACGGAAGGAGGTGAAGTAGCGTGGGAGCTTTACCTAAACGGAAGACTGCCAAAGCACGTAAGGGTAAGAGGCGTAGTCACCTCCGACTTTCCTCTCCTCCCCTAGACTATTGCCCTCAATGTAATAGTCCTAAACTGCCCCACCATGTCTGCCCTACCTGTGGAAGCTATGCTGGTAGGGAGGTCATTGAGATTAAGAGTTCCAAAAAGAAAGAAAGCTAAGGAGGGCTATTCCTATGCTCAAGACTGCTATTTGCGACCTTTTCGGCATCAAGTATCCGATTATTCAGGGGGGAATGGCTCATGTAGCCACGGCTGAGCTTGTCTCGGCAGTCTCTAATGCTGGTGGATTGGGTATTATTGGTGCTGGTACTGCTGAGGCGGATTGGGTGAGAGAACAGATACATCTGACCCGTGAGCAAACGGATAAACCCTTTGGGGTAAATATTCTGCTGATATCCCCCTTTGCCAAGCAGGTTATAGAGGTGGTTTTGGAGGAGAAGGTGGCTGTGGTTACCACTGGCGCCGGTAATCCTGGTCCTTACATCCCCAGATTTAAGGAGGCAGGGATAAAGGTGATGCCAGTGGTAGCTAGTGTTGCTTTAGCCAGGCGTCTGGAACGATATGGCGCCGACGCCTTCGTGGCTGAGGGTATGGAGTCGGGAGGTGAAATAGGACAAATCACGACCATGCCTTTAGTGCCTCAGGTGGTTGATAGTGTTAAGGTACCGGTGGTGGCGGCTGGGGGTATCGCTGATGGGCGGGGCTTGGTGGCAGCTCTGGCGCTTGGAGCTCAGGGTGTTCAGATGGGAACACGCTTTGTTACTAGCGAAGAGTGCATCGCTCACCCTGCTTACAAACAGGCGATCCTAGATGCCAGCGACCGCTCTACGGCAATTTCAGGTCAGAGCACCGGTTACCCTATGCGTGCTCTAGAGAATAAGCTAATTCATGAGTTCTGGGAGAAGGAGAAGTCTGGAATCTCCATGGATGAGCTTATGGAGTTTGGTGTAGGAAAGGTGCGTATTGGCTTGATTGAGGGCGATCTTGATAATGGCACACTCCTGGCAGGGCAGATTTCAGGGATGATAAAAGAGATTACACCGGTCAAGGTTATTATAGAGGAGATGGTGGCTGAGGCTGAGGCACTAATTGCCCAGCTTAAGGATTCTGTAGGGGGGTGAGTTGAGGCTGAGCTGATGAAGGTGGCCTATATTTTCCCGGGGCAGGGTTCTCAAAAGGTAGGGATGGGGCGTGACCTCTATGATAATTTTGCCTCAGCTAAGGCAGTCTTTGAACAGGCTGACGAGGCTTTGGGGTTCCCTCTCTCTCGATTATGCTTTGAAGGCCCGGAGGATGAACTTCGGCAGACCGTTAATGCCCAGCCAGCTTTGATAGTGGTGAGCTATGCTTGCTTGACGGCTGCCGCTGAGGCGGGTGGTGGCAGATTACCACCGCCTGCTTTTGTTGCTGGTCATAGCCTGGGTGAGTATACCGCACTGGCGGCAGCCAGAGTACTTGATTTTGCGGCTGTTGTTTCTCTGGCTCGAGAGAGGGGACGGTTAATGTATGAAGCCGGGCTGAGGAAAGCCGGGGGCATGGTGGCAATAATTGGGCTTGATGAGGCTTCATTAACTGAGGTGTGTGCTCAGACCAATACCTATATCGCTAACGTTAACTGTCCCGGTCAGCTAGTAATCAGTGGAGCCAAGGAGAATTTAGCCCCAGCTGCGGACTTGGCTCGGGACAGGGGAGCTCAGCGCACCATCCCTTTACGGGTAAGCGGTGCCTTTCATACTCCATTGATGCAATCCGCTTGTGATGGTCTCTTCGAGATTATAGCTACCCTCTCCTTTCATCAACCTGCCATTCCTATTATAGCTAACACTACTGCTCAGCCGGTGACTAATGTCAAGCAGGTAAAAGCAGAACTGCTTACCCAGTTGTGTCAGCGTGTCCAGTGGCAGCCCTCTATTGAGTATATGATAAACGAGGGGGTGTCTACCTTTATTGAGATAGGACCGGGGGAAGTGCTTAGTGGTCTGCTTAGACGGATAAATAGGGGGGCTAAAACGGTGAATATAGGTGATGCGGATACTATCGGGAATTTAGCCAATCTATTCCCCTCCTCCCCGGTGGGGGAATAATGAACAGTGTTATTGATTCTTATCAATTTGGACTGGTCTCAGTCGATGGCAGGCAATATACCTCAGATGTAATCGTTTTCCCCGATAGGGTTAAGGATAACTGGTACAGAAGGAGTGGTCACCAGCTATGCCTTGGCGATATAGCTGAGGTTATGGCAGGGAAGCCTGAGGTGCTGATAGTGGGCACCGGGGCATCAGGTCTGGTGGAGGTGCTACCTGAGGTGCAACAAGCCGCTGATGCCCAGGACATTAAGCTTATTGTGGAGACTACGGATAAGGCTTGCCACACATATAATCGGCTTTCTCAGTCTCACCGGGCGGTAGCCGCTCTTCATCTTACCTGTTGAAAAAGGCAAACAGCCGAAAGTCACCAGGATTGACCCCACATTGCTCATTTGCTAAACTCAATGGAACTGTGAACTTTACTGTGGCTAGGTTGGGAGATAACCTATGGTTGGAGCACGGCGCAAAGCAAGAGAGCTAGCTCTACAGGTGCTTTATGAGGCTGATTGTGCAGGGCATAAGGCGGAGGAAGCAGCAACCCGCCTTCTCGCTAACCAGAGATTGTCTGCAGAAAATAGTGCCTTCGTTCGTGAGCTGGTCGGCGGGGTTATCCGTAATAAGGAGAAGATTGACCACAATATTCAAAGCTTTGCCCCCGCTTGGCCTATAGAACAAATATCGCTAATCGATAGGAACATTCTCAGGCTTGCCATATTCGAAATCCTGTTTGATAATAAGACGCCGATTAAGGTGGCTATAAATGAGGCGGTGGAGCTGGCCAAGAGGTTAGGCACCGATAGCTCATCAAAGTTTGTTAATGGAGTCTTGGGTTCAGTTAGTGCTCTGGCCAATAGATAGAAAGCTGTTAGGAGTAGGGGGAGAAAGTGGCAACCATTTTTGACCGAGTAAAAAGGGTAGTTGTTGAGCAGTTAGGGGTGGATGAAGAGGATGTAGTGCCCACAGCCAGCTTTGTTGATGATATGGGTGCTGATTCTCTGGATTTGGTGGAACTGAGAATATCTTTGGAAGAGGAGTTTAGCACCCCTTCCCGGGAGATTGAGATACCGGAGGAGGATGCGGAAGATATAATAACGGTCCAAGATGCCGTTGATTACCTTAGAGACCTGGGCGTTGAGGATGAGTAAATAGAAGGCGATATGATTAAAGCAGTATTCTTTGATTGGTTAAATACCATAGCTCATCCAGAGCCAGACAGACACGAATTATTCTCTAAAGTTGCCCAAGAGCTGGGCATTGAGCTACCCCTGCAGAAGTTAATAAAGGCTATCCATGTGGCTGAGAGTCAGGTGCCAGCGGGTGCCCCACCGAGGTGGAGTGAAGGGAAAGATGAAGACCCCTTTATTCGCTATCAGGAGGTATTATCAGTTGAGGCAGGGGCCAAGATGTCAAGGGAGACGATGCTGGAATTTACTAGGCGGATAAGCCGACTGGTTAGAGGTGGTAGCGTAACCTGGGTTCTCTATGATGATGTATTGCCCACGGTAAAGATATTAAAAAAGCGAGGCTTGATTTTAGGCCTGATTTCCAACCTCATCATAGGCAAAGTTGAGCTGGAATCCTACCTGGATTTTATAGTTACCGCCAAAGAGATTGGGGTGGATAAACCCCAGCCACCCATTTTCCTGGCGGCACTGGAGCGCGCTGGGGTAGATGCTTCCGAGGCAGTCTATATTGGTGACCAGTATGAAACCGATGTAGTCGGTGCCAGGGGGGTAGGTATCAACCCTATTCTTATCGACCGCTATGACCTAGCGCCCGAAGTCAGCGACTGCCCGCGAATTCATAGCTTGTCTGAGGTGATTCGATACCTTTAGCCGTTAAGTGGGCTCCCCGTTGAGCACCTTTCGCTGTCTGGCTAGCAGGGCCTTGTCAACTTCGATGTCTCTAATTTTCTCGCAGACCTTGCGGAAGTGGAGTCCCTGAACGGCAAGGGATATGGCTAAGCTGAAACGCCGTGGATATTTCACCAGAGTGGAAAGGAACAGCTTCCAGTAATAAACCCTGAATTTGTCCTTAACACCTAAGACAAACACAGATTTGAAGAGTGCCCCAATATCGTTAAGGTTAACCTTGGGGCGCGCCTTTTTATTAGGCTTATACTCATCTAGGAATATTTTGATTCGTTCGTAATAGTGCTTGGGGGCATAGATGGTATGCAGGATTTGCTTATAGCCATTGATGAGCACCTCAAAGTTCATTTTGGGAATGAAATTGGTGGTGCCGTCTGTGTTATCGCCGGTAGCACCGGGCAATAGGCGATTCTCCTTCTTCAGGCGGTGCCATAATCTTGTTTCCGTGGGGGCGTTTAGCAGACCAACCATAGCGGTAACAATTCCGCTCTTTTGGATGAAATTGATTTGGCTCTTGAAGATAGAAATGGGGTCACTGTCGAAGCCGACAATAAATCCTCCCATTACCTGAAAGCCGTAGTTCTGGAGCTTCTTAACCGAAGCCACTAAATCGCGGTTCTTATTGGTGAACTTATTGCACTCAATTAGGCTTTCCTCATTGGGGCTTTCGATGCCAATGAATACATTGTTAAACCCGGCGTCAGACATTAATCGCATCAGCTCTTCATCATCGGCTAGGTTTATCGAGGCTTCGGTGAGGAAAGTAAAGGGGTATTCTTTCTCCTCCATCCATTGAATCATTGCCGGCAGGATATCTGCCTTTAGCTTTTTCTTGTTGCCTATGAAATTATCATCAACAATAAACACGCTGCCCTGATAACCCTGATTATATATCGCATCTAGCTCGGCTAGCATCTGGTCTTTAGTCTTGGTTCGTGGTTTATGCCCGTCTATGATGATAATATCACAGAACTCGCAGTCGAAAGGGCAGCCTCGAGAATATTGAATAGTCGCTGTGGCGTACTTGTTCAAATCAACGAGCGACCATAGAGGGGTAGGGGTTTTGGTTATGTCGGCTTTTTCGTCAGTTTTGTAGACATGCTTGGGGCATCCCCGCTCTAGGTCTTTTAAGAAAGGCGAAAGGGTGATTTCAGCTTCATTGAGTATAACATGGTCTATGTCACTAACATCGAAAAATTTATATCCGGTGGTAAAGAGGGGACCACCAGCGACAATCTTGGTATTGAGTTTTTTACACCGGTTAACAACTTCCCTTGCTGATTCTTGTTGCACAACCATGGCACTGATAAATACATAATCAGCCCATTTGATGTCTTCATCGTTTAGGTTGGTTGTATTCATATCTGTAAGCCTTTTCTCCCACTCGGCGGGGAGCTCAGCGGCTACAGTTAATGGGCCTAGAGGCGTATTTAGTGCTTTTCTGGAGGTTAATTTCAGAGCGTGTTTAAAACTCCAGAAGGTGTCTGGGTATCGGGGATAAACTAAAAGTATTTTCAAATGAGGCTCCTCTTACACGAATTTTCGAGAAAATCAAATCATTATAGCATTTTTGTCAACAACTTGCTAGTGGAAATGGTGAAGTCGTCAGGGGATTGCCTTGCCCTATAGTTGCATCCTCCCTGAGGTAGCTAAATGCCTCTGGCTGGGATACTTTTATCCCAGTAATTCGGCAATCTCCTTCCTCCCCTTTTTGAGATACTCAGCCTGCTGGGGGTCAAGGAGCTCCAGCAGCGCCATAAATTCCCCTACATGCTCTTTCTCATCGTCCCGAATGTGAACAAGCACCTTCTTAGCCCGCTCATCATCGGTGGCATCAATGTGGGCTTGGTAGAGAGCGACGGCATCCAGTTCAGCGGCTATGTTTTGCATTATAGCCCTGGCTAGCTCAGCGGCGTTCATCTTTCTGGGCACCATAGTGGCAAAGGGATTACTGAAGTCCATTTTTCACCTCCATTACTACGAATCTATCGGCTTCAACTTGATCTCCATAAGCCGTGGATATTGCAGTACTCTCTTGCTCCCTTTACTTTTTGTGGTTCGATTTCAAATTCTGCCTCTGGCTTATCTCCCGGCTCGAGGAAATGCCGACAACTCCCGCTATCGGTGATTATCTCAATCCACTCTATGTAGTGTTTTTCCTCCATGGGGTGCGGTATGCTGCCAACCTTAACCTTCACTCCTTTAGCAGTTGTTTCTATCACTGGCACATGCTTTTCCTGACCAACATCTGTTGTCTTCTCCCCAAGCAATTCCATGGGCTGCCCGCAGCAGACCAGTTCCCCCTTTCCAGCATGCAACACCTCAACGATGTTACCACAGATATTACACCGATAAACCTGTTTTTGTGCTGTCATTTTCCCACCTCCTCTAATAGTTTCACTATGTTAGGCAAAGCGGCATTCCTTATGCTTCTGGGCGATAGTAGCAGCCAGATTATCTAGAGCCTTGAAATCGGCTTCCTTGGGGAAACCATTGCTGAGCACAGGTTCCAATACCTCTGCCTTCAGGTTAGGAATCATCCCGGCGAGTTGTTCCACCGTCTTACCGCCCCAGCCATATGAACCGATAATAGAGACAAACCTCGGTTTGGCTCTCAGGGCATTTGCCAGGAAGACGGCATAGGCAACATTGGGATGGGGACCAGCCAGAACGGTGGGCGTCCCGATAACCACTGTGGCCGCATCCACCAGCGCCATGGCTAGCTTGCCTAGGTCGGTTACGGTGAGGTCAAACTGCTTTACCGTCACCCCTCTCTGAGATAGAGCTTCGACAAAATATTCCACCATCTTTTTGGTGCTGCCATGCATGGAGATATAGGGTAATACCACCATGTTCTTGGGCTCATCAAAGACCCAGCTGTGATACGCCTTCAGGATGAACTCCGGCTTGTCATGCAGGGGGCCGTGGCTGGGGGCGATGATATCGATGACGTAGTCATTTAGCTTCTTTAAGTGCCTCTGGATATTGGCTCGGAAAGGCATCATGATTTCAGCATAATACCTCTTGGCTGCCTCATAGACCTGCCCTTCATCAGTGACATACAGGTCGGTGGTGGCTAAATGAGAGCCAAACAAATCACAGGGGAAGAGTATTTTCTCCTCTCTCAAATAGGTAAGCATGGTCTCTGGCCAGTGAACCCAGGGGGCGTGGATAAACTCCAGTGTTCTATCTCCCAGCGAAATAGTCTCCTTATCATTGACGGTGATAAATTTCTTTTCCGGGATGAGGAGCAGGGCGGCGAGCATATCTTTACATTTGGCTGTGACTACCACCTTAGCATCGGGGTATTTTCCCAGGACTTGGGGGATGGAACCGGAGTGGTCCTGCTCGGCATGATTGGCAACAACATAGTCTAGGTTCTCTATCCCAAGCTGGTTCAGGTGGTTTATCAATACCTTCGGCATAGTAGGGTCTGCGGTATCAATAAGAGCTGTCTTCTCACTGCCCTTAATCAAATATGAGTTGTAGCTGGTGCCATCGGGTAGGGGGATAAGGGCGTCAAATAACCGCCTATCCCAGTCAATAGCTCCTACCCAATAGATTCCCGCTCTTATTTCTCTTGGTTTCACGCTACTTCTCCTTTTAGTACTCAAGCAGTCTTTTTCGCCCTCAGTCCTCTATTTTTTCGAATTCATCCTTGCTCGCTCCGCAGACAGGGCATACCCAATCATCGGGTAGTTCTTCAAAAGGCGTGCCCGGTTTTATCCCGCTATCGGGGTCTCCCAGTTCCGGGTCGTAGATATAGCCACAAACGGTGCATTCGTATTTTGCCATTTTGGGTTTTGCCTCCTTTTTCTCTTCAACGTAGCTGGGGGCTGTCTTGGGGGTGGTGCCCCGCTTGACCTTATGATAATAATCGTAGGTCATACATTCTTCCTCTGTCAGCACATCTGCGTCTATAAGCTCGCCAATAAAAATGGTGTGTGTTCCCACGTCTACTTCCTTGATTACCTTGGCTTCCAGATAGGCGACGGCATTTTCAATGACCACCGGCGCTTTGGTTTCACCTATCTTATAATTGATACCCTTGAGCTTATCTATGTCCCTGCCTGATTTGAAGCCGAAGTGACCGATGAAAGAGAGGGGAGTGCGCTGGCTGAGGGCAGAAGCGGTAAAGGCTTTGCTTCCCTTGATAAGCTGGTGGGTTAGATTGTTTTTGTTGATGCTTACCGCGATAGTTGGCGGCTCAGATGTTATCTGGAATACAGTGTTGGCGATTTGCCCGTTGAGCTTATTTCCCTTCCTTGAACCTACTACATACAGACCGTAGCTTAACTTATGCAAAGCCTTGGTATTCATCATCAACCTCCCCTTTATTTGTGAGTAGCCCGATTTTAACCGATTTCTACTCGAGAGTAAAGATGGGCGGTGGTCGGCTATATCCTTGACAAAGCTAGCCATCAAAACTAGGATTGGTTATTGCAGTATAGCCACTGACTTTGAACATGGAGAGGGAGGATTATGGCTCTTTTAGACCTGATAAAACACAGAAAAAGCGTTAGGAATTTTCTGGATAAACCGGTTGAGCGGGAGAAGATAATGAAGTGCCTTGAGGCAGCGAGGCTAGCTCCCTCCGCCTGTAATGCCCAGCCATGGAAGTTTATCGTGGTGGATGATAGGGAGTTGAAGGATAAGTTGTGCCATGCTGCCTTCAGTGGCATATATTCGGTGAATTCCTTTTGCAAGAAGGCACCGGTTATCGTGGTAATTGTCTCGGAGAGGCGCCGGTTTCTGACTGCAATCAGCCGGTTTATATCTGCGGTCGGGGGAACGCTGCGCAGGACAAAATACTACCTCATAGATATCGGGATAGCTGGGGAGCATTTTGTCCTCCAGGCTGAGGAATTGGGACTGGGCACCTGCTGGATAGGGTGGGTTAACGAGGGGGCGGTAAAGCGGATATTGAATATCCCGCGGTATGAAAAGATAGACGTCCTCATCGCGCTGGGCTATTACGACAGGAAAAAGTCGCCTTCGGAACATAGCAGGAGGCCGATAAATAGGATTTCCTCGTTTAACTCCTATTGAGTCTTGACAGCCTATTTGCAATTGTATTAAAATGCGAATAGGCTCAGTGATAAGGAGGTGAGAAGATGTGTAAGAGTTGTGGTTGTGCGCGTTGTAAGTGTGGTAGAAAGATTGTCAACGGGGTCTGTGAAGGGTGTGGCCAACCCTATGACGCCTGTACCTGTAAGCCGGTAAAGTAACCGAAGACCTTAACCCCCGGTTTCCCTCTTGATGCTGACCTCCGCCCCCGACGTAACCTGCTTGAGCACGGTGGCGTCGCCTGTAATCCTGCCGAAGACATTGACTGCGCTGGCGGGCCGTATCTCCTCCCCCTTGCTCATAGGTGTCGGCCCGAAGAACAGGCAAAGGGCAGCCCCCGGCGGCCAGTAGCCCAAGTCCCCCATGCCCACCAGTTCCTGGGCGTTTTCCTCCTCTAGCTTAAGCGGAATGGAGAAGTATATCTCATCCCCCCACCGGTTTGCCTGCCCCTTAATAGGCAGGGCTTCCCAGATAGCCTGAGCGGTCTTGGTTTCATTCAGTTCGGCGGTCACCGAAATACCGCCGGTCTTGATTCGAATTTTTCTTTCCATAGTTAGAGACAATTATATCATATTATCTTCCTCTTTCTGCCAAAAGGGGATTCGAAACCCTGCCTTGACTTTTGAAGTGGTTAAGCCTTAAATATTGGTGGCACCACAGCCTCATGTTGATAGATTTAGTCCAGTAGTCCTACTCTCGCTCAAGATGTTTTACCGACACTAAGGAGGAGGTTATGGTAGAAGACTCAGGTATAGTAAAGTTTGATCATACCAAACTTACCTACGGGGCAGAAAAAGTCCTGGAGGAGCCAGAAGAGCTCAATTGTCTTTTTGAGGCTAAGCAGGCTTTAATCAAAATCGTTGATGAAGCGCTG
>Ga0209977_10001327_pt1 | contig 10849 bp, 11 predicted proteins | sample SumtaG_2_FD_183113 | JGI IMG/M metagenome (GOLD analysis project Ga0209977, IMG submission 183113) | Deep subsurface microbial communities from Indian Ocean to uncover new lineages of life (NeLLi) - Sumatra_00607 metaG (SPAdes) (version 2) | ecosystem: Environmental > Aquatic > Marine > Oceanic... | reverse complement strand
AGTTCACAAGAGCATCAAGGGCATCAGTGTAATTGAAAGGCTGAGCACCAAGAGCGGCGTTCAGAGGAGTGCCCTTAAGGAACGAAGAGCAGTAGTCAACATTGGCGTCCGGCTGCACAACAAAGACAAGCTCCTTGCAAGGGTGATTGAAGTTAAGCTTGATCTTGTTGGACGAGGAACCAACCGACTCATCTCCAGTGAACTGAAGCTGCTCAATAAGGTACTCGTGCGGGTTCTGAGCCATGCGTCTGCGCTCATCCGTGTCAAGGAACACATAATCGACGTACAAGGAAGCGGCTACAAGCGATTTCTGGTAAGAAACAGCGTCCTTAACCGAGGTACCGTTAGGCACATCAGCGTCTCCAAGACCGTCCGGGTTGGAGCTACCAGTGCTGTTCTCCGTCAGGTTAGTAACGGCGAAAAGAACCTCATCCGAAGGGCGAAGCTCAAGGTTGATGCGCACCTCGTGGTACTGAAGGGCGATCAAAGGAAGAGCAAGACCTGGGTTCCGGCAGAACCAGAACTGAAGCGGGATGTAAAGCGTAGTCTCTGGAAGAGCGTTACGTGGGGCGCACACAGCGGCAGGCACATTCACGTTAGCGCATGCAGAGTCAACATCGGCAAAAGACGGGTCAATCAAGTAAGTAAGCTGGGTAGTCTGTCCAACCATCTTGTTGTAACCACGCTCCTGCTCGGCAGTAAGAGTAAGCTGGTTCCAGATGTGCATCCAGTCACCATACTGGCGGTCGATGCGCTGACCACCGATCTCAACCTCAACCATAGAGATCAGCTGCTCACCGGGGTAGTCCAGCCAGCGAGCGTAAACCTTGTCACACGGCTTTGGGTTGCAGCAGGAATCCTGCCCAATCTCCGGAAGTGTAACCTGAAGGTATGTGCGGTATGCTAAATCACCATTTCTGGAGATCGTGCACTGCACACGGCGACCGAAGTCAGCCTGACCGTTAAAGGTCTGTTCAATAGATTCCATTGCGAAGTTAGTGTGTCTGCGGTATGTAACTTTCCAGAAGGTAATCTGGGGATTACCCGTAAGATAGACGTCCTGAGCGCCATAGGCAACAAGCTGCATTAATCCTCCTCCCATAGTTATAATATTGCTAAAGATTTTATTTTTGAGAAAAAACCATTAATTAAGACCCTTTTTCAACTATTAAATTTTCAATATCCAAACCTCCCTTCATGAATCGTTTAAGATAGTCTTCAGAAAACACTTCCTTTCTCCCTTCATGATTTTTTGTAAAAATATATGATTTCTCACGTTTTTTTACAGACCACCCTTTTTCTAAAGAATTGTATATTAGTGTCATTTTACAGAGTGTTTCGCGATCAATATTAGAAGTTTTATATGCGGAATCCATTGTTATCTGGAGAGAAAAACCATCTCTATTTGTAACATAAAACGTTTTACTGAAAATAACAAATTAAATATATATTAATTCTATTTAACAAATGCCTGCTTTTAAACCTAAGGCTAACAAGAAAATATTGAGTAACTCAAAAGCTAATGTAACTGTTGACAGTAAACATCATGAAAAAATGAAAGAGTTTAAAAATATAGATAATAAGATTTTACCATCCCTAAAAACAGAAAAGATATCTATAGAAGCAAAATTAGAGAAAGGACAATTAGGATTAGAAGAAAGGCTGCAATTACAAGATGAATTAAATCGTATAAATAAAAAAATTAGAAAGTTAAAAAAGAAGAAAAAACAATATTTATTAGATAACGCCGAACATGTCTTCGATTATTTTGAAAAGAAAAAGGATCTTACAAAAGATGAAAATAAAACAACCATCTTGCATGATTTTTTTAATAAACAAAAATCAAAATCTAATCAACAAAAAGCCGAAAGTGTAAACTCTATCCAAAAGTACTTAACAAATGTAGATGAAGGATTTATTGATATAAATCACTATATTAAAGTGGATGATAAATGCGATAAAACAATAAATGGTCGTATATGCAATGGCGAATTAATATCTGTAGAACACGAAGGTGTTCGCATTTGCAATAAATGCGGCATAAGAAATGCATTCTTAGTAGCTCATGAAAAACCGTCGTATAAAGAACCACCTAAAGAAGTATGTTTCTATGCATATAAAAGAATTAATCATTTTCGTGAAATATTAGCACAATTTCAAGCTAAAGAGACCACACAGATTCCACCTGAAGTATTGAATAACATCAAAGCCCAAATTAAAAAAGAGCGAATAACTGTAAGAGATTTATCCAATAAGAAAGCAAAGGATATATTAAAAAAATTAGGATATAATAAGTACTATGAACATATCCCCTTTATAAAAGATAAATTAGGAATTAAACCGCCAATAATGAGTCCAGAGTTAGAAGACAAGCTTTGTAGTCTTTTTATGGATATACAGCGACCATATGCACAACACTGTCCAGATGATCGTGTGAATTTCCTTAATTATTATTATGTATTGTACAAAATTTGTGAATTATTAGGAGAAACACAATTCCTTCCATTCTTTCCTATGTTAAAGGATCCGGTGAAACGGATTGAACAAGATGAAATTTGGAAGAAAATATGCCATGAATTAAGATGGGAATATGTACCGACTATTTAATGAATTTTTCTACCAATGATAGATACTAATTTTTTCTTAGCATTGTTGTTTAAATCTGTGCTACCGGATATAATATCTTCCACATTAAATTCTTTATCCATTGCAATAAATCCAAGATTGTTGGTTACACAGTAATGTGCAAGATCCGCATTCCAAGCATCAATATCATCTGCGATATGTTTGGTTGGCATTATTTTGATACCACATTCGTTTAATTCCTTATTTTTGGGTAAATAATATGCACTCATGATAGTGATTGTGGTCTTAGAGAATTGTTTTCTAAGCTCATCTAATTGGATTTTCCATTTGTTAAATATTTCTCCTTCGGTAATGCACGGTAATTTCCTAGCGAGTCCGGCATTTTCGGACCCCCTAGGCTGTACTTCGACCGCCTCTTCGCAATTATGTACATTTTTAATGAGATCATGAAATCCGACGGAGACAAAAATATATGTATTATCGGAATCTAATTCTGGATGTCTTCTTTTTAAGGTATCTAAACTTTTCTTGAAATCATCAAGAGTACTACAATTATCATCAATGGTTATTAATTGTCCAGTATGCAAACTCTTATTTTTAATGAGACGTTCTTTTATAGAAAGATATTTTGTATGATCTCTATCACTAAATATATTTCCAATCAATATGACGTTTGGACTGGACACAAATGCTTCCACTTTTGGAAATATTACTATATTGTATAATAAAACTGCTAAAAATGTATATGAAATTATCTGTAATAGTAGTCTATTCATATAGATAATTCTGCTAAAAAAACATAATTATAATTACAATTATGTTTTAATTAATTATTTACATGCGTGGGAAACCGACAAGGTTGGCGCCCATGCCGAAACCTGCACCAGAGCGGGCACCGACAGCCATGGATGGCACGTACGTATCAAGGATCGAGAAGGTTGCTGCCGCGGTGAGCGCAATCAGCATGACTTCATCAAGGTTAAGTGACCGCTTAGGGATTGCGTAAGCGGCAATGGCGACCATAATACCCTCCACCAAATATTTAACAACGCGACGGATAAGCTCTCCGAAATCTAAAAGGCTACCTAATTCACCAAGCATATTATACTATTTCTGTAGAAAAAAAAATATATCGATTTAAAATAACTTAAAATATTATCGCAATAATGATAGTATAATGGCTAAACCTTTTGAGAGACAAACATTGCCGTCGGGAGAGAAAAACCCTAATTATGTGGATCTCCTAGATGAGGATAATGCTGTGGCAGGGCAGAAATTTGTATGTGTTTCTTTTGTGAGCCCAGAAAAAATCCTAAAGCTGAAAAATAATTTCTTGTTTGAAGAGTTCCTAAAGCATTGGGATTACAGCCAAAATATGCAAAAGTTTACTCAATTTCTGAATTTTATTACTCAAAAATACAATATCAATTTTGATGATGTCATGAAGGATTTTCAAGAATTTTCCAAAAGTGAACAAAAAGATCTGGTCAAAACCACGATTGACGACGATTATAAAAACTTTCTAGACGCTAAAGAAGATGACCTAAATGCTCAATTCAATGAGATGCATAATTTCCAAACTAGCACGCGCGGGATTAAGATTCGGGGCTCATATCCATCACAGGCTGAAGCGGAACTGAGATGTAAAATGCTTAGGGAAGTTGACCCTACACACGATGTTTATGTAGGACCAGTAGGGATGTGGATGCCGTGGGAACCCGAGGCATACAAGACTGGGCGAGTGGAATATTTGGAGGAGGAATTAAATCAGTTGATGCATGAAAAGAATAAAAATGAAAAACAAGCACGGCAGGCTTTTGACAAGCGTGTAAGCGAAGCCAAAAAGAGTGCGATTGCAGAAAATGTCAAACTTGCGAAAGAAAGTGGTAATAAATTAACACAAAATGTAGATGCTCAGGGCAATCTCGTTGGTCTTGGCGTTTCAACAGTTGAACAAAGCTTAACCGACAATACCAAGGTCAGCAATGCTGATATCAGGAAGGAGTTATTCGAAGGAGACAATATTCGCACGCGGGCAACTGATAAAGAGAAAAGTGACAAAGCGAATGAACCCGACGTTACCATTGAGGAGAAGAAGGATTAAATTGAATGATAATATCTTAAAAAATAAAAAGATACTATCATATCATATATCATGGATATCCAAAATTTGAAACCAACGGAGCCACCAACACCTTTAAAACTTAAAGAACCAGAAACAAATAATACAATTCAAGTTACTACTGCGGATGCATCGTCAAATCCGACAAAGGTAGGAAAGAAGAAGAAGAAAAAGAAAGAAAAAAGACCTCGTTGTTGCTTTGAAGGCTGTAGAAAGAAACTATCCCTAACCGATCAAGCGAAGAAATGTCGTTGCAATATGATGTTTTGTTCACGTCATTTTCCGGTAGAGGAACATAAGTGCACCTTTGATTATAAGGCATTCTCAAGAAAGCAATTTGAGGAAAGAGCCGGTTTGGGTGGCGGACAATTCAAAAAATTAATTGAAATATAATCACCATCTACTTTTCTTGACATTTATTCTAGGACCTTTTTTAGCTGCATTAGGGTCATAAGTTTCTTCTTCATCGTCACTCCCAATATCTTTTGACATCTCCCAGAACTCCTTACTACCAAGTTTAAACTCTTTATGAGCTTGTGCTTTATACCAAAAAATTTGGTCCTCTAGCTTATTTGATTTAGCATTGTTTGATACTACTAAACATTCATAATTTTCTGTACATTGATCCATCACTTGACAAAAACTTTCAAATGTAGGAAACATCCCTGCATAATTTTCGTAAATCCTCTTACGATTGGCAATATAGGGCTCTCTTAAAATAAAAGTATAATCGATGTTAGTTCTCAAATTTGGCGGTACACCCAAAGGATACTGCATGGTAATCACAAGCATAATTTTCCAATGGCGCCCATTCATGAATAAAAGGCGCATTAATTTTTCTCTTGCCCACGAATTATCATATAAGCAATCATCTAATATAACAAATGCTCGCGCATCGATGGTTGATCTACCATATGCATCCTTTTCCTTTTTAACCTGTTTAATAACCATTTTTTGTCTCTTAAGGATATTTTCAATTATTGCTGTATTATATTCATCGTGAATAAATAATTTAGGAACCATTCGTGAATAAAAGCCATTTCCAGCTTCTGTTCCTGATATAACTGTTCCAATAGGAATATCTTGATGATAGTATAATAAATCTCTTACTAAAAAACTCTTTCCTGTATCTCTTCTTCCTATCAATACAATGACTGGTCCCTGTGTTTCATTTGGTTTAAAGCTAATATTCTTCATGTCAAACTTTTTTAACTCAAGGTTCATTATACTGATTTTTCGTATATTAAATTATAGGAAAATACGCATAAATAACTTAAAATTAATAAATATCTTTATTTATAGCTGTCATGTTTAATATTTATTATCAGAAGAATAATAATTCTGTCTTATTTAACACTTTTAAAGAAAATGGACTAGATCATATACAAAACTATATACCACTATATAGAAAATTCTTCAATTTGCAACCAGGAAATTATCAAAGTATTAACTTAAATCAACATTACAACATAACTTCAGTTGACAAAACAGATAATAAAAACAAGTTTTCATGTACAATTCAGTCACAGGACAAAAAACTAAAGACTGAAGCCTTTTTTAAATTCTCTCCATTACTGGATCCAATCAAGTATATGATTGGTAAATATGGAGAATTGGAAGATACGCAGAAGACAGCCCTTCCAGTTTTACCTACCGAAACACATAATTGTCATGCCAAAGTTATGGACCCTAATAATTCCGCTTACGTGGATGGATTTTTCACTTATTTGACGAGTAATTTATTACATACGCATAATTTTATTCATGGAGTAGATTTTTTCGGCGCTTTCTTAGCTATACATAAGAAATTTGATGTAGACATTCTAGATGATATTGAATATTTAAATGAAAGTGTATATTTTCATGAGAATAGAAATAAGTTGTTTGATGTTCATATTACCGATGAAGATTTATTCGTTGAAGGAAATACCAGAAATTATAGAAAAAAGTTAGCAATTGGCGATAATGTCAAAACTACAGATATTCTTAAGATAGACGATGATATGTTTGATGGCGTATTTAGTTCGGGAGGAAATAAATGTACTGAACATATAACAGAAGAATTAGTTGCGGAATATTGTGCTGAAAATCCCAAAAATACATCGAACAAAACAAACGATTCTAGGTGTTCGTCCCGCTCATCACATACATCGCTGGATACAAATCTAGATCAAGATTCTGAAGAGGATGATGGAGAGGACGAAGATGGGGATACTGATAGTGAACTAAGCAGTATTGATTCCGCCATTGACTGTAGAGCTACTATTCCAAACTTTCCTGTTCAAATTATTTGTTTAGAATCAATGGACGCCACATTAGATTCTTTATTGGACGAAGATATGAGCAACGAGGAGTGGGCTTCGTGTTTATTTCAAGTTATAATGACATTAATAGCTTACCAAAAAATGTTCGCATTTACTCATAATGATTTACATACAAACAACATCATGTATAGTCCGACCGACTTACAATACATTATTTATAAATACGACAAGGTTTATTATAAAGTACCCACCTATGGTAGATTATTTAAAATAATAGATTTTGGAAGAGCTATTTACAAATTTAAGGGCAACCTTATTTTCAGTGATAGTTTTCATCCTAAGGGTGACGCAGCTACACAATATAATTGTGAACCATATATGAACCCAAGAAAACCCCGACTTGATCCTAATTATAGCTTTGACCTATGTAGACTAGCTTGTTCATTATATGATTATTTCATGGATGTATTAGAGGATGATTTTGATACAAATCCTATCGCTAAGTTAATCGAAACTTGGTGCACTGATGATAAGAACAGGAATATTTTGTATAAAAAGGACGGAGAGGAGAGATATCCTGATTTTAAACTATATAAAATGATTGCTCGCGCCGTTCATAATCACGAACCACATAAGTATGTTACCCATCAAGTATTTTCAAAATTTGTCTCCAACCGGAAGAAGTGTAAAAAGAAAAAGGTCATTAATATAGACGATCTACCTTCATATGTGTAAATATATGATAATTACAGTATCATATCTTTAAAAATCAGGTTCAGATGTGAAGACTGATGGCGCTCGCACCATAGCCTTCATTGGTTCCATCTGTTCATATACAAAAGTACCTCCTACAAAGCTTATATATACTACTAATATATCCTGTACCATTTTTTTAATAGCAATAGGCTCTTTAGTTATAAAATGTGTCTCAATATAACGAAAAATTGCATATACACAGCTTACTATTACTCCTTTGATCAGTGTATCGGTCGCCATTTATAATCACTATAAATAAATAGATTGCAATTTTACCGCATTATGCTAAAACTTCAACGCCGGATAATTCAGGGAGAGAGTTAAGTTTTAATCCACCAGTAATATCATGGATATCTGCCACTTCCAGTTTTACCGGTTCAGTTGAAATCTTGATTGAATCCCCGTCATCATCATCCTCTTCCTCTTCGTCCAATTTACGTTGTTCATGTCTTTCGTGGCTAATTTTTTCAAGTCTCTCAATCGTTTTCGGCGCCGAAACTTGCATACTAGGAGTCTCTCCCACTTTTGTCGGATCGTCTTTGGACGAATAATTTATCACATTATCATTATCATTAAATGTTATGGTTGACGGTGAAGGGGGTGAAGGAGGGGCAGTTGCGGGCAACTCCGCAGCATTAATTGGCGATGGTAATTTAAGTTTTGGAGAAGGCGCGGGTGCCGCCGCTTCTGCAGTTTCAACGCTAATCTTTGTTGGTGAAACAGCTGTATCCAAAGTTGCGGGTTTATCTGTAACAGGCGATGTGGTGGCGGCGGTTGTTTCGGCAGTTTTTTCAACTGTAACAACAGGAGTTTCGGCTGATTTTTCAACTGTTGGGGATTTTTCGGTGGCAGTATCTTCAGTAGCAGCGTCTGCATTTTTTGTACCTTCTTCAGGCTTATCTTCAACAGGTTCTTTAACAATTTCTTCGACAATTTCCTCCTCCTCTGTCTCATCAATATAAGCTCTGAGAATCTTTTCAATGGGCATGTTTTCTCTAATGACATTCAAAATAGATTCTTTCACAATAATCTCACATTCGCGCATATTTTTCTGTTTAGCCAATGGCATTATTTCTTCCTCAAATAAATATACATTTTGATACAGTTTCCTAGCTGCACAAATATAAACCTTATGAATATAGGAAGGAAGTTTTGGTATATCAATGTCTATCTTTTTCTGCTGACTTGATACACGAATGCTTGTTAATATTTTTAATTGGGTAATGTGGACACAAGTTAACAAATCCTCTAAATAAATACATTTGCTAGAATCCATAATTCGCTTGGTCTCTACATTAATAATTTCCTGATTCCATTTTGGAACGCGTGTAAGGAAATTTTGAAAAGTCATCAAGTACTTAGGTGCTTCTTCGTTCTTAATACAGAGATCCCATGCCTCTTTAAAAATTGCCTTGAATCCCTGTATAATGAGCGGTGTTAGAATATTAACCAACCGCGATGAATACTCATTCTTCGCCTCCGATAAAACAGCAGTATTAAAGTCGTCCATTTACATTTCTTGTATATTTTCTAAATTACAATCCGGACGCAAAAATGCCAGTGTTAAAATATATGATATCAACAGCTTCTCATTTCTAAATTCTCTCCGAATTTTGTCAAAATGTATTAATAATCCATATTTCTTCGTCGTGGGTATTTTTACAGATGTCTCAATAGCATGCATTACATCGAGGGCAGAATAACCTTTTTCATAAAGTAACTCCACTAAGTTAATTAACTTAGCCGCATCTGAATAATTCTTCGCATTATCCAGCTTTTTAAGGAGCCAACTTAGACGTTTTGTAATTTGTTTTCTATTATCTTTGTTAAACTTTTTTTTTGTGAAATCGTGAAAACTTTGCTTAACATCGTTAATTTTGGGCAATGGTACATAAATATTGCAAAATCTTGATACAATGGGCTTTAATAATTTATGATATTGATCAATCACAATAAAAAAACGTGTTGTGTGACTGAACTGTTCAATACAGCGTCGCAATGCTGATTGGGCATCCATTGTTAGTTTATCAGCGTTAAATAAAATAATACTTTTGAAAAGCTCCCCATTTTGATTGTGTATATTCATCTTCGCAAAAAATTTCAACTCGTCTCTTATAAATCGTATACCTTTACCATGTGCACAATTAATATACATGATATAATTTTTATAGTCAGTCACGTCTCTGTAAATATTTTCTAATAAAAATGCTAATATGGTCCGTTTGCCAGAACCGGATGGTCCGTGGAATACCATATGTGGTATTTTTTTATTTTTGATAAAATACATTATCTTATTTTTCAAATCTTTATGAATTTCCATTATAAGTATTCATAAAGATGTTTTTAATATAATATTATGCGACACTATTCAAGGGTTGAGTAAATGGATTATTATTGAACGCATTTAACATACCAGGTTCATTCCTAGTACATTCTATGGTGGCTCCTCTTGTATTTCTGCCTCCCATTTCGCCATAAGTGGAGAGATTTCCGCTTTCTTTTGGCATATTAATAGGTCCTTGTGCGGGCAATGTAGATCCAAATTTAGTAACACGTATATTCTGATTGGAATTAAATAAGGGTTCGCAACCAGGATTGATCTGATTCGTTAACAACTTTTCTTTATTTGGATTGAGATGGGCATTGTATGCTGCATTATACACGGGACCATTACTGGCTCCATTGTGAGTACCACTACCTCCTCCAATATAAGGACAATTTGTCGTTTGACGCTGATTTTCAATAGGTTGATATTGAGCCGTAGCATATCCACCTTCATGTTTCTTATATGGTCCAGCAATATCATATGTTCTTTCAGTCTGTTCGCGAATTGTGGTTTTCGTTCTATCGGCGGGATTCCAGACTCTAGCTTGCTCAACGCCATAGTTGCCGCCAACATTTCCAGTTGGGCGGAGATTACCGATAACATTTTCTTTTCTTGAAGGTCTGAGGATGTCCATAACAGGAGCAACCACTGCCTTCATCCAGCCGCCGACGACACCAAATTCAGTATCTGGTCTAGTGGTCGTTCTAGCATTTGGGTAAGATTTATATCCGGATTTACCATAGTTTTGTTCAAGATTTTTCCAACCATCAGCATAGTTTAAATTATGAGCAGGTC
>Ga0209977_10001326_pt1 | contig 10851 bp, 11 predicted proteins | sample SumtaG_2_FD_183113 | JGI IMG/M metagenome (GOLD analysis project Ga0209977, IMG submission 183113) | Deep subsurface microbial communities from Indian Ocean to uncover new lineages of life (NeLLi) - Sumatra_00607 metaG (SPAdes) (version 2) | ecosystem: Environmental > Aquatic > Marine > Oceanic... | reverse complement strand
TATAATTTATTAAAAAGAAGCTAACTTAATTCTTAATAATTCATTATTAATAATAAATTTTACTAAAGTTCTTAATTTGTTAATATTTTTTTATATTTTTAAAGTTTGATAAATACAAAATAAAATACATATGCTAGTTTATGATCAAATTTAATTCTGAACGCTCATTTAATTCATCTAAGATCATACAATATTCAGAGCTTCTCTCTTCTAAATATTCAATAACCTTTCTTTCATTAGTGTCCAGATATGAATAGTAAGGGAATATTATTTCGATTCTTTTAGAGAGATCATTCATTAGTTTATCATACCATTCATTAGGTGTTTTTAACATATTTTGTATTTTTTTTTTTAGTTTCTCTTTTCTCTTTTCAAATTGTTCTTGATCGTTATTTTCGCTTAATTTATCTAATTCATCATAGGTAGCTGCTATAGTATTTTCTATTTTTTCTCTAAATTTAGGAATACGATATGATTTTTTAAAAAATTCAGGATCCCATTCATATAAATACCGTTCATCCAATTCTGCTACTTCTTCATCATCAGTTACGATAATCTCTTTTTTAGGAACCAAAATTAATCCATAATTTCTTTGTAATTGAGCTAAAGCCTTTTTACGCAGTACTTCCTTAATATATTCAATTTCCTTGATGACCTTCTCTATGTTTTTATTTACATTTTTTATTACTTTTTCAACTTTCTCTACCATTTCCTCTTTTTCAAATTCATAATTCAATTCTATTAAGTTATATGCAGAGGAAATCCCTAATTCTGGATCTTTTAATCTCAAGCCAGCCACTCCCAAAAAATGCGAATCAGATTTCTTTTCACAATGATCAAAAATTAGGCCTACTGCATAGGGATTCGGGATTTGATATCCTAATTGTGTCATACAATCGATTGGACTATAGAAAAAACCAAAACCAGGATGTGTGTGAAACCAGCCTATAATAAAATCTGTTTTGTCATCTTGAATAGATCTTTCAAACACAGTTGCGTCAATTTGAGCCATATCGACATATTGTTTGTTTTCATATTTTACACCTGCTCTATCTCCAACTACCATTGGAATTGCATCTTTTACAATAACCTTAGATTTGTTTTCTATAGAACCAATTAAAATTCCATATACCTCACGCCACTTATCAGAATTTATATCATCACTAGCATATCGTATTGCATAACCTACAATTCTTTTGTAAGCTTTTTGAGTCAATAGTACAGGTGTTTTAAATGGATCAAGTTTTTTATTTTTCTTCATAACTTTTGCATTTTTTTGCTTTGTTATGTTATTCTTTAAAAGTTTTATATCTTATTCTATATAGAATTTAAACAAAGTCTAAATATTTAAATTATATTCAATGAAATTTTCCTTTAAATATGAAAGTATTAACAATTGTAGGTTATCCCGGTTCTGGTAAAACAACCGCTATAGAATCAATAGAAGATTTAGGTGTCGTTGTATCAATGGGTGATGTTGTTCGAAATGAAGCTAAAAAGAGGAATTTAGAACCTTCTGGGGCCACAATCGGTAATATTGCAAAGGAATTGCGTGAAAAAGGGGGCCCTGCTATAATAGCTGAGAAATGCGTGGAGTTAATAAAAGAAGTAAATTCTAAAATTATTTTTGTTGATGGAGTTAGATCTCTCTTTGAAGTTAACATATTTAGGAAATTTTGGAAATTTCCAATTATAGCTATTATTGTAGATGAGGAACAAAGATTTAATCGCCTTTTTGAAAGAGGACGTAGAGATGATCCTAAAAGCTTTGAAGATTTAAAAGAAAGAGATAAAAGAGAAATTGAATTTGGACTGGATAAAGTGTTAGAAAATGCGGACTACACAATCAAGAATAATTCTACAATTGAAGATTTAAAGAGAAAAACAAGAAAAATGGTCATAGATATTATTAATAACTAATAATATTCATAAACCTTTTATTTTAAGTAATCAGCAATTATTTTTGCTAGTGAAACTTTACTGGCTTCATTGTCAATTGAGTCTGTACCAATTATTTCATCAGCTCCAGCTTTTATGATCCTAAATTTAGCTTGTTGTAATAATAATGCGTGAGTTGCTACCGCAAAAACTTTCCGTGCTCCACTCTCTTTAGCTATTTTGATTGCAGTGGCCATCGTTCCTCCTGTAGCAATAATGTCATCTGCAATAACAACATCTTTATCTTTAAGGTTTAAAGTACCACTCATTTCTATTTCACCAGTTTTAACATTTCGTTCTTTTTCTAACAGTTCTACCGGAATATCTTCTCCAAAGTGTTTGGCAAATGCACTAGATCTTTCAATAGCTCCTTTATCAGGAGATACTACAACAATATCTTTGGCTCCCTTTGATTTAACATAATCGGCTAGTAGTTTCATAGAATCAATATTAATTGCTTTACACAAACACTCTTCCATAATTAAAGGCGCGTGAATATCAACGGTATAGAATTCATCAATACTCAAAGCGTTTATTAAACGGAGTATGACATTACCAAATTGACTTTCTCCCGGGCGGAATAATTTATCTTGGCGTGCATAAGCTAAATAAGGAACAACAACAATAATCTTTACTGCTCCCATACGTTTGACTGAATCAATCATCATAAAAAGTTCAAGTAATCTAGCATTTTGATCAGCACTAGCACTTGGACCTGTTGATTGTACAATTATTACTTCTTTCCCAGAAATTATCGTTTCATCTTCTATATTAATTCTAAGATAATTTTCTCCATCAGGGAATTTTTTAATTTCTGTATTTATTGAATCAATTTCCAATTCTTGAGCAATTTTAACTCCAAGAATTTGCGAAGCTGGTCCGACAATTAATATTCTTTTCATTTTTATTCAACCTTTTTATTTTCTTTTCTACACCTTTTTTAAGAATTCAAGAAAATATTTAAAAATTTCTTGTCTATGACCTTTAAATGAATGTCCACCATTATCAAATTTAACCACATTTTTGTCATTTAATTCAAGATGTTCTTGTATTTGTATCAGGTTTTGAAATGGAATTCGATCATCATCTTTACAATGCGTAATAAAAATTCTATCACTATTACGTGGATCTTTTTTTAAAAAATTATGAGGGCTGATTTTTTTAATAGCTTCTTCTTGAAATTTTATTTGGGTTGTATGATAATCATACCTAGGAGAAAGAGCAATTAAAATTTTTGCTCTTTCATCAATAAACCCATGAGATAAAACAATTGCTCCACCTAAACTTCTTCCAAATAATACAATCTTATCTTCCAATAATCTTTTAGATTGACATTCAATAATCCATTCTAAAACTATATGAATGTCTGAAAATATTAATGGAAAAATTTTATTCCAACTATAGCCATACTTTGTTTTTGTCTCTCCATGAGCACGATAATCGTAAGACAAAACATAATAGCCCGCATCAGCAAATTTCTCAGAAAAAAATTTTACAAAACCACTCTGCCTATGTTCTAAAAAACCAGGCAAAATTATTATAAAGGGTGCTTTAGAATTTTTCTTATTTGTATAATATAATGAACCTTTAAGTAGTATACCATCTTGTTTTGTAGGAATCTCGATGTTTTCAATTATCAAATCTATCATCATAAAATTATGTTGATTTAGCTATTCTAAATGCTTTAAAACATGTTTTTCTAATCCAACAAGATCTTCTGGTTTTCTTTGATATTTTTTTAATATTTCTATAATTTTGTGGTTTAATTCTTGATGTTCTTTTAGACAACTTGTTTTTTCTAAAAATTCTTCTCCTCGTCGAATAGTAGCGGTATTTTCTGTAACTTTGATTAGTTCTGTAGCAATAATACCATTGATATAAATTAAATCTGCTAACATGTTTTTAATATACAATAGAATTGAAGTTTGTTCAGACATAATTAGAAAAAGTTTACTTAGAATAAAAAGTGTAATTATTGTAATAATACTAAAAAGAATGATGAAAATCTAAATTAAATAAGAAAAGAGATCATTTTATAAATTGAATAAAATATCGATCCAATTATTAATATAAGGATTACAAATAGTCTTAAGCGAAAAGTTCGAATCATATCTTCCTTTAAAGCCTCACGTGGAAATTGCTTAACATTATTTAAAAATTTCTGAAGAATATTTGGTTTTTTTAACTTTGTCGTAACTTGGATTCTATATACAATGGATGGTGTTTTAAATTCAATCACATCAACAGGAAGAAAAATATATAAGATCAAGAAAATAAAAACGATTGCCATGTAAATAGTGCTAATTATATTGTCAATAATCGTAGAACTTGTATCTGCTATAAACCAACCTTCGATTTGCTGAATTGTTAACATAATAATCATTGCTCCAAGTCCAAAAATATCAAAAAAATCCAATTTCCTGAACCACTTTCTTATTTTGATTGATTCAGCATTACGAGTAGTAATATATTGGAATTTATAACTAAATTTACGTCTAAGTTTAAAAATCCCGTTTACTTTGTTATAATAGAATGTATCTCCCCCCTTTTTACTAAAGTCAAATGAATAACTTTTAACTAATAAGATAAACCCGTACATTAATGCGACCCACCAAAATAAGGGACCAAATAATACCATATTAATTGCCATTATGATTCCAGAAACAATTAGAAAAAGTCCGAATATCAAATTAAATAATTGAAAGTGAGTATTATCTAACTCTGAAAATAATAATTGAGAGTTATCATTTGTATCATCTCCTTCAATATCACATTCAAAGAAATTACTAAGATCTTCTGTCAATTCTGACCTGTGCTTTAACTTAATGGGAGAAAACCACATTTCATATAAATGAGTCTTTGTAGCTATTTCAAAATAATTTTGCTGGAACATAACAAGTAATATTAAAACAATAATTTCTAAAATTGAAATAGTTAAAAATGTCCATGATAAAACGTAATCTGGTCCAGCTCTTTCAACCATAAATAAGGGAATTGCAGTCATTAACTGGTACACTATAAAAGGTAAGATAAGCATTATCCAACCAAATTTTGGACCCAGATGATTGTTTTGATATCTTATTGCTTCAATATCTTTCTTAGGAACTTCAGTTAACCAAGGACAAAATGGTCGTAATTCATAAAAGAAATAAAAATTTCTTGATTGTGAAAAATTTCCTCTAAAAGGGCTTAAAATAAAATAAATAATTAAACCAAATCCTATTCCTAAAGCTGGCAGGCCTGTTACATAAAAAAAGGATGGTCCGCCGAGCACTACAGCACTCCCATAATTTGTGTTATGATGTCCAACTTCGGCTCCAAAAACAAGTAGAGATAATAAAGCTACTATTATTAAGATAAAAGCCGCAATTAGTCGACTTATCGCGATTGAATTAAATTTTATATAATTATCAACAGGTTCTCTTAATTCACGTATCTTTTTAATTGTAAGTGAATTTTCTCGAAGATAATAGGGAGCAATAAAAAATTTTGAGGCAATTATCATCCCAAGAATAATAATTATAACATCAATCAGAAAAGAAATATTTATATCTTCAATTATTATTCCAAAATCAAAACTGCCAATAAAAAACACAAATCCTATTAAGATAATAAAAATGCCAACGATTAGAAATGTAAACCTTAAAATCTTTTTAAACGGATGTGTTTCTTTTAGTTTTTCGATATCTTCCGGTGTTAATAAGCTCATTAACCATATCAATTTTTCAAACTAAAATCAATTATTATATTGTTAATTTTATTCTTTAATAAAATTTTAATTTTTTAACTGTTTTTATGATAGTGGTAAATGGATTTTAAGGACTTTAAAGATGGATTAACTAGTTTATCATTATTATTATTTGTTTTCTCTTTAACCCTTATAATTGGCTCAATTGCACTTAAACCATATATCGGGTTGGAACCTCAAGAAAGAGATTTAATAGTTATTTTGTGTACAGTAAACTTTTTTTTTTCCCTCTTTTATTTGTGGAATGCTATAAGGTTAGAAAAGATTTTCAGGTTAGAAAATAAAAATATAATAAAATTTGGAAAGATTATGGGCTTTGCAACGCTTATTTACGTTCCTCATCTAATTATATTCACAACACTTTTTTTAAGAGATTTACATAATCTTGAACTGGTTATGATATTTCTCGTCTTTCTTATAGAAATTATGTTAGTCGGTTTAGTACTAAAGGAAGTATGTGATCTAATTTTTATGGAAGAATCTCAAAGAGACTTTGAAATTGAAGAAAATCGTAAAAAATATATAGAAAGAGAAAAAAACCCAATTCTGGGTGATGAAGTGTAAATTATAAGTATGAACAATTAGAGGAACTATCTTTTTGCTAATTTTTCAATTGCTGAATCAATCATCTTTAATTTTGTAGAATATTTTTCCATAAGTTCCGCAAATTTCTCCACTTCTATCTCATCATTTTCCTTTAGTAGCTTTAGTTCATTAAGAGTTCTTACGACTCCAGCTTTCTTATCTATTAGTTTTTCTTTCTTACTATAGGGAATCTTTTCTTCCAATTTTTTTCTTTGGTAAGATTTAAATCGTTTCACATTCAAATCTTTAGGCACAAATTTAGTTAAATAAATAATATTTTTTGGAACAAATGGAGCTAAATTCTCGGGAATAATAATAATGGGTTCTGGATCTTGTATTTTCTTTATGTTTTCGTAATCTAATTGTTCCGTATCACTTTCCTTTAAATTTTCATCTACAATCGATAAATTTAATTCAATATTTTCTTTTTCTTCACTGGAAAGTGAAAGAGTTTTTAACATATCTTCCCAGATATCCTTGGATTTTATGAAATACCATTGAGCTTTTTGTTGTAATTCTTTTACTTTTTCTTTATTAATTGATGTGATTGAAGATTCTAATGAAGCACGTGCTTTGAGAAAGCATGCTTTTCCCATATCATAATGAAATTGAGCTCTGATTTGTTGTTTCTTTTTCTCTTCGTGTTTTTTAAGATAAAATAATCTTTTTGATAATAGACTAAGACCTGCATATAATTTTGAAGAAAAGTAAATATTATTATTATTTTCTTCTCTTAAAGCAGCTAAGCTTTGAGCAAAAATTCTTGATTCTTCAGAATTTAACTCGAGGTTTTCTGACATGAGAGTTTCTCCCATCTCCTTTTGATATACAACAGCAGCGCTAAAATAAGCTGCAGTTTTATATATTTTACTGCATTCTGTCATCGCTATAATCGCATTTTCCCACTCTTCTTCATCTTCATACTTTTCAGACAATTGTGAATAAGCTTTAGCTTTAACCCATAATACACGAGCACATTCAAACATTATATCCTGAATTTCAACTTCTCTATTTGCTTGAACGTCATTATATGTTTGAGTGATATCTAAATCTTCTAAAATCTCTTTCTGATTTTCATTTTTATAATTAATATTTAAGATTTTAGTATACTCCAATATAAGATTTAGATCGTCTAAGGTAAAAGTCTCATCATCTTTTTCTAAGGCATTTTCAATTTTTTTTATTTTAAAATGCAGATATCGTATTCTCTGCATTAATTCTTCTGCAAAAAAAGTCATATTTGAATCGTATCGTTTTTCATTAAATTTAGTTAAATTAAATAATTCAAACATCATTTTAAACCTAATCTTTCAAAATCTTTTTATAAGATACTAATGTAAAAAAATCTGAATATCATGAATTTAATTTAAAAATGAGTAAAGATATAATTTTTATTTTTGAGTTTGTTTCTGGTGGTGGTTTTAGTCAAGTAAATATACCAACTTCACTTTTTTGTGAAGGTTTTGGTATGTTAAGATCGATTATAGCCGATTTTAAAGCATTAGATTTTGAGATTCATACGATTTTAGATTTTAGGATTTTTTTCTTATCTAAGTTTTTACAAGCTGATGTCACCAAAAAAGTAAATCTAAATGAAAATTATATAACAATTTTTAAAAATATTGCTCAAAAATGTAAATATACTTTCATTATTGCCCCAGAATCTTCAAATATTCTTTTTGAATTAACTAAAATTAGTAAAAACTGTAATAATATTATTTTAAGCACAAATCTAAGAGGTATAAAGCTAGGTAGCTCAAAAATAAAAACTTATAACTTCTTTAAAAAAAATAAGGTTTTCACTCCAAGAACTTATAAGATACCTTATACAAATAACAAGCTCCTTTTAGATGTAGATTTTATAATTCAAAAATATAGAGAATTGAGATGCCCTATTGTAATTAAGCCAGAAGATGGTGTTGGAGCAGAGTCGATTTATTATTTTGAAAATGAAAATCACATAGTAGATTTTTGCAGTAATTCCGATAGAATCATAGATACTAATAGAACTTTTATACTTCAAGAATATATAAAAGGAAGAGATTTAAGCAGTTCATTAATAGGTATTTCAAATTTAGATATGAATCCAATTATTTTAAGTGTAAATTCACAAGAAATTATAATTAAAAACCTAAAATCTGAGTATTTTGGAGGATATACACCTTTAGAAAATTATGAGGAAATAAAAAAGAAATTAAGTTTTATTATAAAAAGTATGGATCTCTCTAAAATTGAAGGATATTTCGGTATTGATTTCATTGAGAAACAAACTAATTCTTTTCATTTTATAGAGATTAATCCCCGATTAACTACATCATATATCGGAGTAAGAAATATAATTAATCTAAATTGCGCAGAATTAATACTTAAATCAAAATTAAATATTCTAAGTACTCCTGAAATTAAGTTACTTAATCATTCTTATTTTACACGTTTAGATTTTTATTGTGATGAATTTGAAAATATGGAAGTATTCTCTGAAGAACTTATGCCCAAATTAATGAAATTAATTCCAGAATTTGTTACACCACCTATTTCACTTGATGGATCAAACCAATACTCGTGTTTTATAGCAACAAAAACAAAAAATTTACACTCCTCAAAAATGAGGGTTAGAAATATAATTCAATCTTTGAAATCTCGAAATTTTAAAATCATTAAACCAATACAAAAAGAATTATTGTGAAACTCCCATAATGAAGTAACAGCGAAATTATTAAACCGCTTTCAATTTTTAATCCTTTCATGGCACATAAACTATATGATAATAACCATAACGACCAAACTTGAAAAACAATTAATAGTATTTTATCAAGTAAATTAAATACACTAACATTTATTATCCAAAGAGATTTGAAAATCAGGTGAGTTATAAGATAAAAAACCATTGGAAACTGAATAATTGCGAAAGATATAAAAAAATTCAAAGTGTTTTCTTTTTTTTTGTAAAATAATCGAGAAATTCCTTCGATTATAATGAAAAATATAATCATATTTACAATAAAAGTAAAGCTTAGTAAAATCTGTAAAAACAAATCCATATTACTTTGCTCACTCTCAATAAAGAACAATAAAAACGAGTAAAATCCATTTAATCCAGTTAAAATTGTGCCTGTTATTAGAATACTTATAGAAATTACAACTGATAATACTTTATCTTCTTTTTCAAATTGGATAAATCTTTTAGATGTAATCTTCATTAATTTACGTAATATTGGAGATCTTAGCTCTCTATGAGTGAAATCGGGTGACTTTATTGTTTCAATATTATTTTTTAAAGAACTATACGCATACACTCCTAATTCGCTCAAATAATATCTTTTATCTGATTTTTGATCCACTAATTCTTTTAACGTCTCTAGGTGATGATAAATTGTTCCAGTACTCACTCCAAGTTCTTTTTTAAGATTAGTAAAAGTTGTATATTCATTATCTCCAATGATTTTTATTATTCTTCTTCGGATTTCATGACCTAAAGCATAATAAAAACTCGATTCAACATCCCGTTCATCAGAATTTTTATCGATTTGATTAGGTTTTTCAGAAATTCTTAATTACCATCCATCTGTTTTTCTATTGTGATTAGTATATTTATTATATTAAAAAGTATTAATAGAAATCCAATAACTCCTAAGTAGAAACCTATACCCGGATTAGAAATAAAATTAATCTCTTGTGTTATATAATCAATAAAGAAAATTATCATAAAGCCTAAACCAACAAATAATATTATAACACATTTGATTTTTAACTCAATTTTGTAAATTACTAAAGAACTTGCGATTAAGCAAATAATTCCACTCATTAGTGGAAATAAGTACAAAAAGGAATCCTCGATAGCGACGGAGGAATAAATAACATATCTTTCAATTAAACTATAATCTGTAAACCATGAAAAGAATTCAGATATTATTAATATTACAGAACCTATTACACCTAATATATATATATTCAAGTATTTTTTTAGTTCCATTAAAAGTCATATATATTTTTTCATTAAAATTCCAAAATTATAAAAATTCCAAAAGAATAATATTAAAATAAATTTTGATAATATTAATATTTCTTAGATCTTAAAAAGAAATCGAAAAATAAAAATTTGAGATAAAAATGTCTGCCCAATCTACAACAGAAATAGAAACTGAGTCACCTCCTCTATTCAATTATTTAAAAGAAGAAATACCTCTTGAAGATCTGAAAGATTATGCCTCACCTAGGCGTATTACCTCTATAGATTTTCTTAAAGGTTTTGCGATTGTCTTTGTAATTTTAGCGCACACAGCACAAGGATGGCTTGCTCCTGATTCTGATTATTTGTATGGAATATTGCTTTCCCTGTTAGATATTTTAGGCCCCTCTTTATTTGTCTTTCTTTCAGCACTTAGTGTTATTTTTAGTATTAAACGGAAGGAAGGAATAGTACACCCCAAAATTATCAGAAATCGGATTTTTACGCGTGGACTTGTAATGATAATTATAGGAATGCTTACTAATATTGTAGTCATTCAGGACGGAGTAGTGACGGTTGCTATTTATGGTTGGAATATCATCACATTTATCGGTTTTGCTCAAATTTTTTC
>Ga0209977_10001325_pt1 | contig 10857 bp, 18 predicted proteins | sample SumtaG_2_FD_183113 | JGI IMG/M metagenome (GOLD analysis project Ga0209977, IMG submission 183113) | Deep subsurface microbial communities from Indian Ocean to uncover new lineages of life (NeLLi) - Sumatra_00607 metaG (SPAdes) (version 2) | ecosystem: Environmental > Aquatic > Marine > Oceanic... | reverse complement strand
TAGAACGAAAGGTGCAGAACCCCAAATGTATGGTTTACCTCGCTAGACTTGCTTCTTTCAATCTTTCGATCGGGTGATATCCTCTTTGGTAGTTCGTTGAAGTGTAGTTCATTTCTTTTTGAATCGGCAAGGGATGGCGCTAGCTAGAATGGGAGCAACGGTACGGCGTTGCGATCGCAAAAATCTAAAACATCTCTTAGGCTCGGGCTAATGCCGGCAAGTTCCCAAAGGTCGAGCTGATCCGCAAGGAGCTTTAAGGTTTCTGCAGGTTGGTCCGGATCCGGATAAAGCCTGTTTTCCAGGAGAATGGAGGCGGCTTTCGCAGGAGCGGTGTAATCCTCGGTTACCTGGTCCTCGCCTTCAGCTGTGGCCAGGGTGTACATTGTTGAGTCGCAGGTGAGGGTTTTGTATATAAAACCGAGCCAATCTTTATCGTGCAGGCGCGTGTATTCATTGAAAAAATCTTGGGCGGGGGCGGAGTACTCAGCTGCGATATCGGTGAGTGGTGCCCAGTGTTTAGAGTTGTGGGGCCAAACGGTGATCGTGTCGGGGTCGAGCCCTTCCTCCTGGATGACCTCGCGGGTGAGAATGTTTGTCGGGGTCCGGATCCGGATTTCTATGTCTTGGTGATCTTGAAAATTCTCCCAGCCGGGGACGTCTTTGGTGCCGGCATAGAGCGTTGACATGGATAGCCAATGGGACATGGCCATCGTGATGACTTCTTCATCTGAAGTTTGGAGGGGGGTGTAGTAGTAGGCTGGGTTGTTTCTGAGAAATTCCTGGGAGGCATGGGTGACTTCGTCAAATGTGGGTATGTTGTAGTCGACCTTGACGGGGGCGCCAAAGATTCCGCGGACCGGACCGGCTATACTGTCGATGAATAAGCCGACAATGGGACCCAGGGAGAGGCCGACACCAAATATTTCATTTGTGGTTTGAAGGGCTTGGAGGATGCCGGCCTTAACGGGGAAGCTTTTAACCAGGTGGCGGGCGTATTTAATGCCCCCTTTTTTTGACCAGGGGTCTATGCCGGTCTTTTTCTGCCATTGTCTTTTCGATGCTTTGCCGGGAAGTTTTTGCCTGCCGAATGCCTGAACCACGTTTAGGGCGTTAGCGCCGGTGAGCGCGAGGCCTGTAGGTAGGGCAAGAACAGCGGCGACAGGAGGGGGTGAAAAGCGCATGGCTAAGACACCAAGACCACCGAGGGTGAAAAGTGCGTCCTGGGAGTCATCTATGGCCGTCATGAGGGCGCCGGTGTTTGTAACGACTTCAGGAGCTGGGGACCCGAGCATGGCGAGAAATCTGTCTTTACGGTTCTGTTTCCACTTACGGAGCTGGTAAAGTCGTGCGTCCGAGAATTGATCCCAGCGTTTAGCGGCCCAGTCCTTTGTTTCCTGATCGGTCATTGGTTTGTGGAGAGGGATTTTAATGATGTCATCGAGGCCGGGGAAGGTGATCGTATAGCCGTATTTGGCGATGTAGTCCGCTTTGAGTTTACGAAATTCCTCCGTGGTGTATTTGGGTATTGTGAAGGGCGCGGTCCAGTCAGCGATGATTTTCCTCCTTCAGGCTCGAAAAGCAGGCATGTCTTAGTATGGGGGCGGTTGAGATCTCGCGTTCAGCGAGCTCTCAGCGAGTCGTTTTTTCGCGATCGCAGCTTTATTAGGTCAAAATGGGGAGAATGTCAAATTGCTTGCTATTCTTCCACATATTTTGAGCTCCGTCCCCCTTCAACCTTCTGGCGAAAAGCTAGGATAGGGAGATCTTAAGAATCGGGCGCTGAGGGATTTGGGATGTGTGACCAGTGGATTAAAGGAAAAGGGTGTAGGGCTTTATATGCGTGTGGGTGAGATGTCGCGTCCAGGACGCTCTCAGCGAGTCGATTTTAGGCGAGATAGACGGATATGTTGTGGGGAGCGTAGGTGGGCGCGATATCGGGGTCAAGTTCGTTGGCGACCAGTACGAGGCGGACCGGTTTTGAGATTTTTGGATCCTGAGTCCATAATGAGAGGTAGGTCAAGAGCTGGCCGAGGGATCGCATACCTGGCGTTGACGCAACTTCAATAAGCCATACCTCGGATTCGGTTTCGGCGATGGCGTCTGCGCGTTTAGATGTGAGTGCTCTCCACATGCGATCCATGGGTTCTTTTTCCTCGGGTGGGCTGCCCACGGGTCCCCCCAGGAGGCAATCATAATACAAGGCAATGAAGATGCCTGCGTGTTCTTTTAGGAAGCGATACCAAATAGGGATATCGGGGGCAAGCATGTGTGGGGGCTTGCCTCTCCATTGAGTGGAGTATTGGGGGCCTAAGACGGTGGGCATGTGCGTGTCCTTTCGGGGAAGCTCGAGGCGCTGCGGATCCCCGGCGCATCAAAAGACACGTTTCCATCGGAATAGCTGGCCGGTTGTGCCAGTGCCGGAGTATAGCTCGCCTTCAAATTCGATGGGGTGGGATAAATACATTTCGCTGTCTAGCTGACCCGCTTTCAGTAGCCAGGCGTCCGTTCCGTTCCATTCAAAGAGCAATCCGTTGTTCAGGGTCGTGCCGTAAATCTTATCGTTATAAACGACTGCTCCCCAGATTATCTCTTGATCGAGGTACAGTCCAGGGGTGCGCGGGATCCATGCGTTTGTCCCGTTCCATTCGATTAGGCGAGCGTCCGGAGTGGTTACGCCGTAAACCTTCCCGTTGAATTCTATAAGCTCGTTTACTGATATTGATCCGGGACACTGCGGTGCGGCCAAGATCCAGGCGTCTGTGCCGTTCCATTCAAACAACATCGCGTCAGGGTAGGTTCCCGTGTAGATTTTACCATCGAATACAATTAGGGAATTGCAGGCGGTTTGAGCTAGAGGCTGGTCTGCTTTCTTAACCCACGCATCGACGCCGTTCCATTCAAACAACATGCAGTCGGGGTGGGTACAACCGTAGATCTTACTATCAAATTCTACAAGTCGAAGGATTGAGGTTTGGCTTTCGAGTTGTGGGGCTTTCTGAACCCACGCGTCTACATCGTTCCACTCAAAGAGACGTCCGCCAGGGTCGGTACCGGCGTAAAGCTTGCCGGCAAAGGCTAGCAGGGCATAGATGTAAACTTGGCCGTTTAGGATGCCGGCCTTTTGAGCCCATGCGTCGGTGCCGTTCCATTCAAGCAGTAGGCCACCGTCCCATGTGCCGGCATACAGTTTGCTGTCAAATAGGGCTAGGTCCACAATCTCCGGTTCTGCGCCGATTTGACCGGCCATTGACTCCCAATACCCATGCGTGTGTTCCGCTGGGGGATAGGTTGCGGGCTTGTTTAAGATTTTGCTCCAGGTCGGGGCATATCGCCCCAGGATGCTCATGAAAGATCCCACGATTTAACCTTCTTGAAAGAATTGAATGTGAGAAAAGATGTGATTTACTATGCTTCCTGATAGACTTGGAAATGGTTAAAGTGAATCTTATGGCTATTGGTCGTGGAGTTGTTGTCCAGTTCGATATAAATAATATAGTCGGCTTTATTTGAGCCTGTCGGCAGGTTGGTGGTTATTGTAGCGGCCAGGACGGAACTTAGATAGAACTCTACTTTATCGCCGGGATAGAAAATAGCGTGAAATAGTATTTCTTCGTCTATCGCGCCGGGGTCGTATGACTTAATGTCTGTAACGGTTTCGGATGATTCGTTCCCGGAGACAACGGAGAGTTTCCCGTCTGCAATCCGAAAGCCGAAGTGGTTATATGACCCGGGATATCCGGTGACGATGCTGAGGATGGCGGTTGCGCTGTTGTCGGCTTCGATCTCAATACGGATGCGGAAATGACGCTTTTTCGCCCAAGTGAGGGTAATTAGAGGGTATTCGACGCGCAGGCGGGTTCCGTACGTGCTCGGGTTGGTATTGCCTGTTTTCATCTCGCGATGGTCGCTGTAGATGTACGTCTCGCCGTCTCCGGTGTCCCAGTCGGACCAGCCGGGAGTGTCTATGTTCCACGTGTCGATAAAGAGTCCAGCGAGGGGAAAGGGGAGTGTATTCAGGGCGTTCAGGTCTTTGGGGTCAATAGCGTCGTCGCCGCCATATTGGTGCTGGGTCTTATGTTCGAGCGGCGGGGCTTCGCCCGCTATCATATCGGCGATTTTCGCGCGGGGCACGGGAAAGCCGATAAACAGATTAGCCATAGTTACCCCGCTTCTCTAAACCAGCCCATTAATTTTACGCGGGTGCCTTCGACGGAGTAGGTTTTGCCGAACCCTTCCGCGACGGGAAAAATGTCGCTTGATAGACTAAGCTGGGTTTCTGAGTCCACGGCCGTAACAGATGCGTATCTGCTCTCCGTGATGTTGGCCACGACGTCGGCAACTGCAACATTTTTTGTGATAAAGGTGGCTCCTATGCAGATTAGCTTGTCCGCGCTAACGTCTGTGCTAAGGCCGTTCTCCTTGGGCGCGAAGGTTTTGGAGGTTACTTGTACGCGGCGGGTATAGAAGTCCAGGGAGTAAAACGAATCGGAGAATAACTCTATTTTGTCGCCGTAGTCTTTAACCAGGTCACGGGTTAGGGCGTAATCACATTTACCGTCATAGGTGAACATGTCAATGCGTTCAACCTGTTGAGCAAATTGAAACTCTTTAGTTTCATTTGCTGAAGCAAAGGCCCACTCAATCAACTCGTAATCGTCAAACGCGCCACCGCGTTGGACAACGGCGACGTTTCCCTCCTTGGTGGCTCGGACTGTGACCGGTCCGTAAGGTCCCTGAGCAATCATGCGCGACAGGGTGCGGGTGATTATATTGCCGATGTAAACCCAGGGAACCATCTCCGGATCAAGATCAAGATCGGTTTCCCACTGGTTTTCACTCTTGATCTTTTGGAAGATCTCCTTGGGTGTGTGGCCCTTGACTTCCTCTTCCTCTGCCATGTTGGCACCTCGTTTATGTGACTATTTCATACTCGTAGGCGCCGCGTACGTCAATAGCTGTGGCAGCGCATTTGATGGCGAGCTTGAATGTCTCGCCAACGGGTATTTCGAGGTCAACGGGTATGCTAGGCATTTTTTCGCGTCCGGCTGTGGAGCTGGTCGCGGTCGAAACTTCGGTGGAGAACATTTTTTCCGGGAACTCGAAGATTTTTGCGCGTTCGTGCCAGCCTTGGATTTCGTTGTCGTCTGTAGCTGCGTATGCATCCATCTGGACATGGACGGCAACGAGGCGCTTTTTCTCGGTTTCGGTGGATTTGAGGCCATCGTCATATTTAACCTGGTTGGCGCCACCGGTGATCCGGATCAGCTGATGGTACTTCATAATTCAATCCCTCCTTATGCGGATCGTGTTGCGCGTTGAATGGCTGCCAGGTAAATATCATTAATGGCGATCGCTGTATCTCCGGCCGTCATTTGCACAAGCAGCTCATCACCACTGGCGAAGGTCAAGGGCGTCGGAAAGAGTTGGATGTCGATATTGGTTTGCCTGCAGGGTCCCCAAGTTAAAAAGCCCATACCTTCCCGGACGCAGATCCCGTTTCTATCGTCATCGAAAAGGACGTTGCGGTCTTTGATGAGTTTAAGGTAGGCGTAGTTGGGGTTGAGATTTCCCTGGGAGTCTTTCCAGGACATTAAAAGGAATCCGAGGATCTCCATTGTGTAATTTGCCGGCACTACCTCGCCGAAGGGGAATGCAGGGTACTCGCTCGGGTTGCGTGTTTTGTCCAGGGCACCGGTGGCGTCGATTGCAATCTCAATTGCGTTGGTTCCGTAGTTCAAGAAAAGGAATTCCGGGGACGTGGAGCCGTTGGGCATATCGGACGTCATGTCGCCGGCGTCGTGGATCTCATAAATGATACTGCCGACAACGGTTGTGCCTGCGGTGTGCGGTCTAACTTCAAACGTCTGTCCTTCGGCGACGGGATATCCGTTCATGATCCCCTTGTCGATCAGGCGGTCAAAAACGTTTCCGAGTAGTGTTGCCATCTCGAATTGTTCTAGATGGTTGGCGTTGATATCTCCGATGTAGAAGAACCCCACACTGACGCGGTCGATCAATATTTCCGCGAAGCCACCGGAGGTCAGGGCACCGAATTTGAGCTTTTTGATGAGCAGGCTTTGACCGACTTTAGCCTCAACACTGAGTGAGGAAACGGCGGTCAATGCGCTTGCTTTCACCATAAATGGGTTTAGAAGGGCCATGGTCTGATCTCCTTTTTTACGATTCTCTCGGGTTTATGGGCCAACCTTTTCCGTGATCAGGGCGTCGACAACGCGCTTGACTCGTTCGAGGTTCCGGGGATCTCGTTTGGGGAATCGGGGTCCCAGGTCGACGCGTGCGATTGCCTCCCTGTAAGGTGCAAAGCCTTTTTCATAATCGGGACCGGCGATATAGACGCCTTCGGCGAATCGTCCCGGACCGACTTTCAGGGACTTGTCCTGCCATTTCTTAGATCCGGCTTTAACAATTCCCTTGCCAAACAGGTCCTTGGCGTGAGCCGCATCGATGCCGGCTTTCCAGATCTCTTTGGCTGCCACGGTTTCTTGTTCCCAGTCCCGCTTCGGGTTTTGCACACCAAGCTTGAAGTCTTCGACGCGTGCAGGGGTGACCCGAGTCCATTTGTCTCTGATTGCTGATAGGGATTTGATCTCCGCCATGATGTATGCTCCTTTTGGGTGTGGATGTTGTGAGGGACGAACTGCGATCTTCCCGGGAGGATATAACAGAGGAAATGGGGATTGCAAGCAAAATCCGTACCAAGTCTATATATTGGGGTGTGGCCAGCCGGATCGCCACCAGGTCGCTACCATATGTTGTGTTTCCAGGTTAACGTTATCGTATCTCAATTATAGGATATTTAAGGGGCAGGCGGTATCCGTTATGCAGTTCGATAATCAGCCTGCCTCCTACGAGATAAGCCAGGTTCCGGACCTTGGTATCTATCCAGCCGTCGGCTCCGGAGGGGCTAACGGATTCAATCAAATCATCCACTATTATAAATTCGACGTAGCTCTGGCCATGATCGGACAAAATGATGGTACCGGTCATTTTGATCCTAACACGTCGTCGCTGCAGGTCGGGCAAAAGACATATAGATACCGGTTATCCTCTTTCCACAGGATCAGAGGGACGTCAACCCTCCGGACCGGTTCTCTGCAGCGCGAGCATTCATCGAGATGGGTTTCGAAATAGAGATGATCGGATTCTAAGATCCGGAGAGTGGGTGATGTATCTTGTGTCATACCTTCAAGTCGAAATCTTCCCGGAACGATTTTAACCAGGGCATTGAGACATTTCCAAGGTCCACTTTCTGTTTTAGGAGTTCGAGTACTTCATATTGTTGCCAGTCATCGATATACTCAAGATTCCGTTTGAAGCGTGAGAAGTAAAGATGATGGTCGTCAGGATGGTCGACGTCCGGCTCGTGGTTTTCGGCGTCGGTTTCGGGTTCCTGGACATCCATACTCTCCGGCATGGACCATATCCTTGGGCTGAGGATTGTCTCCTTGTCCCAGGGTTGTTTCTCTGACATTTTGCCTCCTTTTGACTGAACGTTGTTTAGGGCCCGTGAGCTGGTTACTCTGCAGGCGGACCCAACTGCATGATTTTGTAGAACAGGTTAACGATTCGTTCGATCGCTTCATCGGGATCTATGCGGTCCTTCCATTGTTCCTTGAAGTGATCGACACCGTCTCCGACATCGAGCATACGATCAATTTCGCGTTCCCTCAACCATTCTTCAACCTTATCTTTCCACACCTTGTCCACGGCCATAAGGATCCCCCTTTTTCAAATGGGTTTCAAAAAAACCTCGGATTTATCACAGCGCGGCGCTCTAAATTCTGGTGCCTACAATTTCAAGCAGGCTTTTTAACCTCTCGCGGTCTGCATCATTCTCAGGGAAATACGTGCCGTCGTCAAAGTCCGTCCGGGATGGCCATCGTTTATCCGGGCCTTTAAGGTACGTATACATGGATTTAACTAGGTTCTTGGCGCCTTCAATTCCCATCTTCGATAGCCAAACAGCGCCCTTCAGGGTAAAGACGATGAGGCTGGGTATTTGTGAGATAAAGCCGGAGGTACCGTGTCGATACCTGGATTTCCTCTTGATGTAACCGCCGTCCAGGAGACGGCGCAAACTCGTGAACAGCCAACGTCGTTTAATGTGGATATCGTGATATTTTGCAAGGTTGGCCAAAAGCGCGTCGATTGAGGCCAGTGTGTAATGATTTTGCCCTTGACTCATGGCAAAAAATAGGGTAATCATTAACGGGTAGCCTAGGATATTCAAAGCTACTTACCTCAATATCAGCAAGGGGGTCGATGCGTCAATCGGCCCCTTGCGCGTTTTCTCAATCGCAATTCTTCCTAATTGCACGCTCCAACTGGCCGATTTTATCATGTAATTCCTTGATACAGGCGTTCTTTCCATCAAGGATCGAGAGCAATTGGTCAGTGAGTTTACGACGTTCGATAGCGGACTTTTCCAATAAATCTATTGTTTCATTTAGATCCTTTATCATAACCTCTTCGATTTTCATAGTTTATTCGCCTTTCGGTTTTGATCGTTTTAGCCCCCATTGTTCCAAGGCCATTTCAATGTTTCTACCTGCAGGTACCGGTTTATCCTTGAGCCAATCGGCAATCCATTGTGGCAATCTAAAAGAGACGCGAACCCTACGCATCGCAGGATCGACGCTCGTTGATCCCTTCGGCCGGCCGGCGCCTTCCCTTTTACCGCCCGGGCCAGGTTTTTTTGTGGGCGCTGCGGTTTCGGTGTTTTGTGTCGTCATCGTAAGTTCCTCTCCAATTTCCATAAAAGCGTAGCGAATCGGTCCAGACCGTCCTTAATCTCTTTTAGCTGCAGTTCAACGGATTTAAAAAAGTACCAAAGGAACACAGCAAATCCAAAACATTGCAACATAATACAGATTGCTAATACGGTTGAAAAATTCATAATCCCTCCCATTTAAAGGTTATTGATAACGTGTGAATCAATATTACCATACTGGTGAATAGGTGTCAACCCTTATTTCAGGTTTTCATGATACCCCCCGAAAAAAGAGTCCGGAAAGAAAAGCAGCTGATAAATTGGCATGTTTTTTGCTTTTTCCTTTCCTACAGATACGGCGAAGCCGCTTTCCGCGTGTTCGGTGTTCCTAGACCCTCGATTTTTGCGTTGATCCGGATGGTTCGTGGGCGCGGAAAATCTAAATTTGGCAAAAATGGAGCACGAAGTGCTCATTTTTTCCTTCTGCTCCCTGTCATATATAACTAGAAAAATACACTGGGTTCAAATTGTGCACTCCGGTGGTAGTATCGATAAATAGGGGGGTTTCAGAGGCCTGGATTCCGGTACCGCGGTAAAAAGGTTGCGGGCATGTTGCACGCGTGGTATTGGGAGACCATGGCTTATTGGATAAAACGGATATACAGGGGGGGACGGAATTTCCGGATAAATGTCCCTTTGGAGCTAATTCGAGCAAAGGGCTGGGAGGACGTCCTGTATATCAAGATTGAGGATCAGTGGGGTGACCGGATAGTAATTACGAGGGCAGGTGATCATGAAGAAACCGAAACGAAAGATCAGCGAAATCCCGCTGGAGATGATTGACCTTTCCGGAGAGGTTGACCGGTTGGATGTGGATCCGGCAAAAATAGAGGAGCTGATGGGCTCGATCGGTGAGGTTGGGTTATTACAGCCGATTTTACTGAGACCCATTGAGGAGCGATATGAGATCGTCGCGGGGCGTCGGAGATGGGAGGCGTGTGTAAAACTGGAGCTGGATGTGATTGATGCCGTGGTTACAAAGATGGGCGATGAGGAGGCGGCCATCATTCGTGCAACGGAGAATTTAGCACGTGAGAATTTAACTCCCTTGGAGGAGGCGCAAATCTTTAGCAATTTAATAGGGCGGTATGATCTGGATCCGGAGGACGTGGGGAAACGATTCGGATATAAACCGGGGACTGTCCGGCGCCGGATGGATCTGCTAAAAATGCCGGCGGTGTTACAAACGGCGGTGCATAAAAAACAGATCGGTGTTACCGTGGCAGAAGAATTGTGGCCGATAAGCAGTGAGGGGGATCTGAACTACTACTTGACGTTTGCGATTGAAAGCGGTTGTACCCGGGACACGGCTCGGGGTTGGGCTAAGGATTGGAAGGATAGTGAGCGGCGGAAGAAGGACGCAGGCGGTGGGGGCAGTGGTCCTGCAGCGGCTACTGAACCGCGGCCCGTGTATGTTGCTTGTGATCTCTGTGTCGGTCCTATGGAGATTGGAACGGAAACGGTAATACGGTTGTGTAGGGAGTGTTATGCAACCATTAAAGCGCACATGTAAAAGGTGATGAAATGAACGAGCTCCCGTTGAGATTGGAAGTTGACCGGATTAGAAATGTAGTTGAGGTATTGGGCTGGAAATTGACGAAGGAAGAAACAGGCGATCATAAAGTAGTTATAACGCTTGAGAAGGAAATTGAGTTGCCGGAAGTGATTGTGGACAAGGGCGCGGCTTAGAAGGATTCACGAAGTTGTTTTCGTAAATACTAGGCGGCTTTGGCCCCCATCCTGGGCGCCCGGCAAAAAAATCGGATTTTTCGCGTTTTTTTGGATGTGTTGTGGAGGGGTGCTTTGAGTAGGGGAAAATAGCCTATTTTAGGTCAAAATGCGATTTTTACGGGCTTTTTACGTTTTTTATGATTCTGGAAAAAATTTCCTACCTGCTTCGTTTTTGGGGAAAATACGGGTTTTTCTGTTTTAAACGTAGCTATGCGTAGTTTAAGAAAGATTTAAAGAAGCTGAACACAACTTTCCCGAGCGGAGGAATAAGAGTTCTAAAGAGGCCGGGTGTCTCCTGCGCCGCGAAGCGGCATAAGCAGGAGACACCCGGCCTC
>Ga0209977_10001324_pt1 | contig 10861 bp, 13 predicted proteins | sample SumtaG_2_FD_183113 | JGI IMG/M metagenome (GOLD analysis project Ga0209977, IMG submission 183113) | Deep subsurface microbial communities from Indian Ocean to uncover new lineages of life (NeLLi) - Sumatra_00607 metaG (SPAdes) (version 2) | ecosystem: Environmental > Aquatic > Marine > Oceanic... | reverse complement strand
TCTTTCAATGCCTCAAAAAAATTTGAATTTATGCCCAGAATGTGGTAACAAAAATTTAATCTCCGATGATGCTCGCGGTGAGATCATTTGTAATGATTGTGGACTAGTTTTAACACAAAGGGCCATAGATTCTGGTCCTGAATGGCGAGCTTTCACTTCTGAAGAGGCAAACAGAAAAGTAAGAGTTGGAGCACCAACAACTCTAACCCTGCATGATAAAGGATTAAGTACAATGATTGGTTGGAAAAATAAAGACGCGTTTGGAAAGGCAATTAGTCCTAAAATGAAGGCCGAAGTTTACCGTTTAAGAAAATGGCATGTGAGAACAAGAACCAATAAATCTATTGATAGAAATTTAGCTTACGCTATGAATGAATTAGATCGATTCGCATCGCAAATGAACCTTTCTAGAGGTATTAAGGAATCCGCTGCTCATACCTATAGAAAAATGGCTCATAAAAATTTAATTCGAGGAAGATCTATAGAAGCAATGTTGATTGCATCAATTTATCTTTCATGTAGATTAAATATTATTCCAAAAACATTAGATGACTTCATAGAGTTTGCTTCAGTTGATAAGAAAAAGATTGCCCGTTGTTATAGGTTAATTTTAAATGAACTCAAATTAAATATAAGAGTTTCTTCACCAATAAATTTCATCCCTCGATTTTGTGCAGAGCTAAAATTATCAGGCAGAACCCAAAATAGGGCAGCATCGATCCTAAAACTCGCTACGAAATATAGAATTACTGCAGGAAAAGCTCCAACAGGTTTAGCTGGCGCTGCATTGTATGTTGCTGCGATGCAAGAAGGAGAACGACGAACTCAAAAAGAAATCTCGCTAGCTGCAGGAGTTACTGAAGCAACTATACGAAATCGTTATAAAGAATTGATTAATTACTTAAAATTTAATTTGAATGTATAATTAAACATCTTTATCTATAGAATAACCCAGAATATGTTGAATATTCTCGTGATTTAAAAAAGGAAATTATTAACGAACTTTTATCCGCTTTATGACATCTGGTCTTTTTTTATATAATATGCGGAATCCACAATTAGAACATTTAATGCCTGGAAGAGCACTCAATTCTTTTTGACTAACATCTTTCCCGCAACTCTTCTTTGCACACACATATTTCATATTATTCCTAAATATTTCTAGATTAAAATACTTTTCGCTAATAAACAGAATGTATAAAGAAGTCTTATAAAAAAGAAGTTAAAAAATTTGCTTTCTAAATATACAATGATTTTCTTTTATCATCGGGATCTAGTAGCTGGAGTGTATTAAGATCATTTTCTAACTGATCTCTTTTACTTTGAAGATTTTTTGTGATATCTTCAATATTTTCTAAAGTATATTTCTTTTTAATTGGTAGCGTAAAAGATTTTTTAAGCATTTCTAAAAGACTGATTGATGCTTTTAAATCTGTAATATCTTCATTAATCATTGCAATATTATCGGTTTCTGCGAGAAAAACTAAACCATCAATGTTAAACCTTGCTTTAGCTAATGTTGGAATTAAACCATTTGCACCAATTATTACACCCTTCTGGATTTTTTGACAACTATTTTCAATTAAATGCTTTTCTAGTATTTCTCGATTTGTGGAGCTCATAAAAATTTGAGGAACTTTTGAAATGAGTTTTCTATTACTTACAGGATAAGCACCTAGAGCAATTATTAGCTGGATTCCATATTGATTGATTATTTCAGTTAAGAAATTAGAAATCCTATAAATTCCCTTGGGTGTTAAACTTTGGGCATCAGCAGTTATTAACATTAAGTCTCTTTTTCTTTTTGGATCTTTCCAATATAAAATCTCTGCCTTTGGGGCAGATAAGATGCTATCATCAACAATCGCTCCAGCGGGATAATCATCAAATATGATATCCATTAAATTCTTAGCACTGAGTTGTCCTATTAAGGAGTCTAAGGCAAACTTACCAATATCTGCAATACCGGGCATACCTAAAATGCATATCGGGTTTATAAAATCTTCTTTTGAAAGGTTACTATGATTTACAATTCTAATTCCTTCCATATCTTGAACCTTCTTTTTACAAAAATATAATTAATAATAGGGTATTTTTATCAATTTAAAAACGATGTATTATCCTAGTAGACACAAGAATTAGTGTAAAAGTAATATTTTCATAATATATCAAAAATTTTTTTTAAGGAGAATGCTTAGAAGACTTAAAGTAAATTTGGCTTGTTAATAGAAATTTCAAAATATTGGCAATGACGAGTTTAAAATATAAATGTAGGATGTGTGGTACTTGTTGTCATGAAATACCCGGAGATTATATTAAAAGAATTCCAATTTATCCCAAGGAAGCGGATGAGTTAATCGAAGTAGCAAAAGAGCGTGAAGTAGAATTTAAAATTATCGAAGATCTCATATTTCCTGATATTAAAAATGAAAAAATTCTGGTACTGACTTATCGGATAAGACTAGATAACGAATCTCAAGGATGTCCGTTTTATAATAACAGAATTGGGTGTACAGTTCATAATATTAAACCTCTGGCATGTCAAGCATATCCTCTAGCTTTAAAACGAATAGATGCATTCAATTTTGAAATTTCGATTGATCCCTTCTGCAATTTTGTTATAAATAATTATGAAGAACTGGAAACAACAGATTTAAAAAAATTAAAAACTATTTTTCAGGAGGAATATCCAAAAGCAGAAATATTTTATCGCAAAAATAAAAGAATTATGTTTAAAATCAGAGAGTTAGAAGTTACAAATAAAATTACAATACCCCGTGAGATAATTTTAGACCATTTTAATGAATATTTGAAGAAATGGGATCGAAAAGAGATTCGGGTTAAATAGAAAAGTAGAGATTTGATAATGAATGAAAAATTAACAAAATACTATGTCTATATTTTTAATTTGAGGTCACTTATTAGTTCTTTAAATTCTTTATCATCTAAAGTTGTTTCTTTAAAATTATGTAACGCTTCACTGATGATCTGAGCGATAATATGTTTACAAAATTCTCGGTTTCTATTCACTACCACATTTTTATAATAATCTTGACACGAGCAATATAATTTTGGATGGATTAGGTGCTCCTGATTTTTTCCCATTGCCGTCCAAACTACCCTTTTTGAAGGTTTATAATTATATTTAGTAATACCCCTTTTCAAGGTCTCCATTACATCAGAAGATTTATCAGGAAATACAAGTTCCAAGAAGCTAATGAAATCATCATCTATTACCTGTTTTTGTTTAACTTTTTCAAAAATCTTCAACAATAAATCTTTTGACATTTGTATCCTAGATAATATTATATTTTTTAGATAAAAAAGATCAGTAAAATATTGAGTAATATATTATATATTCCAACTAGGTATTTTCCTTCCATTTCTGGTGCAGAATTTTATTTTCAAAGAATGGCAGAGATTTTAACCTTTAAATTTAACTATAAAATAGATATATTCACTTCTAACGCTATTGATTTTAAAGCCTTAAGAGATCCTAAAGGAAAAGTAATAATGGAGGATAATAAGTTTTACAATGAAGTAAATTCTTTGAAAATAAATAGGTTTTCCATACACCATAATATCTCCGAAGGAGAGATTCTTCAAAACCTAAAAAAAGTTCCATCTTTTAATTCTTTAAACCTTTCTGATAACCTAATAAAGAAATTTATTAAAAATGGTCCATATCTAGGAAATATAATAGATTATTTTTTAAAGCAAGAAAAAACGAATTACGACTTAATCCATACAACGTTTTTCCCATACTTTAACTTAATTATAAGCTTGATTGTAGGAAGGAATATTAATAGACCTGTTATCTGTACCCCATTTTTCCACTTTTCTAATCCGCGGTATTTAGATTCAACTCTAATCGAGATTTTAAAAAAATTCGATGCAATAATTGCATGTACTAACCTTGAAAAAGAGGTTTTAGTAAAAAAATTCAATATCCAAGCTGAAAAAATTAAGATTATTTCAATGGGTGTAGATTATAAAATTTTTGAACGTCTACATAGCAAGGAATTAAATCACTATTATTTTAAACAAAACTTCTTTAAAAAAAAGGAGAAAAATTATAAGCTAGTCCTATATTGTGGGAGTAAAAATTATGAAAAAGGGGCTTTAACTACTTTGAGGTCAATTCCATATATTCTTAAGAAAACTAAAAAAGTATATTTCGTTTTTATTGGCCCCTCAACAAGAGCTTTTAACCGTGAATTATCCAAAATTAAGAAACTTAGAAATTCTAGAATAATTAATTTTTCACCAGATAATTTAACCGGTTATTATGACAAAAAAAAATTAGCAGCTTTCAAAGAGGCTGATTTATTTTTAATGCCCAGTAGGAGTGATGCTTTTGGAATAGCTTTTTTGGAAGCTTGGGCGGCGAGAACACCTGTTATTGGCGCAAGGATTGGAGCTACTCCTGAAGTGATAAGAGAAAATATTGATGGATTACTAGTTGAATTTGATGATCCTGCAGATACTGCCCAAAAAGTTATCAAATTACTAAAAAACAAGAAATTGCGGAAAAAACTTGGTTATGCTGGTCAATTAAAAGTATCTCAAAATTACACTTGGGAAATAGTTGCTGAAAAAACCCATCAAACATATCAAAATGTAATTAAAGCAAATAGATGAGTATATGAAGAAGATCTCTGGAAATCCATATATAATTAGAAAGAATGGAAAAATAATCATTGATTCATTACCCCTGGATGATTTGATAGAGAAATTTGAGACCCCATTAATGGTATTCCTAGAAAATAGAATTAGAAACAACGTAAAATCTTTCAATGATATTTTCAATGAAATTTTTGACAACTTCCAATGTTTTTATTCAATGAAAGCTAATTATCTTCTTGAAATTTGTAAAATTATAAGTTCTGAAGGTGTGGGTGCCAAAATTGTAGGTTTACCAGAGCTTAAATTAGCATTAAAGGTTGGCTTTTCACCTGAAAAAATAATTATAGGCGGCCCTTATTTACCAGAAACCCTAATAGATTTAAGTATTAAAAATAAGGTAAAAGAAATTATTGTATACAATCTAAATGATTTAAAGAAAATAAATTTAATAGCTCAAGAATATAATTGGGTTCAAAATATTTGTATTAGAGTAAATTCCCAGAAATTCAATAGTAATTTAGGGGTGAATTTAAGCGTTAATAATATTAACTTTCTCAAGAAATCAATAGAAAGCTATGATAATATCAAAATAACCTCAATTTTATCCCATTTCGGCACTCAAATGAACAGTGTTGATCAATTTGAAAAAAACATAAGTTCCTTGGTAAATTGTCTGAATTTGTTATTAAAGTATGATATTAGTATTAAGAATATAAATCTAGGTGGAGGGTTTCCAGAAGCGACTGTGATGCCTACTAAAAAAATAAAGGACATTGCTCAGAATGTAAAAACTATTTTAAATAAATCTGGTATTAGTTATGACAGTATCTCATTTGAACCTGGAAGATATTTTGTTGGAGATTCTGGAATGTTTATCGCTAAAATTGTCAAAGTAAATGAAGATCGGTGGATATTTTTAAATATAGGTAATCACATCTGTCCAAAATTTGCAAGATGTTCTTTACGATTTTATAATGCTTCTCAGATTAATGAACCTCATAAATACAAAACCTCAATTGCAGGGATTGTTCCTACGGACCAAGATGTATTAGCAAAAAATTACTTTTTTACTAAAAATTTAATAGAACAAGAATTTGTGCTTGTAACCAACACAGGTGCTTATTGTTTAACTTTTTCAAATCGTTTTCCTTATCCTTTGCCAAAAATAGTTCTTGTGAAGGATGAAAACTGTATACCAATTTTTGATCCAATTATTGATAAGGATTTTTCCTTAATTTAAATTGAAGCAAGATCATAAGGACGTAATATCCTAATAATACATTAATTCTAATTTTTTCATTCTTATTTTTTTGCAGTATAAATAATTAAAAGGAGTAATTATGGAATCTTTTATTAATAAGGCACGCAAAAGAGAAGTAACCAGACCAGAAGTAGAAAATTTTGGCTATGCTAATATAAAGATTATAGGTTGCGGTGGTGCTGGAAATAATACAATTGATAGATTAATGAAAATAGGAATTAGAGGCGCAACATGTGTAGCGATTAACACTGATTGCCAACATTTAGATAATGTCGAATCACATGTTAAAATATTAATTGGTAAAAGTCTCACAAAAGGTTTAGGTGCTGGGGGAAATCCTGAGATTGGAAGAGCCGCAGCTGAAGAATCCCGGGAGGATTTAACCAGAGTTTTGAGAGAATCTAATTTAGTATTTATAACATGTGGTGAAGGAGGAGGTACTGGTACCGGGAGCGCCCCAATTGTGGCAGAAATAGCAAAACTAGAAGGGGCAATAGTCGTAGGTGTAGTGACATTACCATTTGAGACAGAAATAGGTCGTATTGATAAAGCAAAAGTAGGTTTAAATTTACTAAAGCGTTATGTTGATACATTAGTAGTAATTGATAATAATAGATTATTAGAAATTGCTCCTAATTTACCAATTATTGAAGCATTTAGCGTTGCTGATGAAGTATTAGCGACAATGGTAAAAGGTATTACAGAAACGATCTCTTTACCTTCTTTAATCAATTTAGATTTCGCAGATGTCAGGACAATATTAAGTACTGGTGGTGTTGCTATTGTAGGTGTTGGTGAATCAGACAAAAAAGATAATAGAGTTGGTGATGCAATTAATGACGCATTGAATACTCCATTATTAGATGTAAGTATTGAAGGAGCAAAAGGAGCCTTGATTCATATTTGTGGAGGAAATGATATGACACTTGCAGAAGCAAATTCTGTTGCTAAGAAGATTTCTGAAAAAATGGATGTGAATGATTCTATGGTGATCTGGGGCGCTAGAGTTTCGGATGAATTCGATGGATTTATTAGAGTTATGCTTTTGATAACAGGGATTAAATCTCCTCAAATATTTGGTAGTGGATATTCAATGAATAAGTCCATATACCAATCGAACATTAAACCGTCAAAGATAAGTTTATCAGATGAAATTTTTAATATTAACGAAATTAATTTCGATTAATTTTTAATAATCCTTTTTATACCTTTATTTAAATTACATGGTATGAATAGCAAGTTTTCTCGAGAAATACAAGATGATATCGAAGCAATTTTAAAACAATTACAATTTTGGAAAGATATTTTTTGTTTTAACACTGAATTTTACTACGATGGATGGGCTATTTTCCTCCGAGAGAAGAATCTTTATCCTCGTTGCATTGTTATTTTTAAATCTTTTGAAAATGATTCATATTCTATTAAAAGCTTTGAAGTTCACCTTCAAAATTTCAAAACAGAGAAATTTAAGGAGTTATATTCCGTAGAGAAAATTAAAAATCTGGATGCACTTTTAATTGAATTAAAAGAAATCATATATGGTAAGGATTTAGGAAATCAAGTTTTGAGAATGTATAAAGACACATTTTCATAATAATTATTAGAATTCTGGTTTGTACATTTGTTTGAATTGTTCTTTCTTTTTATCGTTATATTTATTTTCTAAATATTTTATAACCATATGATGTGGCAATCCTTTAATTATCATATTTATTGCCTTTCGTGCAATTTGTAAATCTTCATATATGGCAATTACAGACACAGTTTTGCCGTAAACAGATACAAAACTTTCAGCAAACCTTTCAATAGCTCTTCTCATTTCTCCGTTTCTTCCAATAACTCGACCTTTCACTCGTTTTATGTGTTTTTCCGATTTTCCCAAAATTGAAAATAGGTTAAATACTTCAATATCATAATTTTCTTCCATTAATTTCATAGCTTTAGTAGGGTTAAAACCCCTATTAATCGCATTGACAATTTTTTGAGCTGTGTAATCATTCAGGGGTATATAGTTCGGATCATCTATTCTAGGTAAAACTTCACAGTCTCCTGTCTTGCTATCTATATTAATTTTTACACCGAGGGCTTTTTCAATCTCTTTCTTTATTTTTCCATCTATTCCGATCAGAACAGCTATTCTATTTTTCCCAATTTTCATGTCAAGGTTTTAAATTTTAATATCTTTTAGAAGGATTTAAGATTTTTAAACATCTACTTTGATTACATCATAATAGAAATCTTTTGGGTCTGATGTTTTTATCCCTAACTTAGCAAAAAAGTTAAAAATATTTTTGATATCCCTTGCTAAATAAACCTCCGCCTTAGGGTGTTGAATAGCAACAGCTTGAGATATGTCAATAACAACAGGTTTTTGATTGTGATATAATATGTTAAATTCACTGAGATCTCCATGGACTAGTTTTGCTTTTTTATATAATTGCTTTATAAAATTTAAAATTTCAGAAAAAAGATTAAGAGGTTCTTTGGGCTTTCTTATGTCTTTTAATAATGGGGCTGGGATAGATTCAAAACCAATATATTCCATTATTAAAATATTATTTCTAATGTAAATGGGCTCAGGAACACTCAAGCCTACTTTATATGCTCTCTTCAAGTTTTTAAATTCTTTACTTGCCCACAGGAAGATGACTTTTGAAACATTGTGAGGAATTTTATTAAATCGTGGATCTCCAACAATATATTTTCTCATCCATCTTGAAGTATTACTATCAATTTTATAAATTTTAATTGCAACTTCTTTTCCATTAGTATCATATGCTAAATACACATTAGCCTCTTTACCCGCAGAAATTACACCTACTACTCGTTCTAATGGTCCATTTACTAATAGCTTATTTAGATGAAAAATTGTGCGTTCATCAAATACAGACTCAATCACAGCTCTCTTCTTTGATTGATCTATCTTTTTCATTCTTCTATAATCAATTCCTTTTTTTTCTAATCGATCAATTCTAGCATCAAACTTTCTTTCTTCTTCTTCTTCTATGAAATCATCAATATCATCTTCAAACTTATCATCAAATTCGTTCAATTAATATTCCTCTCTATTTTTTATGATATACTTTTTCATTAAAAAAATAAGAATAACCTTTTATCAATTTTGTATTGATTTTACTTCTTAGTATTATTTTGCTTTTTGTAATACTTTCAACGATATAATATTCATTATCTATCAACACCCTATCGTTTAAGGATACTGGTAAAAATTTTATTGAAGCTTTTAACCTGTAGAGATTTTTGCCTTTCTGAGTATCCCTTCCTATTAATTTTTTTGTTCTTTTCAACAAAAAGTGATAATGAGATCTTAGAAATTTTATAATATGATTCATTATTTCATTTGTACTAAGATACAAATCTACGCCATATTTCTGCTCCTCTATATTTGAAATGTATTGTCTTTGGTCTTTTTTAAAAAGACTTTCAGCAAAATTATTTATCTCCTCTAAGATTTTTTGGATGAATTCATATTGATTCTCATCCGTAACTCGTAATTGTAGAATTGATATAAAATAAGTACCCCCCCGTATGTTAGAGCAATTCTTACATATTGTGTGATTTAAGATTAGTTGAACTGCCATTTGGTGTGTTATATTGGGATTTCCCCTCAATATTCCCTTTATAAGCACTTCTATAGATTTCAATAAATCCTTTGAAGAATACACTAGAGATTTCTCATTAAATGAAAATGAGAAATCAATTTGCCTATTTTTTATAAGAGGTTTTAATAAGAATTTTTCGATCGTTTCACTCAGAATTGAAAATAAATCATTCTCAGAAGGTCCAAACCAAACATCTTTTTTAGAATAATTTCCACAATCATTACAAACATTTATTGCGAATTTATTAGGTAAATCGAATAGCGGATGTTCCTCTAAATAACAATTAAGACACATCCCAATGTGAGGAGAATCTTCATCTAATTTTTTTCCACATATCGCACAGAATCGATTAGGCATTAACACATCATCTTTATTGCCATTGGAACACCACTTATTAACTTAACACTCTCTCTAGATAATAAATTGCAATTAATCGCTTTTTCAATTATTTTTTCTCCCACAATATTGAAAAAAGAAGCCACCTTTAAAACCTCAATTGCTACTTCTAAATTTATCAATTTTCCTCCAAAAAACTGATTAGATATTTCAATTTTTAGATTACCCTCTCTGAAGACTTGATTGAGGAGTTCTTCATCACAGCAAGCAATGGTTTCATTTTCATCATTATTATGAACTTTGAGATATACTTTCATTGAATAATCTGTTCCGATTTTTTTATTTTTCTTTAATTTCTTCTCTAGCACCACAAGCGGTGCATTTCAAATAATTTTTTTTTCCTTCTCTTTGAATTTGCGTGTCTGGTTTGTTACAAATACTACATAATACGTAAGTTTTTGTATAATTCTCAATTAATCGATTTAATACCTGATCTTTATATTGACCTTTCAAAAATAACTGCTGACCTCTAATTTCCCCCATTGTTCCTGCTTTTTTTAAAAAGATCCCTAAAAAATGTCTTCTATCTCTATTAAGAATGCTAATTATTTTATTAAAATTAGTAATAAATGTATTTCGGCTTTCAATTCTAAGGTTTACTTTAGGAATTTCGAATCTTGATGATCTCTTTACATTTTCTGGAATTTTTTCGTAAGCTTTATCTAATAATTCCTCGTAACTATTAAAATCCATAATCATTTCATCTATTTTTTTTATTTATAAAATTAATAAATAAACCATAAGAAAAATATTTTCCCTTTATATAAAATAAAATTAAGAAATTATAATACATAATTAATCTTCGATCTGGAAGATTTAGTCATTTTTTTAATCTTTCGAGATTTTATCTCATCTCTCTTATTTATCTCCTAACTCCATAGGCTCTAACGAGATCATTCATCTTCGAATAAATTATTTACATCTATTTCCTTTGATAGATCATCCGTTTTATTATCAG
>Ga0209977_10001323_pt1 | contig 10863 bp, 10 predicted proteins | sample SumtaG_2_FD_183113 | JGI IMG/M metagenome (GOLD analysis project Ga0209977, IMG submission 183113) | Deep subsurface microbial communities from Indian Ocean to uncover new lineages of life (NeLLi) - Sumatra_00607 metaG (SPAdes) (version 2) | ecosystem: Environmental > Aquatic > Marine > Oceanic... | reverse complement strand
AGAGGGAAATGGGAAAGTTAGAAGGAAAAAAATAGGAATGTCAGAATGGACAGGGTAAGAATAGGTCTTATTGGTCTTGGAAGATGGGGAGATGTCCAACTTTCAGCTCTCTCTGCCCTACCTTATGTCGATGTAGTAGCTGTGTGTTCCCGGAGTGAGGAAAGGTGTAGACAGATCTGCAAGAAGTATGGGATCAAAAAATACTATCTGGATTTTCAGGAAATTATCCAGAACGCAGAAGCTCGGGCTATCATAGTATCGACTGAACCTGAACGTCATGTCCAGCCTATCCTGTTAGCTCTGGAGGCAGGAAAGGATGTCCTGGCGGAAAAACCTCTTGCCCTTACTCTCAAAGAAGTTGACAGGATAATCCAGAAGGCCAGAGAAAAAGAGGTTATCTTTATGGTAGCCCATACTCTCCGTTTTGATATCCGTTATGAGTTACTAAAGGAGAGAATAAAAAAAGGTGAGCTGGGAAAAATCGTTTCCATTTACAGCAGGAGAAATGTGTGGAAGGGCCTTTTTGAGCAGCACGCTAAACACACACCGATGCTGGAGACTGGTATACATGAGATTGACCTTTGCCGCTGGTATATGGAGGATGAGGTGATCAAAGTATACGCCAGAAAGGTAAATGTTTTAGATCCTAAAATTGCTGATACTTACTGGGCGGTTCTAACCTTCTCCCGTGGTGGAATTGCTGTAGTGGAGACCTCCTGGCTGCTTCCCGATGGAGCTCCCACTGAGCTAAATTCTACAGTGGAAGTCATAGGCTCCCGGGGTGTTGCCAGCATTGAGTCTCCCGCTATGGGCATGCCCATCTGGACCGAGAAGAGAAGTGAGTACCCTGACATTTTTTTCTGGCCAGTTATTAATGGCCATGCTCGGGGAACAGTTCACCGGATGCTAGAGTATTTTACCTGCTGCGTGCTTAAAGGAGAGTCCCAGAAAAGGGTTTGTCTTGAGGATGCCCGGGAGTCGGTGAAAATAGCTTTGGCGGCGGTAGAATCTGCAGAAAAGGAGAGAGAAATATCACTATGAAGATTATGCCTGGTATTTACCTTGTAGGAGCAGGAATGGTAGGTCTTTCTCACTCTAATGATTCCTATATCTACCTTTTAGATGGAGGAGGTGAACCTGCTCTAATTGATGCGGGAGTGGGCCTTGAGATTGAAAGGATCTTTGCTAACATAGAAGAAGATGGTTTTGACCCCACTAAGATTAATAAAGTCATCCTTACCCATACCCATGCAGACCATGCCGGAGGATGCAAGGGAATGAGAGAAAAATTGCGGTGCAAAATTTTTGTTCCTGGAGACGAGGTCAATTTATTGGAGAGGGGAACAGATGAAGAACTCGGACTCATCATTGCCAAGGAAAGCGGTATCTATTCACCGGACTACCTTTTCCCCCATTGCTCTACCGATGTTGTTGTATCGAATGGGGATACTATCTGGGTTGGAGAGCTTCAACTAAGGGCTATTCACACCCCGGGGCATAGTCCAGGGTCAACCTGCTATCTTTTAGAGCACCGAGGAAAGCAGATCCTCTTTACCGGAGATGTGGTGTTTTACGATGGAGAAATTGGTCTTTTAAATTACTGGGGCTCAAACCTTGCCGATTACCGCAGTTATATTAATCGTCTGGCCAATCTCTCTGTAGATGTGCTTTTGCCAGGACATAAGCTATTTACTCTAAGGGATGGCCAGCAGCATATAGATCGGGCAATCTCAGCTTTAAAAAAACTATCGGTACCTCCAACTTTTATATAAGCTTCGAGATCCTTTTTCTTCGGAAAAACCGGTACAGATTTAACCACAAAAGCTAAAAAGGGCCAGAAAAAGGAGGTGGTGAATAGATTAAAAATGGCTCAGTTTGGGAAAAGGTAAGACTAAGAAGGTAAAGGAGGTCAAGATGAGTAAGAATTTTTTAAAGGCTGTAGGCCTAACAGTGAGTCTGGCCTTGGTGATCTCACTGATGAGTTTACCTGCTGGAGCAGCCAAAACCGGAATCAGGGTTCTCGTTTTTGCCCAGGGTTTTGCCTGGCCGGAGCTCTTTGGTGGCACTGGGGTAGATGAAACAGAGAGGTTGAAGCAGTTTGAGGAAAAAGAAGGAGTGGATGTACGGATCGAATGGGGAGATGAAACTGCGATCAGACAGAAAGTAGCTGCCGATTTTGCTGCAAGAACCGGCCGCTATGATTTAGTGCTGGTGGGAACTGACGGAGGTGTACAGACTTACGGATATGGCGGCTTTCTGGAGCCTCTGGATAAATACCTGGAGCTTTATCCCGGTGAATACTTTGATCCCCAGGATGTTTATCGCCAGTTTTTGGATGCCAACCGGGTTGAAGGAGTACTCTATGCACTGCCCTACTACTCCTTTGGAGCCGGTATAATGTACAGGAAGGATATCTTTGATAAATATGGGCTCACTTCCCCTAAAACTACAGATGAACTCTACCAGGTGCTGGAAGCGTTAAAGTCAGGTCTGCGTGGAGAGGGGATAACCGATGTTTATCCGGTAACCATGCGTGGTGCACCTGGTGAGGAACCTACTTTGGATGTGGCAGGATTTGTCTATGCCTGGGCCGGGTATCCTGCTTGGTTTGAGGGAGGGGCAATGACTCCCGACCAGATCAAGGAGAAAAAGGCTATGCCCATTTTTACCGGAGATTTTGCTCCCGGATTCGGTGCCTTTGTTGAAATTTGCCAGAAGTACGGCCCTCCCGGAATCGCCACCCATACCTGGGTAGATATGATGAATATTTACGCTATGGGTAAAGCAGCGATACTTATGCCCTCAGCTATTAATGCCTATGCAGCTCTCGGGGTTACCGAAGATGAGCAGGTCAAAAAGTATACCAGATTTGCCAAGAGTCCCACCGGATCTGGTGGAAAGCAGATACAGAGCTTTTGGACCTTCTCCCTGGGAATTAATAAAGACTCAAGGCATAAAAAGGAAGCCTGGAAAGTACTTACTTTCCTTATGGGGAAAGAATCCATGCAGGCCTTTGCCGAGAGAACCCAGTGGCCCAATGTCACCATGAAATCTGTTCTGTATAGCGATGTTCTGATTAAAAGATATGGACTAGAGGAGATAAAACTCAACGAGGAGTCCATCTTAGAGGCAGAACCTTTTTATTTTCCGTACATTCCTGAACTTAATGAGTATATGGATAGAGTAGGAACCGCTACATCAGAGGCCATAGCTAAAACGAAACCTGTTGAGACAGTTCTCTCTGGACTGCAGACCTGGGCACTGGAGACTATGCTTAGAGCAGGCTACTACAAGAAGTAGGAAAAGATAAAAATGGGGGTCAGAGTTTACCTGACCCCCACAGAGGAAAATAAATTGAGCTGGCAGTATAAATTCCTCCTTCCTGCCTTGTTGGTTCTTCTGTCCATAGTTGCTTTTCCTACCTTTTTTCTCTTTTACGTCAGCTTCCACGAGTGGGTACTATTTAAAAGAGGCATGCCTTTTATCGGATTTGAGAATTTCTCCCGTGTTTTAACCTCGCCTCAGTTTCTTCAGTCGTTAAAAGTTTCAGTAATGTATACCTTTTCAACCACCACCTTAACCTTTATCCTGGGTCTGGGGTTAGCCTTGATACTGAACGAGCAGTTGAAAGGCAGGGGGATAATGAGAACCCTCATCGCTCTACCTCTGGTGATTCCTCCGGTGGTAGCTGGTTTTGCCTGGAAATTCGCCTTAAACAGAGAAGTGGGAATAATAGGAGCCTATATACTACCCGCTATGGGGTTTATGAAGAGTCTTCTTGGCGATCCTTCACTGGCTCTGGGCTCGATTATACTGGCCGATATCTGGAGCAAGACCTCTTTGATGTTTTTGATCCTCCTTGCTGGTCTGCAGGTGGTCTCTCCTGATCTTTATGAGGCGGCAAGAATAGATGGAGCCTCAAGCTGGCAGTTGTTTCGTCATATCACCTTTCCTTTAATAAAGCCGGCTGTTATTATAGCTTTGATTATAAGGTTTATTGATGCCTTTAATGTATTTGACGCTATCTTCGTTATGACCAGTGGGGGACCGGGAACCGCTACCCAGACCTTTCCTCTTTTAGGCTGGAAGATTGGTTTTCTCTACTTCAATCTGGGTCAGGCAGCGACTCTGGCCATTATTATGCTGATTATGACCATAGGGGTGAGTATTTTCCTGATAAGGAGAATTACCTGATGTATGGGCAAAAGTACAGTAATTTAAAGAAGCTAGTCCTCTATGCTATTGTTTTTACCTACCTTGTTTTTGTTCTTTTCCCCCTCATCTGGTTGGTCCAATCCTCCTTTAAGAGCATGTACCAGGCTCTGAAGATTCCTCCTGCTCTTATCTGGAGACCTACTTTTGAAGCTTATCAGAAAGCTCTTGGAGGAGGGATGCTTAAGGCATTTCTGAACAGCGCCATCGTATCTTTATCCAATGTTGTCCTGGTACTGGTGCTTGGCGTTTCAGCAGGATACGCTCTGGCCAATCTCAAGACCAAGGCAAGTCAAAATATAGGTTTCTGGATTCTCTCTGTAAGAATGGCTCCTGCCTTTGGGATAATTGTTCCCCTCTACATTATTCTGCGTAGTTTGCATCTTGTAGATACCATATTTGCAGTAATGGTGGCTCATCTTACCATTAATCTTCCCCTTGCTATATGGCTTTTAAAAAGTTACTTTGAGGAGATTCCCTCTGAACTGGCAGAAGCTGCCATAGTTGATGGAGCTACCAGAACTCAGATTCTTTTGTACGTTCTGGTTCCGGTAGCTGTGCCTATGATTGTGGCAGTATCTGCTCTGGTGTTCCTTTTATCCTGGAATGAGTTTTTATTTGCTTTTGTTTTAACTTCGGAGGCAGCGCGTACTGTTCCTGTCCTGGTGGCATCTTTAGCCGGAACCATGAGATTTGACTGGCCCCTCATGTGTGCACTTTCCACTCTGGCGCTCATTCCCGCATTTGTCCTGGTGGTTTACCTGCAGCGGTACATTGTGCGGGGATTGACCTTTGGAGCAGTAAAATAATGTTTGGTGGAGAGATTCAATGCAATGGCTCTGTTCTGAGAGGATTTTGCAGCTTCCCCGCTCGGGGATACGCCGTATGTTTGACCTGGCTGCTAAACATCCTGATGCCATTCATCTTTGTATGGGAGAACCAGATTTTGCCACCCCTTCCTTCATAATTGAGGCTGCTTTTCAGGCAGCAAAGGAAGGTAAGACTCACTATACACCCAATGCTGGCTTTTTATCTCTGAGAAGAGCCGTAGCCGAAAAATATAAAAAAGAGCAAGGAGCCTACTATGATCCTGAAGGTGAGGTACTCATCACTGTGGGAGCTATGGAGGCTCTGGTCTTAACCCTGATGTCTATCCTTAACTCTGGTGATGAGGTAATTATTCCCGATCCTTACTGGCCAAATTACCAGGCGCAGGTGCTTCTTGCCGAAGGAAAGCCTGTTTTTGTACCGCTTTACGAAGAGGGAGGATGGATATTAACCGCAGATAGGGTTCTCTCCCACCTTACACCCAGATGCAGGGCTATAATCATTAATTCTCCCCATAATCCCACCGGCAGTGTTTATGGTTCTAACGAGCTCCAGGAGATAGTCAGGGTTTGTAAAGAAAATGATATCCTAATTATTTCCGATGAGGCCTACGAGAAGATAATCTATGATGGGGAGTATCATAGTATCTGCTCTCTGCCGGAGATGAAATCAAGAACTATCGTAATTAATACATTTTCCAAGACCTATGCCATGACGGGCTGGAGGGTAGGTTATGTTCTTGGTCCAGAGCCGCTTATCAGGGAGATGACCAAGCTTCAGGAGAATGTAGCCGCCTGCGCCAGCTCCATTTCCCAGGAGGCGGCCTTAACAGCCCTGAAGAGAGGTGAGGAGGCAGTAATGGATATGCTTACAAAATATCGGAGACGACGAGCTATCTTCTTACAAGAGATTGAGAAAACCCAGTCTTTTTCCTGCTGTCCTCCCCGGGGAACTTTTTACGCCTTTGTCAATGTAAGAAGGTTGGGTGATAAATCCGAGGATATTGCTCTAAGACTCTTAAAGGAGGCAAAGGTGGTAACTGTTCCTGGATCTGCCTTTGGCTCCGGAGGAGAGGGATATCTCAGGTTTTCCTTTGCTACTTCTGAAGATAATATAAGAGAAGCTTTTGACAGGATAAGGAGCATTTTGTGAAAATATATCAGAAAAGCCCGGCAGATTTTTCAAAATTATTTTTCCCGGTAAATATCAGCCATCTCTCCATCAAAAATCGAATAGCTCTTGCTCCTATGGATGTAGGAATGATTAACCCTGATGGTTCGCTTACTGAGCGGGTTGTCGATTATTATGAAGAGAGAGCCCGTGGTGGAGCGGGATTAATCATAACTCAGTTCGCCTCTGTGGTTGATGATCAGAGAATGGATTCTCCGGGAATTTTTTCAGGAAGACAGGTTTGTGGCTTAAATTACCTTGCTGAGACGGTGCAGGAATATGGGGCCAGAATTTTTCTCCAGATTGCCCATCATGGTGGAAGAGCGGTGAAATCGATTACCGGGCTCCAACCTGTTGCTCCGTCCGCTGTCTCCACCCCGCTTTATGAGGATACTCCCCGGGAGTTGAGCCAACGGGAAATAGAGGAGCTAGTAGAAAAATTCACTCAAGCCGCAAAACGGGCAAAAATAGCCGGGTTTGATGGAGTGGAAATTCATGGAGCCCATACCTACCTTATTGGTCAGTTTATCTCCCCCCATACCAACCGCAGAGAAGATGAGTATGGGAGGGATTTTGAGGGGAGGATGAGGTTTCCTGCGGAAATAGTGAGGGAAATAAAGAAAGAGTGTGGGAGGGTTTTCCCGGTAGGCTTTAAATTCAGTGCCTATGAACATCTAAAAGGTGGGGTGGAATTAGAATTAGCTAAGAAAATCGCCCAACATATGGAGAAGATTGGGGTTGATTACCTTCATGTTGCCTCTACCACCTATGAATTAGATGGCTACAGATATTCGGATGTTTCTCCTCTTTATGCACCCCCGGGGGAGGTTATCGGGCTGGCGGCGCGGATAAAATCAGAGGTTTCTGTCCCTGTCATAGCCGGGGGAGGAGTTGTCGACCCTTTTTATGTAGAACAGGTCCTTGAAGAGAGGAAAGTAGATTTAATTGCCCTGGGCCGAGCCCTCCTTGCCGATCCCTACTGGCCCCTTAAAGTGGAAGAGGGCAGGATAGAGGAAATTATTCCCTGTGTAAGGTGTAACCGATGTCATAAAAGGCTATTTTCCGGTCAGGAAGTTCGCTGTACGGTTAATCCTTCTCTGGGTAAAGAGAGAAAATACCGCATCGGCAAAACTGATAGAGCAAAGAAAGTCATGGTGATTGGTGGTGGACCGGCTGGCCTTGAGGCGGCCCTTACTCTAGACAAAAGAGGCCACAAGGTTACCCTTCATGAGAAAAACAAAAGGTTAGGGGGTAATATGATCCCCTCCTCGGTTCCTTTTTTTAAAAAAGATGTAAAAAGACTTCTTGACTATTATCTTGGAAAAATAGAAAAAAGCGGGGTTGAGCTGCGGCTTGAAAAGGAAGCTGATGTCTCCACAATAGTCGAGGAAAATCCTGAAGTAGTTGTTCTGGCTACAGGTTCTGAGCATGTGATTTCCTGGATCCCCGGATTGAAAAGAGAAGCTCTTTACACTGCTGTTGAGGTCTTAGATAATCAGGGTAAGCCGGAGTTGGGAGAAAGAGTAATTGTTCTCGGAGCCGGACTGGTGGGATGTGAGATAGCCTGGCATCTTAGTTTGCAGGGAAAGAAGGTGAAATTGTTTGATGAGCTCAGCTTGAGTGAGATTTTGCAAGATGAGCATTCTACCAATCGTTTTTATCTTTTACATAGCCTAAAGGAACAGGGGATTTCTATTCTGGAATCAAGGAAAATCCTGAAGGTAGAAGATAAGCAGACTATTTTTAAGAAAAATGACGGGAGTGAGGAAAGTTACCCCTTTGATTCTCTAATCATCTCCGTGGGTTTTGAGTCCCGGGATACTCTTTTGCAGCAACTTAGAGAATCAGAGTTTAAAGGAAAGGTATACAAAATCGGGGATTGTCTAGAGCCGAAGGATTTTTACCACGCAATTCAGGAAGGAGCAAAGGTAGGAAGGGAGATATGTTGAGAGTCCATAGTCTAAATGCATCTTATCTAGTGCGTTTTAGAAACCGGTCAAAAAAGTAAGAGAAGTTATCTGCTCAGGAGATCTAAGTAAGATGGAAGATGATATCATAAAGTGCTTAGGACAAATAAAAGAAAAAGAATTGGTCGAGCTTTGCCAGAACCTAATAAAAATACCCAGTCACAAGGATACATTTTCCAGAGAGAAAGAAATTGCCTTATTTTTAAAGGATCTTATGGAGAGAGAAGGTATAGAGGTAGTTCTCCAGGAAGCTGCAGAGGGAAGATCCAATGTAATTGGTAGACTTAGAGGTACAGGCAAGGGACCTAATTTGCTTTTCAATGGTCATATGGATACCGTTCGTTCTCTCGGTATGAAAGATCCCTACGGGGCGAAAGTTAAGGATGGTAAGATCTGGGGAAGAGGGGCAGTCGATATGAAATCAGGACTGGCTGGGATGACTTATGCTCTAATAGCTATAAAGCGGACAGGAATAAAACTTAAAGGTAATCTTATTTTGGGAGCGGTGGTAGGGGAAGAAAATATTAGTCAAGGAACTCAACGTCTTATAGAGGGAGGTTGCCAGTATGATACGGCACTAGTAGGCGAGCCCACGGATCTTCAAATAGTGATCGCCCATAAGGGAATAGAATGGATAGAAATAACTGTTAAAGGGAAAGCTTCTCATGCCAGCATCCCTAAGGAGGGTATAAATGCTATTGTGAATGCTGCTAGATTAGTCTGTGTTTTAGAAGAAAAGCTGGTTCCAAAGTTATCACAGGCTTTAAGGTCTAACCCACTAGTTGGCTGCCCTACGCTTAATATAGGAAAGATATGGGGAGGAGTCCGTAATAGTGTTGTTCCGGATCTATGCAAAATTCAACTTGATCGAAGAACCCTGCCGGGAGAAAAGATCGAGGATGTATTAAGTGAAATTCGTAGTGTGATTAGACAATTGGAGAATACCTATGCTGAATTTAAGGCCGAGGTAAATCCAATCCCTGTTGGCCCTGATACTAGGGAGCAATTGGAGGAGATAGGAAAACAGGGCCTAAAAATTCCTCCTCATGAACCCATGGAAATTTCTAGGGATAGTAGGATTGTAAGGGCTCTCAGTAAGGCGTTCAAATATGTTCCAGGTAGGAATCCGGAGATTGCAGGAATGTCAGGCTGGACCGACGCTTCTCTTCTCGTAAATAGGGCAAAGATACCTACAGCGGTGTTTGGACCAGGTCCTGTTATCAAAGCCCATACTACCGAGGAGTACGTTAACATTGCTGACCTGGTTGATGCTGCTAAAGTATATGCAGTCACTGCTGTGGAGGTATGCAGCGGGAGAATAAAGGGTTCTTAATCTAGATATGGCTAATGTTCCAGATTACTGTGTTGATGAGGTATCCACTCATGCAATGGCCTTGATCCTTACAGTTCTCAAAAATCAAGCTGAGTATTTTCTGGATGAGCAAAGAGGACGTGTCTCTCATTTGTCTCAAGACGGCAAAAAGAGAAAGCAACCATTTGAGGGTTCACCTAGAATCGTGCATGATGAAGTAGTTCGCGAACTATCCTAATTTACGAGCATAAACGAAGTAGTTCAGTCGTTTCAAGTTAGCTCCGATAAAATTCAAGTTCCAAAAAAAGAAAAAAGGATTTTCTATGAGTTTTGTGCCAGGGGTGGTGCCGTCATCTAACAAGACTGAACCTGCATGGTGGTTTGTGTTTCGTGGCGATAAGCTCCTCATTAAATTGAAGAGTAAAGCCGCTGTTATCCCGTGTGCCACTGATTTGGAATCATTAAACCTAAAACCAATACGAAAGCAGTATTTTGGCACACTAGATGGGCGCGCCTGCTATTCGGCAGAATTAGCTGCTAAGGCTGCGGCCCCTGAAGGTATGACGTTTCAGGGATTACGACCGCTATTCGGCTTGCTGGAAGAAAATCTTTTCTGGCTAGCGGGTCGTGCTGTTCAAATTATGAATTGGGACCGGACGCACCAGTATTGCGGGCGATGCGGAACTCCCACCCAAACCAGGCCCAATGAACGGGCTAAAGTCTGTCCTCGGTGTGGGCTTATAAATTTTCCTCGTATATCTCCAGCTATAATAGTAGCAGTGCTCAAGGATAAGCAGATACTTTTTACCCGGGCCCATCGCTTTCCCCCTGGATTATATAGCGTTATTGCCGGTTTTGTCGAACCAGGAGAGGCACTTGAGGAATGTGTGAGGAGGGAAGTTAAGGAGGAGGTCGGTATAGAGGTGGAAAATATATGCTACTTCGGTAGCCAACCCTGGCCCTTCCCTAATTCACTTATGGTTGCTTTTACCGCCGATTATGCTAGTGGCAAAATTACCATCGGTGAAACTGAGATCGCAGATGCAGGCTGGTTTACAGCTAATAACCTGCCTGCCATACCTGACAGGGTCAGCATTTCTCGACGACTGATTGATTGGTTTGTAAACACTTATCAATAGCTAGTTTTAAGATTTCTCCCTTCAGTGACTGTAGTCAATCAATCTTTATTCATATAATACAATGGGTTTAGTTTAGAGTTTGAAAATGCGCCAAACTTTGACTAACAAGCGCAGTCGGGTTGCTTTTTGGGATAATTTCTGGTATAAATACGGTTGGTGAATGGGGAGTTTTTTTGACATAGGCGGTTATTTCGGTGGCGGTTCGTATGGGTCACAGCCGCATGCGGCAAGGAAA
>Ga0209977_10001322_pt1 | contig 10869 bp, 9 predicted proteins | sample SumtaG_2_FD_183113 | JGI IMG/M metagenome (GOLD analysis project Ga0209977, IMG submission 183113) | Deep subsurface microbial communities from Indian Ocean to uncover new lineages of life (NeLLi) - Sumatra_00607 metaG (SPAdes) (version 2) | ecosystem: Environmental > Aquatic > Marine > Oceanic... | reverse complement strand
CAGGGGGATATTCAAGTTTCGAAAGAACTTCTAATCCTTGTTTACCATTTAAAGCAGTGGCTAAATCGTAGTCATTCATTTCAAAGAATATTTTAAAATTCTTTATTAGAATTTCATCATCTTCAACCAAAAATACGAGAGGTTTCATCATTCCTAATTCTTTTTCTTAATATTGAAATTATTGATTCTCACTTATAATAAAAAATTAAATATTTAATATTTATGAAAACAAAAATAAGTCTAAATTCGTTTCCAAATATTCTATAATAAAAATTTTTAAATTTTGCTATAAAATATATTAAGGAAATTTATTTTGTCTAATCATCAAAACATAAAACTCCAGGATTTAAGACATTATTTGGGTCAAAAATTCTTTTCACCTTTTTTAAGGCTCTATAAGTTGAGTCTTCATGTCTTTCATAAACCTCTTTCGCCCATAGACCATAAGGTCTATTAAAAAAAGCACCAGAATTCATTAGATCAATGCTGGTTTTCATAAATTTCTCTTTAACATCTAATGCTTCTTCTTTGTTATTAGGATTATAATAAATATCAAATTCACAATGATAAGAAGTTCCCTGGTTAATCGGTTGAATATAAATTCCCAAATTATTAGCAATTTGGTTTTCAACTAAGGCTATAAATTCTGTAATTTTTTCATAATTTGATATGAAAAATATATCTTGACATCCTCCATTCAATCTTAATCTCCAGGGATTTACATCAGCTTGATTCAAAAATTTTAAAATGTCATCTTTATTTATTTTAGATTTATTATTTGATAGTTTTAGTTTTTTCTCTTTCATAATATCATGTATATCGCCTTCGAGATAGTCTATTTTATCATTTGCTAATTGATCTCTTCCTGATATAACAAATATTAAATTCCACATAGCCAAACTGTTAGCTAATTGTAAGATTTCAGATGAATCCTCTTTAATTAAACAGGCTAAATTTAGATTGTTCACAATTAATAATTCATCACATAACCGGTATTTCAATAGTTCATATTGAAAATCTAGTAATTCTTCAATATTTTCTGACTGTAAATGGAATACTTTTTGAATTGAAGGTACTAATTCCAATTTAAGTGTAGCCCATGTAACAATGCCTATGCTTCCTTGTGCACCCTGAATTAACCTAAATGGACTGAATTGTGTTGGTCCCATAGGATTTACTTGAGCTTGTCCTGATTTTTTTTGTTGTTTAATGCTTCCTGGACCCGCTGCTGTTCCAGTTTTAAATAGTTCACCATTTCCAAAAACAACTTCGGTACATAGTAGTGGATCTGAACTGTCCCACATATAACGAGGAATTATAATAGGTTCCCGCTCAAGTGCTGCTGTAAGAACTGATTTAGAAGATCTAGGATGTAGAGGAGTTAATATTTTTAATCCTTTTTTATAGAGGTGTGGTATTAATTCACCAAAAATGACTCCGGGTTCAATCATAACTACTCTGTTTTTCCTGTCAATATTAATAATTTTATTTAATTTAGAGAGATTCAGAATAACACTATTATTATTCCTTGGAATTGTATCTGCATGATGTCTAGGACTTGATTGCGAACTAACAGGAATAATAGAGAAGTTTAAGGAATTAGCCAATTTTATAATTTTCTGGATTTGATTTCGATTACTTGGCCAAATTACATATTTTGGGTTTTTCTTAGGGAAAAAACTCAAATCTTCTGAATATTCCTCTAATACTTTAGGATCATTTGAAATATTTTTTGACCCTGTAATCTTTACTAGTTCCTGATAAATATTCTCTTCACTCATAGTATATAAACTAAGAAAGAATTTTGTTTATTCGTAAAATATTTCCATCTATTAAGATATTTTCATTCAAAAAAATAAAACTTTAATTAATTGATGAGCATTATAAAACAATTATATTCTCAAAAAGAAGTATAAAAGGGAAATTCAAATGAAAAAATATGATTTAATAATAATCGGTGCTGGACCTGGAGGATCGATGGCAGCGAAAACTGCTGCGGAAAAAGGATTAAAAACAATTTTTTTTGAGCGTAGTCGCAAGCCGGGTGAAAAGAATTCTTCAGGGTGTGGTTTAGGACCACGCATGTTTAGAGACTTTCCTGAAATGATGAAGGAATTAACTCCTGATAAGTGTCCTTCAATGAGAGCTGGAACTGCCTCGCGTAATTATTTTGTAAATAATGATGACATTGTATCTGGTTATATTATGGCACGACCTACAGAATCTGTTTCATATGAACCCGCAAAATCATGGATTACTATGAATGTTTATCGTAGTGAGTTTGACCCATGGATTGCTAAATTTGCGACTGATGCGGGTGCTGAATTAAAGACTTCTACTTTAATTGTAGATTTATTGAAGGAAGATGGCAAAATATGTGGTGTAATTGATGAAAAAGGAGAAAAATATAGGGCCCCAATAGTTATTGGAGCAGATGGAGTCATATCAACTGTAGCTCAAAAATCTGGATTGAGAAATAAATGGGCTCAAAATCAAGTTACATTAACACTACAGTACGATTTTCAAGCACCTTCGGATAAAATCGATGATATTATGGGTGATGAAACATTAGCTGTATGGTGGGGTTCAAACTTTCCAGCTTCATATCAAGTCTTCTTTAATGATGGTTTTCATCAAGGATTAGGAAACTGGATGAATTGGTGGGATAAAAATCCATTGTATTATTTAAATCGTGTTATTAATCTTAAATATTATCAAAGATTGTTAAAAATCCTTGATGCTAAACCACGTGAGCTTCAATCTCACCTACTCCCTTGGTTAGATTATCCATTCAATACTCATACTGATGGTGTTATATTGATTGGCGATGCTGGAGGATTTCCATGTCCTCTTGAAGCAGAGGGGATATATCCTGCTATGGTAACAGGAAAGATAGCAGCAGAAGTAGCTTCTGAAGCAGTAACATCTGGAGATGTGTCAAAAGCAACTCTTAAAAGATTTGATGAGGAATGGCAAAATACTAGTATTGGAAAAGAGTTTGAGGCTGGTTGTGAGTTATGGAACATATGGAAAGCTTTACCATTTAGCCCAAAAGAAACAATGTCTTGGTTTGTACCAATGATAATGGAAATTCTAGGGGGCATATTTGATTGGTCACAACCTCATGCTTTAAGGGTACGTCAAATTATAAGCCATATCAAGTCATATATGCCTAAAGCGACACCATTTATAATGACATATGTTTTTCCTCTAATAGCTAAGGTTTTTGAAGATGATTTAGATAAATTAATGGATCCTAAGAAGATCATGAAAGTGTTACCTAAACTTTTAGATATGTTACCACAGAAAAAGAAGAAAAGAGGTGGTTAACAAAAATGAAAATCGAATTAGAAGGTTTAACTAATCGAGTACCAGGTACAGGAGACTTTATTACGATAGATTATGCTAAATGTAATAATTGCGAATGTTGTTTAATTATATGTGTAATGAATTTATGGCGAAAAAAAGAAGGAAAAATATACATAGTAGACGACTATCAATCGAAATGTTTAGAATGTGCTGCTTGTTTTCAAGTGTGTGCTGCAGATGCAATAAATTTTAACTATCCTATTGGTGGTACTGGAATTGTCATCGAAAAAGGGTAAAAATTTTTTTTAAATATATTTTGCTTGATCTGCTGACCCTAGTACTTCTTTATTTCTTTGCTTTATCATATCAACAAACTCTTGACGAGCTAATCCTAAATATTTTCTTGGACCAATTTGATCTGGATGTTCTGCTAAATATTTTCTTACCATGGCTGTAAAAACCATTCTACTATCTGTTGCAATATTAATTTTGCACACTCCGTATTGAGTTGCTTTTTTTAATTGAGCTTCAGGAATTCCAAATGCTTTTGTTAATGAACCTCCATATTCATTAATTATTTTAGCATATTTTTGAGGTATAGAAGAAGATCCATGCAAAACGATTGGAAAGGTTCCTAAGCGTTTCCTGACTTCTTGAAGTATATCAAACCGTAATTCTGGAATATCTTCTTCTCTTTCTACTTTAAATTTATATGCCCCATGGGAAGTTCCTATAGCAATTGCCAAAGAATCGCATCCAGCCCTGTTTACAAAATCTTCTACTTGATTGGGATCAGTATAAAAGTGTTCGGTTGCTTTTACATGTCCTTCAATACCCGCAATAACTCCCAATTCTGCTTCTACACTGACTTCTCTTTCATGAGCATAAGAAACAATTTTTTTGATAATATTAATGTTTTCATCATATTCTAAATGGCTTCCATCAAACATGACACTTGAAAAACCGTTATCTATACAAGTTTTCGCTAATTCAAACGAATTTCCATGATCCAAATGTAATGCAATTGGTATATTATAACCCAAATCCTTTGCCATCGCTACTGCACCCTCTCCAAGATATCTAACCATTGCTCGGTTTGCATATTCTCCTGCTGTTGGACTGTTTTGAAGGATTACTGGTGAATTAGTTTCGCCACAACCCATAATAATAGCCTGTAACTGCTCTAAATTACTAAAATTATATCCAGGGATAGCAAATTTTCTTTCTAAAGCCACTTCAAACATTCTTTTTGTATTGCATAACCCTAAATCTTTAAACGAGACCATAATAATAATGAAATAACTATACTAATATAAATGTTGATAACCAAGTATAGTTTAAATTAATTTTAAATTGATTCTTTAAATCTTGTTTGTCTGTTTATTTATTGGATTTCTACTTAACTATAAGAAACTTTAAAATAATCAGCCATAAAAAAAAGATTAATAAAAAAAAAATTATTTTATAGGGGTACTGTAATTTTTAGTTTATTCTTTAATTCCTTATATCGAGAACGAAGAGTCACTTCTGTAACTCCTACAGAATTTACAATTTGCTGCTGAGTAAGATCTTTATTCTTCATTCTGCTAGCAAGATATATTGCACCAGCACATAAACCTTTTGGATCTTTTCCACTAATAGAAAATTTTGCTCTATAAGAGTTTAATATTTTGGTTGTTAATTGTTCTATTTCTGAATCTAATCCTAAGTCATTTATATATCGTGGAATAAGAGATACCGGATCAGTTGATGGAGATTTTAAATTAAATTCCCGTATTAATGTTGAATAACTTCTTCTTACATCCTTGGCATTTGCAGATGCTTCATTTGTTATTTCTTGAAGCGTTCTTGGAAGTTGTTTTCTTCTACATGCTAAGTATAAGCACGCTGCAACCATAGCATTGATGGATCTTCCTCGTAACAATTTTTTTTTGAAAGCTTCCCTATAAAGACGCATAGCATCTTCTTTAATATAAATGGGCAAATTCAAATTTGTGCTAATCCTTTTTAATTCAGTAGTGGCAATTAATAAGTTTCTTTTTTGCCATGTAATTCTCGTATTCCATTTAGCAGCTCTTTTTAAATCAGGATTGTTTATTTTATTTCTATCTATAACCGTACTTAAACCCATATCTGGTAATAATATAGAAATAGGAGCCCCCGTTTGCTCTCTATTATTTTTTTCTTGATTAGTATATGCTCTCCTTCCATTATGTGTAAAATCAACGCTCTTTTCATTGATTACTAATCCACATTGATTACATACAACGTCTCCAGTCTCTATCAATGGAATTATTGATCCTCCACATTCGGGACAAGCATTTACCAAAACATTATTTTTTGCATTTAAACCCATTTTAATTTCCTCACTATACTAATTTTATTTAAAATTATAAAACAATTGTAGACCAATTATTAATTCCCCTCTAGTTCCTAATTTTACTCTCATCTTGATTCATTAAACCCCTAATACTTGTAATTTTTCTAACAATTCTTTCTGATTCTTATTTAATTTTTTAGGAACTTTTATTTTAATTTTAATTAATAAATTTCCTCTTTGATTAGAGTTCATTTTATAAAACCCTTGATTTTTAAGTCTTAACAATGATTCATCATTAGTTCCAGGGGGAACTGTTACATTTAATGTGTTTTCAACACCTGATACTTGAATTCTTCCTCCAAGTGTCGCAGTGGTAAAAGGAACTTCTTGTTCAATAAAAATATCACCACCTCTCCTTTCAAATTTAGGATGATTTCTTACATGAATAGAAATATAGAGATCACCTTGAGCGCCCCCATTTTCTCCGGGCATACCTTTTCCTTTTAATCGTAATTTTTGATCATTTTTAATACCTCTTGGGATGTTTACATTTAATGTTTTCATTTGACCAGTCATTGGATCTTTATATTGGACCTTTTTTTTCCCTCCCTTAAAAGCATCCATAAAATTAATTTCCATATCATATCTTAAATCGTCCCCTTCTCTTGGAACATTATTATAATTTGGAGATCTTGCTCTTGTGCTCCCATTACCCCTCCTATTAAAAACATCAAAAATATCTCCTAAATCATTGAAAAAATCGAATCCACCACTTCTACTTCCAGAACTATTATGATTTCCAAAAATTTCACTAAAATCGAAACCTCCAGGTGAACCCGATGAAGAATAATAGTAGGTTGTACCATCTGGACTTTGTTGAACTCTTGCACCTCTTGGTGCTCCACCCCAATTTTGATATGTTGATGCATCGCCTTCTACAACTCCAAATCTATCATACATATCCCTTTTTTTATCATCACTTAAAAATGAATAAGCTTCGTTTATCTCCTTAAATTTTTCTCCCGATTTTGGTTCGTCAGGATTTACATCAGGATGATATTTTCGAGCCATTTTGCGAAAGGCTCTTTTAATTTCTTCTTTTGAAGCTCCTTTATTAATTCCTAATGTTCTATAATAATCTTTTGCCATATTTTACAACCTCTTGCTAATAACGATGATTAATAATTTAATAAACGTTAAATTTTAAAAAAATAAAAAAATAAAAAAAAATTGAATTTACTCATACTCGGCATCAACGACATTATCATCTTGGCCTGTTGCTCTTCTAAATTGCTCTTCTTCAATTTCATCTTGAGTTTTTCCTTGATAATCGTATGCACCTGGTGGAACATCTCCCATACCTCCAGGCGGAGCACCTTGAGAGGACCCTTGTTGTTGTCCATATATACGAGATGAAATTTCGTGTAATGAATTCTGTAAGGCTTCCATAGAACTCTTGATTCTACTTACATCATCAGATTCCATAGCACTTCTTAAATCAGATATCTTATCAAGAATATTTGATTTTAAATCTCCGATTACTGTCTCATTTTCTTTCAATAGATTTTCAGTTTGGTAAATTAACGATTCTCCATGGTTTTTGGCTTCTGTTAATTCTTTGAATCTTTTATCTTCTTCTGCATTTCGCTCAGCTTCTCGAATCTTTTGTTCAATTTCATCATCAGACATCTTAGTGGATGCTGTGATTGTTATTGATTGACTTTTCCCAGTACCTTTATCTTTAGCAGAAACATTTAGAATTCCATTTTGATCAATATCAAAAGTTACTTCGATCTGTGGCACTCCCCTTGGAGCTGGTGGAATACCATTCAAATGAAACCTTCCCAGTGTTATATTGTCTGCTGCTCTTGGTCTTTCACCTTGTAATACGTGAATTTCTACTGCTGGTTGATTATCAGCTGCCGTTGAAAAAGTTTCAGCTTTCTTAGTAGGAATTGTTGTATTTCTTTCAATCAATTTTGTAAAAACTCCACCTAATGTTTCGACTCCTAATGATAAGGGTGTTACATCAAGCAATAATAAATCCTCTACTTCACCAGTCAATACTCCACCTTGAATTGAAGCACCCATCGCAACACACTCCATTGGATCGATACTACGCTCTGGTGTTTTTCCCAATAAACCTTCGAATTTCTTCTGTATAACCGGCATTCTTGTAGGACCTCCAACTAAAATGATTTTATCAATTTCCCCTCTTGCCATTCCAGCATCTTGTAAAGCTTTTAAGATTGAAGTATCCAATCTCTTTAATACAGGCTCAATTAATTGCTCTAATTTAGCTCTTGTAAGTGTCATTTTAAGATGTTTTGGTCCATCACTAGTTGCTGTTATATAAGGTAAATTAATATCAGTTGTAATCGCCGTAGATAATTCGATTTTGGCTTTTTCAGCCGCTTCCCGAATTCTTTGCATTGCTACGGAATCCCCTCTTAAATTTACACTCTGATCTTTCTGAAATTCTGATGAGATATAATCGACAAGAAGTTTATCCATATCTGTTCCTCCTAATTGAGTATCACCTGCTGTAGAAATTACTTCAAAGACTTGATTGTCCATCTCCATTATAGTAACATCAAAAGTACCACCACCAAGATCCAATACTGCGATCTTTAATCGTAAATTCTTTTTATCCAATCCATAAGCTAAAGCTGCAGCAGTAGGTTCGTTAATTAAACGCTTAACATTTAATCCCGCGATCCTTCCTGCATCCTTCGTAGCTTGTCTTTGATTATCGTTAAAATAAGCTGGAACCGTAATAATCACATCAGTAACTTCTTCACCTAAATAAGCACTGGCATCTTCTTTGATTTTCCTTAAAATCATTGCGGATATCTCTTGAGGTGAATAATCCTTACCATCTATTTTCACCTTATAAGATGTTCCCATCTTCCTTTTTATAGCTGTAATGGTACGATCTGGATTTGAGATCGCTTGCCTTCTCGCAGGCTCTCCTACTAATCTTTGATGATCTTTCGTAAACGCCACCACAGAAGGAAATGCCTTGCCACCCAAGGTTAACCCCTCTGCACTTGGAATTATCGTTGGTTTGCCACCAATTAATACAGCTGCTGCTGAGTTTGACGTTCCTAAGTCAATTCCTATTATTTTTCCCATATTTTATCACTCTGTTTTGTTATTTATTTTAATTATTTTGATTTTTTTTAATTTTCATTTAAATTCTTTAATTTTGATTTTTTTGAGATTTTGACCTTCGCAGGTCTTAAAATCTTATCTTTTAAATAATAACCTTTAGTTATTTCTTCTAAAATTGTGTTTTCAGAGAGATCATTTCGACCTTCCTCAACTATTACTGCTTCGTGTTTATATGGATCAAATTTCTCACCTTCCGAATTCATTGGTTTTACTCCCTCTTCTGATAAAATCTTTTCGAAATTCTTCACTATAATTTCAAAGCCTTTTTTAATTCCATCCACATCTTCAAGCATCTTTAGTAAGTTTAATGCCCTCACTAAGTCATCATAATGTTCAATCAACTTTTTTAACATAGTATCTATAACATACGATTTGTACCTGTTATTCTCTCGTTCTGAACGTTTCTTATAATTTTCAAAATCTGCACGTACTCGTAGAAGTGAATTCAAATATTTCTCCTTTTCTTCCATCAATTCTTTAAATTTCCGACCATCTTCCTTCATGTCATCAAGTTCTTTTAGTAAACGGTCGTTTTGAGTCTTAATCTTTTTATGTTCCTCTACTAATGCTTCATACTTCTCTGCTTTCGCTTTAAGAAGCTCATAATCACTTCTTAAAACCGAAATCTGATTTGTCGAACCACGCGAAAAACCACGATCGTTCCTAAACTTGTCAAAATATTCTTCAAATGCCATAGGTCTTACATCTCCCATTTCATTTCTAAATTTATATGTCATTTTTTTATTTTTTGAGTTTTAAACCCCATTTTTTTATGTCATATTTCAAGTTGTCAACCTTGAATTGACAATATATATATGTAAACCAAGATATTTAAATGTTGCGTTTTTAAAAAATACATCAAAACAAAGAGAAATTGATGCGTAGTCAGTAAAATCAATGTTTCATTTTGAAAAAATAAATGATTGTTTTATTGAAAATACTTATTTTTGGAGCTATTTGTTTTCCAAATAAAGATTTGGAAATTTTTTTTTTAATGTAAAATTGAGTTCTTTACTTTTGTATTATAGACAGTTAGGATATTCTTTTTATAATTATTATAGGATTTATTAAAAAATGGAATTTAATATTATTATTATATGGATTATATAAAGGTAAATAATAAAAGGATAGCAATAGATAAGAATGTCTTATATTTAGAAAGCTTCAATATAGGAAAAATCAGTGAAATAAAAAGACTTAAACGTTTATCAAATCTAAGGGAACTTTATTTAGAAAAGAATAAGATAGCTGAAATTGAACGTTTTAATCATCTCATTAACCTAAAAAAACTTCATTTAGAGGCTAATAATATTACAGAGATTAAAGGATTAGATTTTCTTGTTAACTTAATAGAGTTAGAATTGAGAGGGAACCAAATTGTAACAATTAAAGGCTTATATAAACTAAATAATTTGAAGAGATTAGATTTAAGTGTGAATAGAATTTCAAAAATCGAAGGATTAGAAAATTTAACTAATCTTGAGTATTTAGATCTGAGCCACAACCAAATAGTAGAAATTGAAGGATTAGAAAGATTAAAGAACTTAAAGATTCTTGATCTGAGTAATAATCCAATTTTAGAAGTCAATGGTCTCGAGAATCTTAATAATTTATCGCAACTAACTCTTAATGAAACAAAAATACCTCAAAAACCAAATTTAGATTATCTCCCTAAGCTAGAAAATGTTTACTATAAGCCCTTGTAGTAATTAAATTATTAATAACTACTGTTTTTTTAATTTGTAAAATTCGTGGTTTTTTTTAAACCGCAATTTAACAGATGAGTAATGGAAAAAGACAAAAAAAATATTCTTGCTTATAATTTTGAATTAGGGAAGATTTTCAATATTTTAGATGGTTTGCTCGAAGATTTTCAAAATTTTACTTGGTTATGTACAATTTGTAAAAAACCACTATTTTACAATGAAGATTTAAATTGTTTTTTACATAAGGGTAATAGGATCTATTGCTTTGAGCCAGAAACAATAGAACATAAAACTATGAAAGCTTATTGGTATGTGATGTTCCCAAAATTCAATCAGGTGTCTTTGAAAAAATTAGAATAT
>Ga0209977_10001321_pt1 | contig 10869 bp, 12 predicted proteins | sample SumtaG_2_FD_183113 | JGI IMG/M metagenome (GOLD analysis project Ga0209977, IMG submission 183113) | Deep subsurface microbial communities from Indian Ocean to uncover new lineages of life (NeLLi) - Sumatra_00607 metaG (SPAdes) (version 2) | ecosystem: Environmental > Aquatic > Marine > Oceanic... | reverse complement strand
AATCCTGCTCAAGAAGGTAAAAATACCGATTACCCCAGCTGCCCGTGTAACAAGCTCATTTTCATTCATGAAAAACCTTGACACAGTTTTAGGATTAGTTTAATGTTTCACCGAAAAAAGCTATCCCAGACTATTAGGAGGTAAAAACGTGGCAATTCATAAATCTGCTATCAAAAGGGACAGACAAAGCAAAGTGCAAAGATTAAGGAATGCAGCATACAAAACTAGGGCCAAAAATGCAGTCAAAGAGCTAAGGCTCGCTATAGCAAATAAAAAGATCGAAGATGCAAGGCTATCCCTTAATAAAGCTATCTCTACTCTCCAAAAGGTTCAATCCAAAGGTGCTATACACAAAAATACAGCCAGCAGAAAAATCTCCAGATTGACCATCCAGGTAAACAAACTTGCTACTTTAAGTGCCGAGGGAAACAAAGAAGAAAAATCAGGTTCTCCAAAACAAGATCCCCCTTCGAACCAGTCCTGATCAAGCCATCAGCATCATATATATTGTTTAAAGCATCTTCTAACTCTTCTTCCTGCCAGAACCTTTCCTGATCCAGACATTTTTCGATCACAAAATTGGGCAAAGGTCTTAATCTATCTATTGCTCCCGGCCTCCCCCCTCCTTTCTTAAGCCCTGACTTGGCCTTCAAAATTAATCTAATTTGTCTAGCCAACATCCCTAAAAGGCCTAATGCTGCACTTGGATCCCTTCCTTGTGTTTCAAAAAGCTTGCTTAAAACTACTATAGCATGGGGTGTGTCCCTTTTAGAAACATAATCTACCAGATCAAAAACTGTAAAGAGCCTGCTAAAGGTAGTCAATTCCTTTATTTGCTCCACCCCTATCTTGGAATTTGGATACCTCAGGGAAAGCTTGAATATCTCACTAAAAAGATCTCTTAAGTTGCTTCCAACTATTTGATAAATAAAGGATGATGCCTCTTTATTAATATCCAACTCTAACTCCTTTGCCCTCTTCTGTAACCAGCTATATACCTGCCGCTCTGATAACTTTTTAAAATTTACTGCCCTGCCAAGTTCTTTAAACCTTTTGTAGAAAATCCCTGTCAAATCTGCCTTATTTGATATCCAGATAATGCAAGTGGAGTCAACTGGACTGTCCATATAGGGAAGAAACTGTTCAAGTGCGCCTTTAGTAAAGTTCTCAGTTCCCCTAACTATGAGTAATCTATGAGGAGACATAAAAGGAACAAGATGAGCCCTGTTGAGTATCTCCTGGGGAGAAATCTCCCCTCCATAAAGGGTCTCTAAATTAAAATCCTTTACTGAGTCAGGTATAAGTTCTTTTTTAATCCTGTCAAGGGTTATCTCTAACCAGAAATCTTCAGGGCCATAAAAGAGATAAAAGGGTGCAAAAGCACCCTTATTTAAATAGGTCAGGACATTCTCAGAAGTTAAATCTTGCATTAAAACCTTTCCATTGCCCTACTATAATATTTGTGTGGCTAGGTTGCGGGAAATCCAATCATGCTACCACATTAACCAATTTTTTCTGGACAACGATTACCCTTTTTATTTCTTTCTCCCCTATAAAATGCTGAACCCGTTTGTCTTCCAAAGCCAGATCCTGAATCTCTTTTTCAGTCAATGAAACAGGTATCTCTATTCTGCTCCTGAGCTTACCATTTACCTGAATAACAACTAAGCGAGTTTCTTTCTTAAGGGCCTCTTCTCTGTACATTGGCCAGGAAACAATTGCCAGGCTATCACTATGACCCAGGGCCCTCCATAGCTCCTCTGTAATATGTGGCACTATAGGATGCAAGAGTATCACCATGGTATCCACTGCCTCTTTAATAACAGAGAAGGCGAGTTCAGAGATTTCTTTATCACTACTGATAAACTGATTTACCGTGTTGAAAAGTTCCATAATCGCACTGATGGCAGTATTAAAATGAAACCTATCTTCTATATCTTCTGTCACCTTTCTTATGGTCTGGTGCGTCTTCCGGTGAATATCCTGCAAGTCAGGTGAAAGGGATTGAATTGCATCATAGGGTTTAGCGTTAGAGAGGGCTTGCCTGTTTTCAACAACCAGACGCCATACCCTATTTAGAAATCTCCAGGCACCCTCTACACCCTCATCGCTCCATTCAAGATCCCTCTCAGGGGGGGATGCAAACAAACAGAACATCCTTACTGTGTCTGCACCATATCGATCAATAAGTTTCTGGGGATCAATCACATTCTTGGTAGATTTGGACATCTTGACAGAGCCCCCGATCTGTGCCTCTTTACCGCATAGAATGCATCTGTCTTCCTTTACCTCCTCAGGAAAAAGATAACCATGCTCCGGGCACTTGAAGGTCTCTTTACATACCATGCCCTGGGTCAGGAGATTGGTAAAGGGTTCATTTATTTTTAGATATGCCATATCTCTGAGGACCTTTGTGTAGAACCGAGAGTAAAGGAGATGCAATATGGCATGCTCAATACCGCCGATATACTGATCCACAGGCATCCAGTAGTCTACCTTTTCTTTATCAAAGATACTATTCTCATACCTTGGAGATGCAAATCTGTCAAAATACCATGATGATTCAACAAAGGTATCCATGGTATCTGTCTCCCTTTTTGCCTTCTGGCCGCACTGTGGGCATTTTGTTTCATAAAAAACGGCCTCAAAAGGAAGGGGTGATCTTCCTCCTTCTTTGAGATCCAGATCAAGAGGGAGTAATACTGGAAGTTGATCCTCAGGAACTGGAACAGCGCCACACTGTGGGCAATAAATAATAGGTATAGGTGCCCCCCAATATCTCTGTCTGCTCACTCCCCAGTCTTTCAAGCGGTAATTTACCGTTTTATAGCCCATTCCCTTTAATTCCAGCCAATCAATTATCTTATCCAAGGCCTCCATATTTGGCATCCCATCAAATGGACCAGAGTTTACTAAAACTCCTTCATCAACATATGCCTCGGTCATTTCCTGTTCAGTCAAATCTGTATTCTCTGGTTTGATTACAACCCTGAGGGACAAACCATACTTCTCGGCAAATTCAAAGTCCCTCTGATCATGGGTAGGCACTGCCATAATCGCACCTGTTCCATACTCATAGAGGACAAAATTGGCTACATAGATGGGTATCTCCTCTCCTGTTGCAGGATTCAGGCAATACCTTCCAGTAAATATTCCTTCTTTGACCGTAAAAACAGCTGTCCTCATAAATGTGTCTACCTTGAGAGTTCTTTCAACAAATTCTTTTACCTCTTTCTCTTGAGGCCTGCCTTTCATTAATTCCTTGATAAGTGGATGCTCTGGGGCAAAACAAAGAAAGGTTGCACCAAAAATTGTGTCCTGTCTGGTTGTAAAGACCTCGATGACATGATCGAAATCAACTACAGGAAATCTTAAAATAGCTCCATGGCTCTCTCCTATCCAATTTCTCTGCATGGTAAGAACTTTCTCTGGCCAACCTGGGAGTTTATTACAATAGTCAAGCAATTCTTTTGTATAGTCTGTAATTTTGAGAAACCAGCTATCCATCTCCTTTAAGTTAACCTCCTGATCAAGATGTCTCCAACAGCATCCATCCACAACCTGTTCATTGGCCAACACTGTCTGACAGAAATCACACCAGTTAACATAGGTCTTCTTTTTATAAGCCAGGCCTTTTTTAAACATCTTCACAAAAATAAGTTGCTCCCAGCGATAATATTCAGGCCGACAGGTGGCCAGTTCCCTGTTCCAATCGTAGCTAAACCCCATCCTCTGCAGCTGGGCTCTCATGTAGTCTATATTATCGTATGTCCACTTAGCCGGGTGTGTATTATTCTCGATAGCAGCATTCTCAGCTGGCATACCAAAGGCATCCCAGCCCATTGGATGAAGGACATTTAATCCTCTCATACGCTTATATCGTGCAACTACATCTCCGATAGCATAATTTCTGACATGCCCCATATGTATCTTTCCAGAGGGATATGGATACATTTCAAGCAGATAATACTTTTTCTTTCCTTTATCTTCAGTGACTTTAAAGTAACCTCTCTTTTCCCAGAATGACTGCCATTTAACCTCTATTGCTTGAGGATCATACTTTTTCATTTACTTTGCTCCTACTGTTATCAATTGCTATAGAGTAATCCGATGCAGGGAGATCAATATATATTCTTAACTGCTGCCCCAAAGATTTCAAATCAGGAAAAATCTTTTCATCAATGGTAAAAATAAGCTTTAATGAAAAATTGACTACATCCTTTTTGCTTATAATATAGTAGACAACTAAATTAATTATAATAGACTTTGTCAATTCCATGTAATCTGCTTTGATCCCTTTAACCCAAGACACCATGATCCCAAATTCATATAATTTAAGTCTCTCAAGTGTAGATAATATTTTCTTGATAGCAGAGGATGAGATCTCAGATGAATAACTTCTGTGTGAACCTAAGCCAACAAATAGCAATTTATCGGCCTTAATCCTTTCTTGAGAGGCAACCAGAATGAGTTCGTCTCGTTTTCCAGTGAGAAAATTTCTATCTATTAACTGGGTTAAAGTGCCGGTTAATTTCTCATCGAGTCTGGAAAGGTATCCTGTAAGGAGGGGTTTATCTTTAAATAGGAAGACAACCACGGCCTGACACCATAGTTGATCTAAAAATCTGTGAGTTAGCCTTAAATCCAATCTCATATTTAAGTTGCATAAATTTAGGAACTTAGGAATTTAGGAATTCCTCAATTAGCAATTTTTACCCTGTGAAATCTTTTTTATTTTATTTCACCGGGGCCTGAATTCTGGCTTGTCTGGGTTAAGGTATTATAAATTTTATCCAATATGCCGTTAATAAAGGCACCTGATTCCTCGGTTCCAAATTTCTTTCCCACATCTACCGCCTCATTAATAGAAACCTTTGGTGGTATATCATCCCTGTATAAAAGCTCGAATACGGCTAATCTCAAAATAGAGCGGTCAATTATTGCTATCCTTTCCAATCGCCAGTTCTGAGAAGCCTTAGATATCAAATTATCTAGCTCTTTGATATGAACACAAACCCCAAGGACAAGTTCCTTTGAAAAGGCCTTAATATCTTCAGATACACCAAAGTTATTACATATTAAATCAAAGGCTACAGCAGGATCATCTTTCTTTGAAAACTCAAAATGAAAAAGAACCTTTAGTGCCAGCTCTCTCGAGCGTCTTCTCTTTCCCATGTTCTGAACTTAGGGCTTCGCCCCAATGGAGTACTGGAGCGATGGATTACTGGGGTGATGGATAACCTAATCAAGAGCCTTAAACAGACTGACCATCTCCATAGCCGAGACAGCTGCATCCCAACCCTTATTTCCGCTCTTTGCGCCAGCCCTTTCAATAGCCTGCTCTAAGGTATCACTGGTGAGTATTCCAAATGATACCGGAATCCGACTTTCAAGGGCGATTGTAGCTATCCCTCTCGCTACCTGGGAGCTGATGTATTCAAAGTGTGGCGTAGCACCCCTGATTATAGCCCCTAAACAGATCACACACTCAAATTGACCGCTCAAGGACAATTTTTTTGCCATAGAAGGGATTTCAAAGGCACCAGGCACCTTAACAATAGTTATCTGGTCATCAGATGCCCCATGCCTTTTTAGGGCATCTAAAGCCCCATCCAATAATCGTTGGCATATAAAATCATTAAAACGGCTAACAACGATTGCAAATGTAATTCCCTTAGCAGTAATTTCTCCCTCAATAATTTTAGGCATTGGCACCCCCTTTTCTTAAGTAGCAAACACTATGCGATAAGAAGTAGATGATATATTAAGTGTCTAAATTAAGCAGACACAATTTAAGTGATAAATCCTAAATTCTAATACCCGCCTGCCTCGCCTGAGCTCACGATGGCGGGCGGGTTTGAATTTTGATATTTGGTATTGCCCGCCCTCCCCGTCCCGAGACCGGGACGGGATCGGGAGGCGCTATGTGCTCGAATCAGGATACTAAGCCTATAGGGTATTGCTTACTCGAATCTGCCTATTAAGCCTATAAGCCAGGTCTGGGCCAGGGTTTAGGATTTCGGATTTAGTGCTTAGTATTTCATTATCTTTAGCCTTTTTGTCAATAATTTATGATATCCGCTATAAACTGCTAATTACTTATTGCTTTGTACCTAATGTCATAATATGTCCTAGTTTTTCACATTTGGTTAAAAGATAGCGCACATTTTCAGATCTTGGAGGAATTTCAATAGGTACCCTGCCTGTGACTGTCAAGCCATAACCTTCCAGACCAATTATCTTCTTAGGGTTGTTGGTCATTACCCTCATCTTTCTAACACCTAATGCGACAAGGATCTGGGCACCAACACCATAATCTCTTAAGTCAGCCTTAAAACCAAGCTTTCTATTTGCCTCTACTGTATCAAAACCCTTATCCTGTAATGCATAGGCCTTAAGCTTATTGGCAAATCCTATTCCCCGGCCTTCCTGCCTCAAATAGATGACAACCCCTAATCCCTCCTGATCGATCATCTTTAACGCCTTTTGCAACTGATCTCCACAGTCACATCTATAAGAACCAAAAACATCCCCTGTCAAACATTCAGAATGAACCCTGACCAGAATATCTTTGTTAGGGTCAATTTCGCCCTTTACTAAGGCCAGGTGCTCACTGTTATCGAGTTCATTTATAAATGCTATTGCCTTGAATTCACCGGATGGGGTTGGCAAAACCGTTTCTGCCTCTTTATGCACAAAAGACTCATTTCTCATCCGATAGGCAATAATATCAGCAACAGTAACCACTCTGAGATTATGCTTTTTAGCAAATTGATCAAGGTCAGGTCTTCTGGCCATAGTGCCATCTTCATTCATTATCTCGCAGATAACCCCTGCCGGCCTTAGGCCGGCAAGCCTGGCTAGATCTACAGAACCTTCGGTCTGCCCGGTCCTGAAAAGTACTCCCCCTCTCCTTGCCCTCAGAGGAAACAGATGTCCTGGCTGAACCAGATCATCTGGTTTGGCATCGTCGGATACAGCTGTAAGGATGGTATGTGCCCTATCAGCAGCTGATATTCCGGTGGTTACCCCATGTTTTGCCTCTATAGAAACAGTAAAGGCAGTCTGAAAACGAGATCGATTATCATGAACCATTAGGGGAAGTTTTAACTTTTCAGCTATGTCTGGATCAAGGGAAAGGCAAATCAGACCTCTTGCATATTTGGCCATAAAGTTAATAGCATCGGGGGTAACCTTCTCAGCAACCATGGTCAAATCGCCCTCATTTTCTCTATCCTCATCATCAACAAGGATAATCATCTTACCCTGTCTTAAATCTTCAAGTGCACCCTCTATATTAGAAATGCCCATTGCCTTCTCCAAAACCATATCTGATCAACATATCCCTATCGATCCTTGATGGTTTTTCTTTAGATATGGCTATTCTATCATTAAAAAAAAGTTTCTCTATATACTTGGAAATTAGATCTATCTCTATGTTTACCCTGTCGCCAATCCCTTTTTTTAAAAGTGTAGTTTTATTAGCAGTTTGAGGTATAACAGTTACATCAAAGGAGTCTCCCATACATCTGTTGATGGTTAAACTTATTCCATCAACTGCAATAGATCCCTTGTCTATCAAATACCTGCTTAGGGACTGATCAAGGCCAATCTGAATAATCCATGATCTTTGAAACCTTTCAATCTTTTCAATTATCCCTGTATCATCAACATGACCGCTAACAAGATGTCCACCTAATCGGTCAGACAATCTAAGTGCCCTTTCAAGGTTTACCATCTCACCCTGTTTTAATTTGCCTAATGTGCTCCTGTTAAGGGTTTCAGCTGAAATATCCAGAGTAAAAAGATCTCCTTTTATCTCCGTGATGGTCAAGCAGACACCATCAACCACAATGCTATCCCCTGGATGGCAATCAGAAAAGAAATCAGGGACTCTTAGTATACAGATAGCCTCTGTACCTAACTTGCGGATATTTGTTACCTTTCCAATCCCTTCAACAATACCGGTAAACATGATCGCTTCGCTTCATTTTAAAATTTTCAATTTTCAATTTGACATTCGCAGAATGTCGCCTTGGGTATGCCTCAATCATAATATCATCATCAAATCTTCTGACCATCAAAATATTTAATGGTAAACAATTTTTTATAATATCACACCCAGGTCCTCTCGCAAATGGTACGCCATTATCACCACCCAATATTTTAGGTGCAAGGAATATATAAAATTTATCAACAAGTCCCTCCCTTATCATGGAACCAAATATTGTTGCCCCACCCTCTACTAAAACAGAACTTATTGACATTTTGGCTAATTCATCCAGTAAATCTGTTAGATCAATCCGTCTATCTCTTATCTGGCAGTTAATAATCCTAGCCCCGAGGCCTTCTACCTTTTTTGCCTTTGTCCTGCTTACATTACTACCTACAGCTATGATGGTCAAGGCTGATTTAGGTGAATCAAGCACCCTGCTGTGTAAAGGAATCCTTAAATTTGTATCTACTATTACCCTAAAAGGATCTGAGGCTGATCTTCTTGTCAGATAAGGTGTCAAAAGAGGATTATCCACTATAACAGTTTCCACCCCAACCAGAATAGCATCCACTCTTTTTCTTAATGAGTGAACAAACTTTCTTGATTTTTCGCCAGTGATCCACTTTGAATTACCTGTTTGTGTAGCTATCCACCCATCAAGGGTAAGGGCCCCCTTTACAAACACAAAAGGTTTGTCTTTTGTTGTATATTTTATATAAACCTCGTTTAATCTGGTGCATTTTTCCGCTAACACACCACGTTTCACCTCTACACCATGAGATCTAAGAAATTGGCACCCGCCACCAGTAACATGTGGATTAGAATCAACAATGCCCACAACAACCTTCCTAACGCTGCTTTTCAATATGGCCTTTGTGCATGGTGGGGTTCTACCATAATGGTTACAGGGCTCCAGATTAACATAGAGGGTGGCTCCCTTTGCGCTTTCACCAGCCTTAGATAGAGCCTCTATTTCAGCGTGTGGGGCCCCTGCCTTTTTATGATATCCAGAGCCAACAATCTGTCCATCTTTAACAACAAGTGCCCCTACTAAGGGATTTGGAGATGTGGAGCCCAGGCCCTTTTTTGCCAGCCTGAGCACATGTTTCATGAATCCTTCGTCAATATCCATCAGTATATATTTGCCATCAGCAATTCAAATCTTGGTTATAATCCTTATTTCATTTAATTTAATCACTTTTAAAATATAAAAAATCCTAAATTATAATACCCGCCTGCCATTGCCCTGTCTGCCTCGTGTTGCAAAGGCAGCCTGCTATAGCCAAGCAAAAGCTTGCAAAGCTTTCGTGCAGGGAGGCATGGGCGGGCAGGTCTGGGCCAGGGTTTAGGATTTAGATATTAGAATTTTGAATTGCTATATCAGTTATCTACTCCCCTTCTTTCATCAAGCAAGTCTTTCAATTCGGTCATGAATTCATTTATATCCTTAAATTGCCGATAAACAGATGCAAACCTTACATAGGCAACATCATCCCAGCTTTTAAGTCTTTCAATCACCCTTTCACCTATATCAGAACTGTTTATTTCCCTATGGCCAATTTCCTGAAATAGCTGGGCCAGAGAATCAACAAAATCATCAATCTTATTGATGCTTATTGGCCTCTTCTGGCAGGCCTTTTGAATGCCCGCCCTTATCTTTTCATTATTGAAAGGCTCTCTTCTTCCATCCTTTTTTACCACCATAGGTAAAACAGCCTCAACCTTTTCATAGGTGGTAAAGCGCTTTTGGCAATTAAGGCACTCCCTTCTTCTTCTTATCATCCTATCATCTTTACCGAGCCTGGAGTCAATGACCTTATTATTAATTTCTGCACAAAATGGGCATTTCATATCGATAACCTCTCTACTTCTATATTTGCCTCAGACAGCATCTCATCTGCCAGAGTATCTGGGTAACCATCTACAAAAAAGATTTTTTCTACCCCTGCATTAATAAGCATCTTTGAACAAATGATACATGGCTTGTGGGTAGAGTATAGGGTTGTTCCTTTAGTAGTAACTCCATAATAGGCTGACTGTATAATTACATTTTGCTCAGCATGAAGACCTCTGCAGAGCTCGTGTCTCTCCCCTGGCTTTATCATTTGGTTCTCTCTCAGGCAGCCAGTTTCCTTGCAGTGTCTTATACCAGTCGGCGCGCCATTATAACCTGTAGCCAAAATCCTCTTATCTTTGACCAACACCGCGCCAACACTCCTCCTCAGGCAGGTTGATCGTGTAGCTACCAGCTTTGCAATGGACACAAAATATTCTGGCCAGGAAGGTCTTGGCACTTAATCCCCCAAAATAATTAATAGAGGGGAAATTGACGGCAAAGAGAATGAACCATTGATCTTACATCTGTCAGGACTTTCTTTTCATAAGGCCTCTCTAGTACTCTTATAATCCATTCAGCAATCTTCTTCATTTCTCTTTCCTTCATACCCCGTGTGGTGAGAGCAGATGTACCTAATCTGATACCAATTGTTACCCTTGGCCCCTTTTTGTCAAAAGGTATACTATTTTTATTAACAACAATACCTGCTTGCTCTAAAGCATTCTCTGCATCGACCCCTGTCAAATCTCTTTTAGTAAGGTCAATTAGAACAATATGATTATCTGTCCCTCCACTAACCAATTCCAGACCATGAGCCAATAACTTTTCCGCCAAGACCTTTGCATTGTTCACAATCTGCCTCTGATAGTCAGTAAACTCTGGAGCCATTGCCTGCTTAAAGGCTACGGCCTTGGCACCAATAACATGCATAAAGGGACCACCCTATATCCCTGGAAAGATTTGGGCATCAATTTTTTTTCGTACTTTTTTTTAGCCAGTATCAACCCCCCCCCTCTCTCTCTTGGACCCCGGAGGG